>Ga0326514_10002574_pt1 | contig 11535 bp, 6 predicted proteins | sample 3_2548_0518_D_FD_203653 | JGI IMG/M metagenome (GOLD analysis project Ga0326514, IMG submission 203653) | Bovine rumen microbial communities from UC Davis, California, United States - 3_2548_0518 | ecosystem: Host-associated > Mammals > Digestive system > Stomach > Rumen | place: USA: California... | reverse complement strand
GCCATCCTGACGATAGAATGCGCTTGCGCCCAGCTTGTACACACCCTTAGGAGCGTTGGCAATTACCTGGCTCAGCGAGAATACAGAGTGATAAGACTCTGCGCATCCGCCCTTATCACCGCCGCCAGTCAGGTTCTTGTTATTTGCTTCCATCGTCCATGCGCTGACATCGCGACGGTTACGGCCGAAGTAAGCATCGGTGATGAGGAATGTTACATCAGCTGGCTCTTCTGCAGTTGCAGCCGCGATAACATTTGCACGCTCTGCTTCCATCTCTTCCTCTGTGATGAGTTGCCACTGGAAGTTTTCGCTTTCAGCCGATTCAGATGTAGCCAAAACAGTAGAAGCGCCGTCATAGCCGTAATACAATGTACCGTCAACGTTAGCAATCGTGTAATTGCCATTCTTTTTCTTGATAGTCAGTTTGGCTGCAGTTCCGTCCATATAGGCACCACCGAAGTAGTAGTTGTTGCCACCATTGGACACCATTGACTCCAATGTGTAAGTACCATCTTCCAGACGAGCTAATGTGCCGTACTGCTGTTCGCTAACGAGAGAAGCCTGTGTGCCCCAGTTGTTGCTGGCACCCCAGTAGAGGCCTGCGCCTACATTCTTGAAGTAGTACTTGCCGTCAGCAATTGCCTTTTCTTCCAGCAGGATGTACCAAACAGTACCCTTGTTCGAGTTGTCCCAAGGCAGGCAGATGGCGTTGAGGTCTTGCTTGTCGAACTGAGTGAGGTCGAGCTTGTAAAGTCCGTCTTCACCAAGCTGTGCATCGAGGAATACATACTTGCCTTCGTCCTCAGCGGCATAGTCGCCAGCATTCTGCTGTGCAGCTACTTCGTGGTTCATATAGAACACCACCTTCAGGCCTGGAGTGCCGACAAGTGTCAGAGAAGTATAATCAGAGAGGTCGGCAATGACGTTTTGGGTTCTTGCGCCAACTACCACTTCGCCATTACCCAGCACGATGGGGTGCTCGTCAGCACCTAAACCGATTCTTGGCTGGAGGTCGGGGAATGCCTCAGTAAAGTCAACGTAATTACCTTCTGGTTTGCCAGGATCTTCTTCGTAAGTGATCTCTGGAACGTCAATCGATTCGTTCTCGGGATAAGTCTCGAGATAAACAGAGTTGATGACAGCTTCGCCAGGAGCAGCGCCGTTGTTACCAGACAGACAGATTTCGTCGCAAGCAAGCAGGTACTCGTTGTAGTCGTTAGGAGCAACTTCTTTCAGTGCATCAGCAAGGATGAATTCGTTCACACCGTCCTCAGCATAAAGAGTCAGGTTGCTTCCGCCCTTGTAGAAGAGGATGCGGAACTTTTCACCCGACTTGATGGAGCAATCCACAACTAATTTCTTGTATTTAGAAATGTCGCCATTTGGCAGACCGATGTTACGCAGCTGGTTGTAGTAAGTAGTTGACCATGTGAAGGTCTTTGTTTCTGCGTCCCAAGTAGTGTTGGTGTTGTTCGGACTCTCGAAAGTTGCCTCCACCTTTGTGCCCTCATCATCGTAGGTCTCCAGATAGACATCGTTGATAACAGCTTCGCCAGGAGCAGCACCGTTATTGCCTGACAGACAGATTTCGTCGCAAGCAAGCAGGTACTCGTTGTAGTCGTTAGGAGCAACTTCTTTCAGTGCATCAGCAAGGATAAACTCGTTCACACCGTCCTCTGCATAAAGAGTCAGGTTGCTTCCGCCCTTGTAGAAGAGGATGCGGAACTTTTCGCCCGACTTGATGGTGCAATCCACCACTAATTTCTTGTACTTGGTGATGTCGCCATTTGGCAGGCCGATGTTACGCAGCTGATTGTAATACGTGGTGCTCCACGTAAACGTCTTCGTTTCTGCGTCCCAAGTAGTGTTGGTGTTGTTCGGACTTTCGAAAGTGGCATGCACCTTTTCTGTCTTCGCATTTGCACCAACAACTCCTATCACCATCATAAGCAATAGGGCTAAGAAAGATCTCGTAAATACTTTCATAAGCTTTGGTTTTTTAGTTGTTAATAAATAATGTTTTGAAAAATGAAAGATGTTAATAACTTTTTTTTACGTTGAAATGTTGATTAGGTTTTGATGTTTGTTAAGATAATAGATAATATTTTTTTAATTCGCCGTCAAAGTTACGGTTTTCTGATGAGTTGGGGTATTTGTTTTGTAACATAAACTTTTAAATATGATACATACATGGTATTTTTCTTTCAATTTTGAAACATTTGCACGGAAAAAGCTGTTTTTAGGGCACTTTTCTTCATCACCAATGCAGAAACTTGAAGATTTGGTTGCATAAGTGACAAGCGGTTTAAACAAATTGTCGTACCTTTGTGGGCTGAAAGACTTTAATACCTATTTACCAATAAGAATATGAAAAAAGCTTTATTGATTGGTGTGCTGGCTCTCTCCTTAGGCGGACGGGCTATGGCACAGGACAAACCCACCATGGGTTGGAGTTCGTGGAACACGTTTGCGCTCAACATCAACGAGCAGGTGATAAAAAATCAGGCCTACGCCATGCGGAGCAAGGGGTTGCTGAAAGTGGGGTACGACCACATCAACATCGACGACGGATATTTTGGAGGTCGCGACAAGGCGACGGGCAAGCTGCTCATTCACCCAACCCGATTCCCCAACGGACTGCTGCCAGTGGTGAAGTACATCCACCTGTTAGGCATGAAGGCCGGCATCTATTCCGATGGCGGCATCAGCACCTGCGGCAATTTCCACGGAGGCGACAAGATGGGCGAGGGAGTGGGCCTTTATCAGCATGAGCAGGAAGATTGTGACCTCTTCTTCAAGGAACTGGGCTTCGACTTCATCAAGGTGGATTTCTGCGGAGGCGTGTCGTACCACAACAGCAAGGGGCTGAACCTCGATGCCGAAGAGCGGTACAAGGTGATTGCTCAGGCCATCAAAAACACAGGGCGTGACGACGTGAGGATGAACGTGTGCCGTTGGGACTATCCCGGCAACTGGGTGCAGGATGTGGCTGTGTCTTGGCGCACCACACAAGACATCAATGCCTCGTGGGGTTCGGTGAAGGACATTCTGAGGCAGAACCTCTATTTGTCGGCCTACTGCTACGATGGGCATTACAACGACATGGACATGCTGGAAGTGGGGCGTGGATTGTCGAAAGAGGAGGACCGCACCCACTTTGGCATGTGGTGCATCATGTCAAGCCCGCTGCTCATTGGTTGCGACATGTCCTCGCTCTCGGGCGCTACGCTGGCTCTGCTGAAGAATACCGACCTCATCGCCTTGAATCAAGATGCGCTCTGCCTGCAGGCATACGTAGTGCAGCATGTGGGGGATACTTATGTGCTGGTGAAAGACCTGGAGCAACTCTATGGGAAGGTGCGTGCCGTTGCTTTCTACAACCCTTCGGACAAGGCTGCCGACATGAGTGTGGATTTTGCCGACCTCGACCTGACGGGGAAGGTGAAGGTGCACGATTGCTACGAAATGAAAGATGTGGGCGAAATGGAAGGCCAGCTGAGTGCGACGGTACCTGCTCACGGAACTCGCATCTATCGGGTGGAAGCCGAAGGACGTTTGGAACGCACCCTTTATGAGGCAGAGGCAGCCTATTTGGGCAAATATCAGGAGATATTCAACAATCAGTCTTATAAGTCGGCCATTTATGAGGACAACGAAGCCAGTTCGGGCAGAGCCTACGTGGGTTGGTTGGGCAGCGACCCCAAGAACGACCTGCAGTGGCGGCACGTGTACAGCGACCAGGGAGGCGATTACGAAATGAACATTCGCTACATTTCGGGCGACACGCGGAACATCACCGTGAATGTGAACGGCAAAGACGTAAAGACCCTCTCGTGCAATTCGGGCGGTTGGGGCAGTGTGGCTTCGGCGAAACTCACTGTCACTCTGCAGCAGGGTGAGAACACCGTCCGGCTCTATGGAAAATCTTCCTCGGCCTGGATGCCCAACGTGGATTGCATGACGATTACCCCCGTGGGAACTACGGAACGTGTGGCGGTGGGTATCGCTTCGCCAGCTGCCCCTTCTACGTCCGACTTGCAGCAAGGTTCCGATGCTTATTATACGTTGAGTGGGCAAGCAACAGAGCGTCCGGAGAAAGGATTTTATATCCACAAAGGGCGGAAAATCTTGAAAAAATAGTTAAGAATAGGAAAAAAAGTGCCATAAGTTTTTGTAATTGAGATATTTTGTGCTAACTTTGCAGCCGTTTTGAGTTTAAGGTGAAAGAAAATCATGCCTTTCCGGCTCTTACACATTATTTATATAAGTAGCGGCCTTTACTCAAAACCTGCGAAGAAGAGGACTTGTGGGAGAGAGGCAAAAAAGTTTGACACTAATACATAACATTCAAAAAAAACGATAACATTATGACAAAAGCTGAAATTGTTGCTGAAATCAGCAGACAGACAGGTGTAGAGAAGGATAAAGCCCTCAAAGTAGTAGAGGCGCTGATGGTTACAATTAAGGATCAGATTGCCAATGGCGAGGACATCTTCCTCCGCGGCTTCGGTACCTTCACCACGAAGATTCGTGCTGCCAAAGTGGGACGTCTCATCAAGGAGAACAAGTCTGTAGTGGTGCCAGAGCACAAGATTCCATATTTCAAGCCCTGCGAGGACTTCAAAGAAATGCTTGGCTAAAACGGTAGAAACCTATGCCAGAAAGTATGGGTGCATCAGTTCACACTGGTGCACTCTTTTTTTGCTGTTTGCACCGAGGAAGTACCGCTATAGTACCTCGCATGTACCTCGCATGTACCTCGCTTCGATACGATAGGGGTTTTCAACGGGGTTCTATAGGGGAAATTAGAGGGTGGGGAAACGAAAACGACGCTGCATCACGCAGTGTCGTTTCTGAATTTGTTAGATTAGCTATATTAATGAAAAACTTACTTGTCTCCTCCTGGGAAACCCTGATGTAAAAAATGAAAGTACTAACCCTTCCAGAGAGAAGACGCTGCAAAGTTACAACTTTTTCTTTTTCTAACCATGCTTTGCAAGTACATTTTTTCACTTTTCCCCCCCAAAATGGCATCAGCCACTTAAATCTTTCATTTCTGTGCGTTTTGCAAGTCACTTTCCTCCGATTTGTTCCGTCCAACATACAAATATCGTCTAAAAAGAGGCTAAAATCCTCCATTGGCTAAAAAAGCGGACTCAAATGCTTGCTTTTTTGAAAAGAAAACGTGAACTTTGCCGCAGAAAAATCTTTTTTATAACTATTTTTTATTAACTATTTAGCTATTTTTACTTTTATGAGAAAAATTTACTCCTCTCTTCTGGTGCTCCTGCTCATGATGGTGAGCACTACCGTAAAGGCGCAATTCAAGATTGAAGCTGAGGCTTATCCAGCTGATGCTTGGGGGCAAGAAATTTCCCAATCTTTGAAACTGAGCGAATTTGCTACAGCCTTAGGCACTGATGCTGCTACTTTTGCTGCAGAGTATGCAAAAGGCGATCCTGCCAATCTCGACGCAAGTGCTGTGAAAGTGGCTCTTGACGAGGGCGAAGGTGTGATGAACACCAATTACACACAAGGTGGTTTTGGCAACTTCTGGATGACAGCCGAAGGAAAGGCTCTCGCTTGGGGTGGTGAAGGCTTGATTTTCTACAACATCACTTCTTGCGATGTAGATAACGATGCGTTTGTCTTCATGTTGGGTCAGATGCCTCAATTAGCAAAAGTGGGCGACAAGTTAGTTGCAAAAATTGCCTATACATACGGTGATAAAACTGCAACAGTTGACATCACGGTGAACATCGTGGAGGCTCCACCAGCAGCACTCGAAGTGGAAACTACCAAACTTTCAGAGCTGACGATTGTGAAGGACTACACGATGACACTCGATTTTGAAGAAGGTAAGTCATACGAAGGCAATGTTGTTACCACCTCTCTCGAGGGCATCTACGATGCACTGGGTGTGGCTAACGCTGCCGATCTTGACGGATTTATTAAAGAAACATCAGTGGGCATCTATTTGCAACCCATCTCTACAGAGAATGATGTGACCACCGTTCTTGACGAGCTGATTCCTTCACGTTCCACTACTGATGGCTGGATTGGCCGTTACACTTCTTACGACGAAGCCACTGCCACAGAGACTCCGCTGGAAATGAACTACCCACTTTCTTGGGGTGCTAATTGCACATTCTATATTCAGGATGCAAAACTTGCTGAAGGCGAATTTAGCATCAAAACAGGACAATATCCTGGCACCATGAAGGGTGGCGACACTGACTGGACTTACCTCTACATCATCGTGGGCAAGAACGCTGCCCGCATCAAGGTGCAGGCCAACGTCGCTGCCGGTGAACCACAACCTGAACCCGAACCTGGCGAGGTGGTTCCGTTTGGCGAATGGCAGAAGGTGGGTGAGGAAACCATCGAAGCCATTGGCAAGGGTGCTCCTGAAAGCGGCAAGTTCACTGTTGACATCGATGCCATTGCCGAGCTGTTGGGTTGCAACGCCAACTCTATCCTCTTCAATGCTTTGGTCGACGAAAGCAACATTTCAGACGAACACACAGCCAACAAGGGCGGTATGTGGATGACGAAGGAAGGCTACGTGGTGAAGTGGTCGGGCAACGAAACGGTTCGTGCCGTCTATGCTGAACCTACTACACAGGGCGACCTCTCCAGCATCGACTACGGATTCGAAGCAGGCAACTGGGCCATTGGCGACGAGTCGAACATCAAGCTCTACTACAACTTCAGCGGCAAGTACTACCTGGTTACTATCCACGTGAAGGTGGAGGAAGAGAATCAGTTCGACCTCAACGAGAAGGCTAAGGACTACTTGGTGAAGGAGTTCATCGCTAATGCCGACGGTTACTGGCCAGACGCTGTAACAACCAAGCTTGACATGGAATTTGTCCAGAGCATGCTTGGCACCACCAACTTCAAGCTCTACACCGACCAGAATGTTGTGCCCGAAGGAGCTGAGACTGGCGAACTCCAGATGTCGAAGAACTACACTTGCACTCCTTATCCCGGCTTCTGGTACGGAACAACAACTTACACTACTGCCGACGGCATGACTGTGGTTGACAACGCAGGTTGGGGCAACAACTCTGTAGGCTTCACTTACGCTGATGGTCAGCTCACTTGGTACTGCCCAGGTCATGAGGCTGGCACTAACTACATGCTGAACGTTTATCTGGTGAACGAGGAGACAGGCGACTACGTAAGATATATCGTTACCACTTCGTTCGTGGAGGAGCTTACTCCTGAGACAGAAGTGGCTCTGGACGAGCAGGTGAAAGCCGCTGTTGAGGAAGAGAAGATTGTGAATGGCTTCTACGACATTCAGATTGACAAAGCTAAGGTGGCTGAAGCTCTCGGCATCACAGAGGATCTCCTCTCGGGTGTGGAAATCAAGTATGCCAAGACTCCTGTAACCTACGAAACCGTAGCATTCATCGACGAGGTTTACTTCAACCCTGCTGGCTACTACGACCTTGAGAACGGTATTGCAGCTTCTATCTCAGAGGATTGGACACTCAGCGTGAACCTTGAGGATGTGACACTCTCCGACGAGGGCGTGTACAAATTCCGTTACGCATTCGACTATGAGGGCAAGCGTGTGCTCTACACCGTTACATTGGGCACCGACACTGCAGTGGGCATCTCTAACGTGGCTGCTCCCAAGGCTGCTGATGGCGCTTACTACACACTCACAGGTGTGAAAGTGGCTCAGCCAACAGAGAAGGGCATCTACATCAAGGGTGGCAAGAAGGTGTTTGTGAAGTAAAGTGTGCTGATACACATTCGTATATAAAGATGGGGGGCTGGCATTTTAGTGCCAGCCCCTTGTGGTTTTGCCTATTTATGCTCAAATCATCCAAAAACAGAAAGAGAAGTCCAAAACGCTTGCCTGTCTGAAAAAAAAGTCGTTCCTTTGCAGTGTAAACGCATTGCGTGCTATATTAACCTAATTATAATTAACGGAGTATGAAGAAAATCTTACTTTCATGTGCGCTGGCAGTCATGGGGTTGGTTGCTCAGGCACAAAAACAAATTTACATTCCGCAGGAATGGAAGTACAACACGTCTCTTTACAAAGAGTCTGACCCTAACCACACCGCCACTTATTCCAAATCGCGTTCGAAAGAGAACGACAACTTCATTGTCTATTGGAGCAAGGAGTATGGCTCCAAGGCTCCCAACGAGCTGGCAAAAACCGACTTCTACTATGTAGATATTGACGACCTGCTCAAGCAAGCCGACTATCTCTACGACATGTATGTGAACAAGCTGAAGTTTTGCGACGAAGCCACCTCGCAGGTGAGCAAGTACAAGATGATTATTTGCCTGCTCCATCAGGAAGAGTGGCTCGCCACGGGTTCGGGCTACGACAACGTGATTGGTGCCCTGTGGGTGAACCCGAGTACCTGTAAGCCTGTGGGCCACACCATTGGGCATGAAATTGGGCACTCCTTCCAGTATCAGAGCTTCTGCGACCACGGAGGCTACGCAGGTTTCCGCACCGCAATTGGCAACGGTTCCTCCTTCTGGGAACAAACAGCGCAATGGCAGGCAGCCATGACCTTCCCCATGCCCCGCTGGACAGAGAGTTGGGTGGTGTATGGCAATCCTTACTTCCCCCGCTTTGCCAACTATGCCATGACCCACGAATGGATGCGTTATCAGTCCTATTGGTGGCACTACTATCTGACAGAGAAGTATGGCATAGATTTTATGGGCAAACTTTGGCAGCACGACTCAGGCAAGGGGCAAGACCCTAACGAGGTGCTGATGAGTCTGCTGAAGATTGACGTGAACGAACTCTTCAAGATGTATTTCGAATATGCCATGAAGATGGCTACCATCGACATCAACTACGACAACCTGAACACGGAGGGCCTCGTGTGGCTGCAGAGCTATCCCTACCGCTATGACTGCATCTCGTTAGGCGGAACCAAGTACCAGGTGGCTTACAGCAGCTGTCCGCAAAGCACAGGCTTCAATGTCATCGAACTCAACGTGCCTGCAGCAGGAGCAGAGGTTTCCACCGAATTTACATCGTTGAAGCAACGTGCAAAGTTGGCAGAGGGCGATCCTGCCCAGTACTACGACGGAGATAACCGACTCGTCAAGGTGGAGGGCACGAAGACCTACTATAACATCAACTCCAAGTATGGGCAGCAGCGTGGTTTCCGCTTGGGGTACGTGGCTCTGAAGGCCGATGGCACACGTGAGTATCTTTATGAGGATTCGCTCTATTGCGGCGAAAGCGGTACGGGCGAGAAGACCGTCAACCTTTCCTGCACAGTGCCCGAAGGCACCCAGCGGCTCTTCCTCGTTGTGGTTCCCGCTCCTCGTCAGTACATCCAGCACCTGTGGAATGAAAACATCGGCGACGATGATCAGTGGCCCTACACCGTCGAGTTCTCTGGCACCAACATAGCCGGTGCTCCCATCATTAGCGAAGACCTGCCTGTCACGGATGCCACCATCACCTTCGATGTCAACCTGCCTGTCACCACCAATGGCTTCTACACGCCAGTGTCTGTCAATGTGCAGGGGGCTGCAGCTGCGGCTCTTGGCACCGCCTTCCAGATGCAGCCCGACGATGTGGCTGGCCACCTGACGGCTTGGACCTCGGCAGCAGTGGCTGAAGGGAAGATGAAGTTCTATGCTGTCAACCCCACCACAGGGGCTGTAGTGAATCAAGGTTCCACAGCCAATGGCTATGGGCATTGGTTCAATGCCAGCGGGGCACGCAGCGACTATAATAGTGGCTATGTGTTCAGCGAGTACCAGGCCGGTTCGCTCTATTTCAACGTGGGGCCTTATCCCGACAAGTTGAAAGCAGGCCAGAACATCAAGATTGGGCAGGCTATTCAGTACAAGAAGGATGGCAAGACCGCTACCGTCACCTTCATCTTCAACGTAAAGGCTGTTGCTGCCACTGAAACGGGTTCGTATGCTGTTGCCAGCATTCAGCAAGACCCCCTTGTGGCGGAGTATCTTGAGCGTATGACAGGCATCGACACGCTCCCTGCCGAGGGCGGTTCAGTTCCTGCTCCCGTTGCTTACTACACCCTCAGCGGCACACAGCTCGCCTCCCCACAGGCTGGCATCAACCTGGTGAAGTATAGTGATGGCAGTGTGAAGAAAGTGTATGTGAAATAATGAGACATAAAAAAGCACCGATGCGCTCGCTTGCGGTCCATCGGTGCCCCATGTAAAAAAATGAAAAAAAACGAGTCGATAGAACCTTGGTTGTCTCTCGATAAGAGAGTGAATATTCATAAATACGTATGGCAGGTTCTGTTTTCGACTTTGCAAAGGTAGTGATTATTTTAGAATGGTGTTTGCACTTTTGAAACATTTATATGTCAAAATCACAAAAGGATGTGTCAAATCTGCAAAATCGTGCTTCAAATCTGCAACAATCGCCTTTGAGAGACGTTTTTTTATATGCCGCCTTCCACCTTGGTGATTTTCAATTCGCCATTCACGCGCTCCACGGGGTAGTAGATGGAATTGACGCTTTTCTTTTCGGGCGTGCCCCAATAGGCAGTGGTGAACTTCTTCTCGTAGCGTCCGTCGCCCGTTGCGGTGGCAGGTGAAATGTCGTACAAGTCCGTTTCACCTACAGGGTCGGAGCATAACAAATCCCATCCGGCATACTTCTCGTCAATCGCAACGTCCTCGAAGCCCTCGTACACACCTTCTTCCAACTGTTTCAGCACCTCCTCGCCAAGGTACTTGCGGAAATCATCACCGTCCCAGCCATCCATGGCGTAGAACTCGTCGATGAAGGCAATGGCCTCTTCGTCTGTCACTTTTTCGTCGGACAGGGCATTCCCCACTTCCACTTTGACCTCCACCTTGCTGATGCTGTCTGTGTCGAACTGGAGGCTGTCCGTCCCCTTGCTGGTTTCCACTGTCACCTTGCCGCGGCATGAGGTGAACATGCATGCGATGACGAATGCGCCAGCCAGCATGCTAAGAATTGTTTGTTTCATGTTTTGTAGAGTTATAAGTATCTGAAGCTTTCGGGAATGTTCTCTATGTCCTTTCCCAATAATTCGGCTACAAAAGTAGGGAAAAAAGCTTGAACGTCCAAGAAACTTTCTGAAAAAAATGGGCAGAGGTTGATTTTCTGTCATTTGTGCCATGTCTGAAGACTGGTTTGAATGTACGAGGCATGATAGATGTGTGGGGGGAGTTATGGGATAGGTGGCAGCAAGTGCTTTTGCTCCTTCAATTTGCAAAAATGAAGGGGTGAGAAAGCAATTGGGAAGGGTAGGCGATGAGGGAAAAGTTTTTTTTCAACTTTTTCGAAAAAAACTTGTAAAAAGAGTTGTCATGTTATTATAATTTCTTACCTTTGCATGTGAAAAAAAGTTCTCCCTTTCGGAAAACTTTTTGGAAGAGAAGAATTGAAAAGTTTTCCATTTTGGAAAACTTTTTCAAGTGAAGTGGAACTTTAAGTATTTGAAAAACAATGATAAATAATGCGTGACTCAGATGATTTGTGGAAGAGAAAAAAGGAAAAAGTTGTCCGAAAATGTTCTTGACGGGAAA
>Ga0326514_10002573_pt1 | contig 11536 bp, 16 predicted proteins | sample 3_2548_0518_D_FD_203653 | JGI IMG/M metagenome (GOLD analysis project Ga0326514, IMG submission 203653) | Bovine rumen microbial communities from UC Davis, California, United States - 3_2548_0518 | ecosystem: Host-associated > Mammals > Digestive system > Stomach > Rumen | place: USA... | reverse complement strand
TTTTTTCTCGTCCTATTAATTGATATTTACCTATTGTAAGTTTCCAATGACAAGTAGGACAAAGAATTATAAGATTTTCAATTTTTCCATTTTCTCTATTTTCATCTATATGATGAACTTGTAAAATGTCTTCATCTTCGTCCCATCCACAAATAGCGCATTTATGTGGATAAACATAAAAAGCACTTCGTCTATAACTACTATTTGAAGTAGCACCATCTACATATGAACCAAAATGCTCTGGTCTTATTGATTGAAATTGTTCTCCACTTTCTAATTTTTGAGCTAAATCTTTATGCTCCCTACAACAAAAATATAAGCCTGATTTTGAATTTACTAATCGTGAAGTTAATCTTTCAAATTCTTTACCGCAATAAGCACATTTAAGTAATGTTCTATTACTAATTCTTTTTTGATTATCTCTTTCTTCTGCGCAAATTGGGCAAGAACTTCTTACATCATTAGGACCTCGCATAAAACATTCTGCAGAAGCAATAAATTCAATTTTATGAATATTACAATAAAATTTTAATTCACTATGTTTATTTTTATAAGGAAATTCATCATTTGCTAATGAATATTTATTTCCTACGGCATTAAATAATCTCTATTTATATTCTTCTTTTGTTAAAGCTTTTGGCATTATTATCAAATCTCCTTTTTCTATTTTTTCTATTATATATAAAAATTATTTTAAGAGAATTGAAAAATTTTGCCCCAAAAAATTTTCTCTCCCCTATACTGTTATAGGGTTGGTGGAAACGGTGGGGGTCGAACCCACAAAAAAAGCTTGCAAAGCTTCCAGTTTTCCGCTAGCTTACGTCCCCATAGTCTAACGCTTTGTGTTAAAACGGATAAAGCGTTTGCAACTCCTAACTCCGTTTTGTATAGTTGAACCGGCGGCACTATACACCCTGTTGGTCGGGTTTTTCCTAGGTCCGGTGACCCGCTTTCATATCCTCACCCATGCATAGGCTTCATAACGACAGAAATGAATTTGAAAGAAACTGCCGGAGCTTTACACTCAACTTGGCAAGCGATTATTTATCCTTTATTCGGTTGTTGATCTCCATCGCTTACGGATGCATTCTCCTTTGGCGACTGTGCCAGGAATCGAACCTGGACTTCCAACAGACAATTTGGTGTGCTATATATTCTGGTCGACTACCATTACACTACACAGCCAATGGCGACCCGCCGGGGCGCTGCCCCCCATACCTCCGGAGCGACAATCCGGTATTCTGCTAATCATGAACTAGCGGGCCATATACAAGGCACATAAAAAGAGTTTCACGGAATCGGACCGTATAATTTGTACCAAAAACAAATGCATTACCATTATGCTTAAATTCTTTTAAAAAGAAATTTGCTGTATGTGCCTTTTTCTTAACTTTGTTTCTTTTTCTAAAAATATTATATAATATTTTTTTTAAAAAATCAATTATGAGAGCCGCTATTTATGTATTGTGAAGGGCGGCAAGTCCTCCATGTGGTACTGGATATGAGACTTGCACTCATACGTCTTTCGACACTACTTTTTGAGAGTAGCGCGTCTGCTGATTCCGCCAATCCAGCATATAGCGCACTTGGTAATTACCCTTTCCTCAGCGGCATCACTGGGTATAAGAGTTAGCTATCTAAGGCTCTTATAATACCTTACTGATATTTCTCTTTTTAAGTTTATTAATAATATCAGATATGGTACTGACGGTGAGATTCGGACTCACACTATCATGCTCCTAAGACATGTGCCTCCTGCCAATTGGGCTACGTCAGCATATGGTACGGGAAGCCGGACTTGAACCGGCACGCTACTTATGATTTCGCAACAGTCCCTCAAACTGTCATGGCTACCATTACACCATTCCCGCATATGGTACCTCGCTAGGGACTTGAACCCTAATTTGACAGATTAAGAGTCTGCTGTGTTACCATTACACCAGCGAGATATATGTGCTGATGGTTATCATCCCTTCTAAGCCGTCAGCTCGGCATGCCGCCTTCCGCAGGGCACCACGTAGAGTTCTATATAACACTCTCAACATCAACAGCCCCCTAGTTTCGTCGGGACTAGTCCACTCCACGAATAGATTCACTACCATATCCTCTTTTTGACATTCAGTAAAGGAGACTGAATAATATTCTTCTTACAACTAAACTGCCGCGAGAAGAATGTACTAGTTCATCACTAGCCGTGCTTGAGCTAACACTCAATCCTAAATGCAACTCAATAAGTCGATTTAGCCTTTATGCTTATATTCCTCCCGTAAGCTCGGGTGAGGGATTCCCCCAATTTAGTGTGGCTTTACACACTAAGATGACCTGTGCACAGCCAATAAATAATACCATAACTTATCCTAAGTTATGTCTCATTGTATGCGGTATTTTATACAACCGCCGCATTTAAATCGGTCTCAACCTTTTCTATACTTGGTAGATAGGTAAAAAATAGGGTGGATTTGCACTCGCCTTACTGTCGTTACCTACGACACCCTTTTTATGGTTTCCCATAAGTATAGCACCTTGCTTACGGATATACTACCGACCAGTTTTTAATGTATTGGTAAACTGAAAACCTAATAAAATCAGCTTTTAATGTATTGAAAAACTGGCAACCTAATAAAATAAAGTTAAAGATTAGGCGGATAATATGTTTCACTTATACGCTTACAAGGCGAAGGATTTTACAGATTATATATCCAACCTACCTCACTTTCCTCGCCTGCCTAATCGGCCGATAGGACCTGAACCGTTTCAACTCTATACCAGTTGATTGAGTCTTTCTACTTTCACTATTGGACTGGTAACTCAATGGAACCTACTCGGCAAGGTTCGCCTTTATCCTCCCGTATTGTCTCGCCAACGGGATGCAAAATACGCCTCTTTCATTCAGCCTCCGCCTGGGCGAGGAACTATTCCCACTCGGTTTTGCTCCCGATATTAGCTGCGGCACTCTGGCGTCCGCATTGCAGGAAGTTTACCCTCCATACTTCCAAGGGATGGCGGCTCCGGTGAATTACGATATCACGACATCACGCTTAACAGGCGTGCGCTCTGCCTCTGAGCTACGGAGCCATATATGAGAATTAAATTAATTCCCATTCTTCATTTGTATATTTTTTTATTTCATTTGCTCTACTAGGTAGATTTTCTGCTTTACACCATTTTCTAATAGCGTTATCAGACACTTCAAATTGTTGCCCGATTTTTGTAAAAGGAGTAGTTCTTATTAATTGTTTTAATTCTTCTCTAGTAGGGCGTTCTTTTACAATTCTTCTATTTTTATTAGCGCAAACACTACAATACTATGCTATTCGAGTAATTTCTTTTCCACAAGAAAGACAGTAATAATGCTTTCCTTCTAATTTAGAATTTCTATCGTTAATTAATTCATTAGCAATATCATCTAAATAAATTTTTTTTAAAAATAATTCATCTTTTGTGTAAAAACCTTTGTGAATTTCTCGATGACAATTAGAACAAACTAAAATACATTTTTTTATTTCTTCTAAATCTTTTTCTAACTAATGACAAGTTCCCATTGATGCTAATCCATACTCTTTTTCTTCTGGATTAATATGATGAAATTCTAATGCGCTTATGGCTCTATTATAGCCACAAATATTACACTAATTTCCACATACTTTAATTAAATTAAATTTTCTATTTCTTCTAAAATCACTGGTTGCTTGACTTGACATAAAATATCATCCTTTCATTATCTTCTATTATATATAAAAGTTTAACATTTTATGTTAATCATTGTTGTCCAAAGTTCATTTTTTAATTAAGTAGTTTAAAGTGATACTCAGCACTATTCGCCACCTTGCCAGGTGGATGGTACCTCGAAATGGATTTGAACCATTGACTCTCGCCGTATGAAGACGGTGCTCTACCACTGGACTAACGGGCCATAAACTAGACGGTTTAAAAGTTTTTTTACGCGTTTTATCCTTATTAAACTACTCCTTCAAGGAGGCTGGAATCGAACCAACATCTCGGACTTGGAATGTCAATTATCTTTTATATTAATTAATTGGCTGTATCCGTCTATTATTTTTAAAAGTTTTTTTCTTAACTTTCTATATATATTATATAATATTTTTTTTAAATTTTCAAGCCTGCGAACTTATTTACAAAAATAATTTTTCAAATACCAAGGATTTTTATCTTACTAGCTATGATAAGAAGTAAATTACTCCTTATCATACTAAAGAAAAGCTTTAAGCTCATCAACGCTCATAATATCCATAATTATTGGGTTCATTTCAAGCGCATAAAGAGTAATAGCTTTTTTTAAGTTTTCCAAAAATTTAAACATAAGATATCTTCCTTCCTTCTGGTATTTACTTACTTAGAAGAAAGTTCTTATTCAATTTTTATATTTTGCCCTAAAAATTTTTAATCATGTATGTCTACGACACAAATATAACAATCTTGGCTATTTTTTAAGGCATTTATAAACTGTTCGTCAAAATTAGGATTTTTAATAAAATTACCCTTCCCATCATAGTATGAACGAGTAAAAGCATTTCCATCTTTATCAATAAAATTAAAGCAACCAAGTTCCTCTAGATTTTGGATATCTTTAACTCGGCCTCCATCTACATAAAGGAAGCCATCTCTATATCCCATACTTGGAAAATAATCTTCTTCAAAATAAAAACTATTACTTTTATCCGATAAAAATTGAAAATGTTCAAGAGTAAAAGATCGAAATAACCGACCAGCACGAGGTTCTTTAATCCCATAACGCCATTGATATTCTTCATTATCTTTATCAATAGTTAATTTAATCTGACCCCTATATCGGCCACCAACCTGCCACCAGTCCCACATAAAAGTAGGAGGAGCCTGTCTTTCATCCTGAGAATAATAATCATCCTCATTATAAGGTCTTAAAATCTTTTCCAAAACATCATCAGTTGGAAATTCTTTTGTAATAACAATAGAACAATAATGCATATTTATTTACTCCGGCCAAATATCTTCACTATAAAGACAATTCTCATATTCTAACTTATACCCAAGTTCTTTAGCGATATTAGCACCGATGTATCTATCTACGAATGTTTCAAGGCCATCAATCATAACGATAAAACCTTGAATATCATCACATTTATCTCGTTCTATTCCAAGACGAGCAATAGTCTTAATACAATCACAATGCCGTTTACCGCAAATAATCATATGATGACAATTTTTAGGGTAAATCCTAATTGCAGAACATAAAAATTTCATACTTAATCCTTTCTCCTGGATAAGTTGGTGCCGTCCCCGGGGATTGAACCCGGAACCTCGCGATTTGGCTTGAAAAAACGGATTCGAACCGCCGCCTGATGGGGCCTTCCATTAAAGGTCTCCCAACTATTCTACCACTATACTACTTTCAAGATAAGTCGCGGGCTCTACCAATTGAGCTAGAACGGCAAATACAGTTCTCATTTCAACTTGCACCTGTGAGAAACATAAAGAGTTCAGTGTGGATAACTCCTTACAGTTTGGGAGATACTGTACAAAACTCCCCAGTTGTCTTTACCGCTTTCTACTGGGAGAACGATTTCTCACTTTACTAATTTGACTTAATAAAGCACTTTCATAATTTAGCTCATTTAGTTCTACTTAAATAGCAAAAGAGCAAACTATTTTTAATATAATAACAAATTCTAATTACAACACATAAAAATTTTATATTTATTCCTTTTTCCTGGATAAGTTAGTATTGAGAAATATTAAGTAACATTAAAAAGGTTATTTTTCAATAACTATATCTTCTAAACCAAGAGTAGTAAAATAATACCATTCCATAGCTTCAAGCATTTCTTTTTTAATTTCTTCATCAGTTGCATTGTCAGCAACTTCAATCTCATGATAAGCTTTAAAATAACCTTTAATTCTCATTTTTTAATCTTCCTTTATAATTTGAAAAAAATTTAAATTAAATAATAAATCTATTCAAATTGTAATTTTTAATATCAGCGCAGGAAAACTTGTAAAAGATTTGCTATAAAACTGTTTTTATAAAGTGGCACTGTCGTAGTTCCCACGTCCGCCCTTAATCCACCGGCATCAACGGCCGCTACTTATAAGACATTCCTCGAAGCAGGTCTTATAATGAGTTGGGGTTTCACCAACAACAATATCCCGTAGGTATATTGCCCAAATCAATCAATCAGTGACTAATCTACATTTCCTACTTAGGATTCTCAAACATTCCCACCGCACACGTCCTCGATTAGTCATAAGGAAAAGCATCCCTTAATTATTTTACTTTTAAATATAGGCTGTTTATTTCATTCCATTTACTACTGCTTCTTTAATTTATATGATTGCTTTCTGGTTCCGGCCAGCGCATTTCTATATAACTTCGTAGCACCTATTTTAATATTTTCGCCGCAGCGAGGAATTTCAACCCCTTAGCTAAGTTGTAGGTTATACCACTCTGTAACGTCGAGCCTAACACTAACTTAAACGCTCACGAATTGCGACATCTTTGGTTTGCCTTTTGAAACCAGTGAGGAGCAATCAACAATCTCAAAAGTCATTGGGACAGGATTATACAGTAATCTTCCCAAATCTGCTGTAAAGGTGTAAATAGTTTTTTCTTAGGGTGCAACCCTAGTACTCCCTATTTCAAGACCTTTTATAAAGGACTGCTTATTAGTAGCAAAAGTCAAAATCAATAATAGGTGACACTCCTCGCACTAAACAGTCCCTTATAAAAAAGGTTGAAATTGATTTCTTACCTTTTTTCTATATATATTATATAATATTTTTTTAAAAAAATCAAGTAAAAATTTTTTTGCCTTTTATAAAAAATCAAATACTAAGCACCAACTGCTATGGAGAAGGGCAATTACGCTTCTTTCCTTTCGGAACCTCCATTACCAAGGATTCGAACCAGTAGATATTTGATTTTTTATAAAAAGTAAGAATATATTTATTTCTTACTTTCTATATATATTATATAATATTTTTTATAAAAAATCAATTATTCTATCATTTATCTTTATTATTTAATACCCAATATCAATATAAATAGAATCTTCAGGATGAAAACCATTTTCTCTAAGAACTGAAAACATTTCAAGCTGCCACTCATCCCAATCATATTCTTTTAACTCAGAATCACTCGGAATAGATACCTTAATTGAACAATCAGAACTAGGCTGATAAACATCCATAAAATTAGCTTCAAAATCTTCATCACCAATTTTTTCAACTTCTTCAAGCAGGTCGTAAAAATCAATATGAGTATAAATTTTTTTATGAAGCATTTTATAAAACCTCTTTCTTAATTTCTATATATATTATATAATATTTTTTATAAAAAATCAAATAAAAGATTTATTTATCCCAAAATTTTGCCAAATGTTCAACTAATTCATCACTTAAAGCCCATCGAGCAAATGCCATAAAAGCATCACCATCAATTTCATAATCTTCTTTATCTGGATGAGTAATAATTATATCTCCAGAATAATCACCGTTAAAATGAAAAGTATAATCTTTACCAGCATTAAAACTATGCATTATTATTTCTCCATATTTTTTATTTTCTATAAATATTATATAATATTTTTTATAAATTTTCAAATAAGAGATTTTTTAAATTATATCACTAATTATAATACTTACATAGGCATTGTAATAATCAAGAACCTCTTTCCAAGATTCTTTTGCGATTCGTTCTCTATTGTCATTAAGGAATTTATTATTAACGAATTCTGCCCTATTCATTCTCAAATTAAAATCATACATGACATCAAGCATAAACTCATCACACATAATCTCTTCCAAGGAAGATTTATCATAAGAACTATACTGCGCTTCTGGATAAAGGTCTTCCGTATTAATTAAAGTATAAATTTTATTATTCATATACCTCTACCTCATTAAGAAAATAAGTGTCTTTCCAAAAATTATTAAAAATATTAATAGTTATAACCTTCCACAAGAACATTAATCATTGCTGCCCCACAATTAGGACAAAATTTAGGAGGATATTCATGCCATGGTGCCCCCATAAAATAAAAATAATTACAATAAGAACATTTAGCAATTCCGCCCTCATTATCTGAGCAAATTATCCAATAAGCATGAATATCTTCTCGCACATCTTCATCAGGCAAATCCTCAAGGAACATAAGTATATCACGCATTTCACGTTCCCTATCAAATGCTGCTTGACAACTTACTTTTTTTTTATATTCAAGAGTGTGAGTTCGCCATTCAGCAATTTCCTTTTCAGCAATTGCTTTAATTGCTTCACAGCGTCTTACAACATCTTCTTTTAGGATATATCCCATTAGACTTCTCCTAATTCAACATAATATTTTTCTAATTCAGCAAATTCGTCATCCGAAAGGCCGAACACTTCAAAATAACTATATGAATAACAAATATCAATAACTAAATTCCCATCATCATAAATATTGACCATTGGGTCACCAACAATATTTCTGCTATCATAAATGCCGCAGTCACCGCTATTAAAATTCTTTGTAATAATTTCTTTTGCTTTTTCAAGTTTATTCATAATTATTTTTCCTTTATCAATTATTATATTTTTTTATCTCATACTGGCTCCACAGTTAGGGCAATAGTTATAAAAAGATGCTATCCAAGGATTAATAGTAAAATCACAATGAGAACATTTATGTTTATGTCCATCAATTTCAATCCACTTTGCCTTTATTGCGGGTTGAACATTATCTATACAAGGTACAAAATCTAAAACATCATTTACATACTCAGCATTAAAGACTTCATTATCCCAATGAGCATCTATTTCTGCTTGTTCAACTTTGGCTTTTATGTCGTCTAATTTTACATATTTCATTTTTATTTACCCCAATTCCAATGCTGGATAATATTACCATCTTTATCAATATGCCATTCTTCGATAATAAGGACACCATCTTTGCCAATTCGCTGGATATATACATCTCCATTATCGCACCACCAATTAGCATAATTCATCCGTGAGGCCATCGCTTCATCAAAAGAGTAAAAATATTCTACAGTTTTAGACTTATATTCATCAATGGTTATATTAATAGCATAAAGTTGAGTATTAAGCATGTCTTTTACCTCTCTTCTGTGCCCGTTCCGTGGCTTTATCAATAGTTTCTCGTTCAATGTTCTTACATTCTTTAAGTTTTCCACTTTTAATGATTTGATTAAAGTTGACCGGAGAATATCCAATAACGTCACAACAGACATTCATCTTACCATATTCACACCAAGCACCGCTATGATTATGGCCATGAATAAGATAAGCATAAGGATAATCAATGGGTTCATGACAAAGCATCAGTTTAGGAGAAATGAGCAAAGGTCCAGCATATACTTCATCAAAAATACCTTCATACTTTTCAGGCCCAGCATCGTGATTCCCGCAAATGAGAATCTTGTAACCTTTCAGTCTCTTGGCATATTCAATGTCACCAACATCACCAAGATGCAAAAGCACACCTGCTTTACCAACCTTTTGGTTAATCTGTTTTAACAGGGTCTCATCATCAGGACGATGAGGATAAGCCTTTTTGAGGTCATCTTCCCCAAAATGCGTGTCAGAAATAACCCATACACCACCACGCTCTCCCCAATGTTGAAAAGGTTTGTATAATCCTTGAATCATAGTATCAATTCCTTTCCTTATTTTCTATAAATATTATATAATATTTTTATAAAAAAATCAATTAAATAAAGAAATTGCGCGAACATCAACCCGTATAGAACAGTACGGACGCGTTAACAGTGTTCGCGCAATTTCCTTCATTTAAGTAAAATCAATAATAAACCAATCATTTTCTTGATAAGTTTTGAAAAAATCTTTATCTACTGTTAAACCAACGGCAATTCCCATGTCTTCCCAATTATTATTATCATAATTAGAAAAATTGGAAAATCTATTATCATTATCTTTTACTCGAACTTTTATATTTTGTTCATATCTTTCCTACCGAAAATCACCTATTTCATCATACCAGTCAATCTAAAAATAGTTACATTTATATTCTTTCATTATAGGCCTAACTCCGCAATCATTTTACGAATATTTTCAGTTTCCTCAACTGTAATCTCAGCAGGTTTAAATTCAGTGGCACTGCCTTTAGCCGGCATATTATCAAAATCAATACCACCCTCAGGAGTAGCCCCAACGGGATTCTTTGGGCAAGTCATACTAACTGCTACCTATACCATAGTTCCATCATCATCAGGAGCGTTAATATAGCATTTTTTATCAACTACAGCGATAAAATCTTTTCCAAATACTTCTCTCAATTTATTTTCAATATATAATTTACTTCCAGCACCTTTTGCCATTTTTTATTATTTCTCCTTATACTTAAATTTTGATGTATTTTTACAATCTTTTAAAATTTTTAACAACATTTCATATGTGTATCGAAAATCTATTGCGCTCCAATACTCAATGTAAGAATGTTCTTCATAGTAACCAACAGATAAATTTACTCCAGCACAATCCCAAGTAGGACAAAGAATACTTATATCAGTATATGTCCCTTGACAAGTATGGAATCCAAAACTATTAATGTACTTTTCAAATGCTGTATTATTACATTTATAAAAAACACTTTCTCCACGACCTTGTCTATCTAACTCAATGACAAAATTAGGATGAAAATTTAACATAGAAGCAGCAAATTGTGCTCCTCTTAAATCACTTTCTTCATCGGTGGTAAATAAAATCCAAGGACGATAATTAGTATTTTTTAATAACAACATAATCATTGTAATACCAGCTCTGTCATCTGTACCAAGTCCGTCAGGGGACCACATAATTTCTTCTTCAGTATCATAATAAATAGCCATAGTTTTACGAGGACTGTTAAATACAACATCCATATGGGCTACTAAAACAATAGGCAAATTACCTTTTGCGATAATAAAAGATTCCACAGGGCCAGCTTTTATTGTAGTATAATAATTATGTAATTCTTCATAAAGAGTTTTCATTAACTCTTCTTGTGACATTCTTAAATATCTTTTTAAAAGATTTATCATTTCTAAATCAACCATTATTATTTTTAATTTGTTCCTTTATCGGTTTTAAAACTTTCGGATTTGCTAAATATGTAATAGTTTCACAAAAATGGCAATGACCGCCACTTTGACACCTCATTCCGCAATTACTTCTTCTCTCTTGGAATTCTGGAGGTATCATTCTATTTGTAATCTCTTTATCTTGAATATCTTTCACTATCATATATAATTCACCAGGCCATGCTTTTTGTTCAGCATAAATACGATACAAGGCTTGTTCTTCACGATTATCTCTAGCCGCAAATTCACAAACATCAATCATAGTTAAATTATTAAGATCTTCTGGTCTAAACCATCCACCAATTAATGCTTTATACCCAAATGGTGCGCCAGAACTATTAGCACGAACTCTAATTTCAACTGGTAAAGTATCTACAAAATCTAACTGATGAGCAAGTTGGCCTGTAATATATAAAGAACAAACTCCTAAATTAATTAACGCATTTGCTTCCCAACCTGTATT
>Ga0326514_10002571_pt1 | contig 11538 bp, 18 predicted proteins | sample 3_2548_0518_D_FD_203653 | JGI IMG/M metagenome (GOLD analysis project Ga0326514, IMG submission 203653) | Bovine rumen microbial communities from UC Davis, California, United States - 3_2548_0518 | ecosystem: Host-associated > Mammals > Digestive system > Stomach > Rumen | place: USA... | reverse complement strand
ATGCGTCTTTGGGGTTTTTAGAGCAACCTCTTGGTCCATTACACCTTTTCTAATTAGGCCGTTACCTAATAAAGATAATCCATAATTAATACCTGTGGCAATAGCATTTAATGGTACATGTCTATATCGTTTTAAACCTTTTATATTAAAACTTCCAGATCCACCACTATGATGGCTAAATCTATCATCTAAATCTGGATCAATGTTAAAATTGCCTTTGCCCTTTTTAGTCTTATCCTCTTCTTCAGTTATTTGCGTTTCGTCAGTATCGTTCGAAGATAAAAACTAAATATGCCCGTCAGCATCAATGTAAAATTTACGTTGTGTTTCACCTTCTTGTAAATTATCAATTAAATCTGCGATAGAACTTTTTTCATTTCCGTTTCTAACATTTGCTACACGTAGTGCATTAGCAGATCCGTATTTTCCACCTACAGCTGGATCATATCCCTAATTGAACGATCTGTAAATATCATTGTGCAACACTGCAAATTCTCCTAATGGATTTTCTGTTCCAGCTTTATCTGCAGTAGTTCCTTCTGGAACATAGTTTTGTTTTAATCCCCAATTAGATTTCTTATAATTAGTAATATAATCTACGTTACCGTTATACCATTGTCTGAATTCTTCTGCAGTACCTGTCGGGTGAATTCTTTTCCAATCATTATATGCAGTTTTTGCATCTTTTAAATCTAGACCAGAGTTCTAATAATCTTTTAAATAATACTCCCACAAATAATCATGCATGTCCATGTTTGCAGCTCTATTATTTTTAAGAATAGTTCCACGCTCTTGGTCATTGTAATATCCTTCTTGTCCTTCAGGAATTAAATATCCTGTAACCCAATTATGATATGCAGAATGCGCAGCATCATCAAACCCAAGTCTACTATATATTGTTGGAGCCTTTACTCCAGGTTGTGCTTTTATAATTTTCATACCTTTAGATGCTTTTTTAAGGCGTTCTAATTTTCCACCAGATTTATCATATGCTGATACATCAGGTTGATAACTTGACCAATCACTTTTAATCTGTTGTGGTCTTTTAAGAGCTTCCGTTTCTTGCAATCTCTATAATTTAAATTCTTTTCGATAATCTGATGGAGTAAATGCGCTTCTATTTCTACTATGATACCATCCATTTTGAAACGCTTCTGGATCGTATAATAAAACTCTTTTTGCTCCGTCATATCCACGGAAAGCACTAAGTCTTTTTCTAGAAATTTCACTAGGTAATTCAACAAGTGCGGCATTAGGGTCTCTTTGTTTTAGTATTTCGTTCAGCTTTATTTGTTGAGCTTCTTTATTACCCGCTTTTAAAATTTGACCAAATTCATCACTTGTAACAAGAACCGATTTTGGAGATTCTCCTTGCCGTCCAAGCAAAGTTATTTCTTCTCCTGGAGCAATTTTAGTAACTCCATTTTTTCCTTTAAACCCTTTATACCCAAATCCAGAAACACCTCGGAGAACACCTAAAATCATCGGCAAAGACATTGCTAAATTTTTTAAACTTTGCTATGCTGATCTAGTTTTTAAACCTTTTAATCCTTCAGAATCAATAATAGATACTAAATTATTAATATCTGTTATTAAATTCATTCCTTGTGCTCCAATTGCTCCAGTTAAAGCTGTCCATTTTAATACTCCAGCAAACGTAGGAGATTTAGATAATAATCTAAGGAGTTTTCCAGTATTTGCTAATGCTACTGGGCCAAGCCCACCAAGGCCGGCAAGAGCAATGTGCGAGGCGTTTGCAAAATCGTTTTGTTCTTCCCCCCTAGCTTTACTAGCTCCATGCTACATCGTTGCTCCAGTCATTGCTGCTATTCCTGAAGCAGCATCAACCCACGGATTTTTAGAGAAAAATCCAGTTAAATATCCACCTAATTCCACTAGTGCTCCAGTTAGATCTGTAACATCATTTGCTGTCATTGTACCATCAAATGGAGTACCTAGTCTCCATTCCAACTCGTCTGGTGACATAGAATCATAAGGGTTATTTCTTTTATTGGAAGGCTCTTCTGGTTTAGATTGAATCTATTGTATAGTCTATTCATGCTATTGTTCAAACTATTTAGCCCATTCATCAAACGAGCCCGTTTGAAACTTTAATATACCTCCTTGTTTGTGTGAAGTAACTCCATGTTGAGATTTAAAAGTTTCGAAATCATTAAGAGTTTTCTAAATTAGTTCGTAAGCCGCTTTTCTAGATTGGCCTTTTACATTGCTATATTGATCTACACCAGAATCTTTACCAGAAAGTAACCTGTATAAAGTGATGGCAGTAGCTACTTTTTCGTACCAAGTTGTGGGTTTATTGGTTTCCTCAGAATTTAATTGATTTAATTTATTATATAAATACTACGCTTTTTGGTTTTGTGTAGATTTATCGGATAATTCTTTTATAGTAGAAGATATATGCTTTGATATATTTTGATCAAGTTGATCTTTATTTGCTAACTCTTCAGGATTTATAATTGTATTATATATCCTAGGGGTTTCTTGTGTATTGAAATTGAAAGTCGGAACATTTACGATTCGTGTTCTTTTTCCAGTTCTTCCTCCTTTTTCAGTCTCTGTATACGAATATTTAAAAATTGGATTTTTCGTAAAATCTATCCACGGATTAGTTTCTGGATTATAATCTTTTGGTAATAATATAAAATATGTATCCGGTCCATCAATTAAATCAGAGATATCCATATAATGATATCCACCTTGTTCATCAAGGTAAGGAGAGTAATCAAAACTTTTGTCTTCACCGATTGTTAAATCTGGAAGTCCTCCATACATAGTATATGGATTATAGTATGAATGCGCATCAGAAATAAATTTACCATCAACATTACCTAATCTTTTTTGTAACATTTTTTGCATTCTCGCATACGCGTCCATATATTGAGTATTTGTATGAGCTAACTAGTATTTACTCCCATCTTGTTTTGTGCCCATCATGTCCTCTATATCTTGCAAATTTCCAAAATACAATTTTCCAGTTGCATCTGTAAAATAAGCTTTTCCATAATATGGAGATTTTATATTATCAAAATAAATTCCCCCGGGAAATGCCATAGAATTATCAGGAGTAGATACAGTATAATATTTTCCATCAGTAGACGGAGATAGTGTATATCCTGGTAACTCGAATAATTTTGGTGTATTTTTTTCTTCACCTGATTTAACAGGAGATTCTACTGCAATTTTTGGTTTAAATAAGCGATCAAATTTATCTAAATCAAAATGCGCTCTAGCAGCAACCTATCTAAGTCTAGCTATATCAATAGCAGGATTAAAATTTTCAGATAACGATTTTAGTAAATATGTATCTTTTTTCAATCCTTCTAATTCAGACATATTTATACCATATAATTGGTATGTTTCTGGATTATCTAAAGACGTAAATCTTTGTAAAGCACCTAATAATTTGTTAGCAACATATTTCCCCCGATCCGATTCTGTCATATTTTGATAAACAATATCAAACTGCTTGCCTTCATTATTATAATCATAATCAGCAAATTCAAAATTTGGATTATAATAAAATGATTTTTGCTCGGATAATGGTACACTTCTATATTTTCCGTATGATTTTTTAAAAAATCTTATAGCTACATTTTTATAAATGTTTTTCTAATCTGATCCTTTAGGAGCTTTTAATTGATTCATTAAATCTAATTCAGTACCGTCATCGTTCAGCCAAGAAGTTTTATATTTAGTTTCGTATTCTGGATCTAAATATTCCATTACAACTTCTTGTGCGGCACTGAATAAACTATCTCTCTAATCTTTTTTTAAAGGTAAAGTTTTTATTTCTTCTAAAGAATTTAAATAATTTACAACGTCTTGCCGTTTATTAATAGGAGCGTTTTGCCACAATTGTTGATATGCTTGATTTATTTCCTAATTTTTCTATTTTCTCTTCTCTGCCATATTATTAGAATATTTATATAAAATAAAAAAGGGGAAGTTTTTACGCTTCCCCTAAACATCAGCGCATCTAATTAACGACGGCCGCGTGCAATCTTTCCACCCATGCGGAATACCGGCTGATTTTCTTCTGCAGGAAGTTCTTCCTGTCCACCGCCTTGTACCATTTCAAGAATCATTTGAGCAAGTGCTCCAGCTCCTTCAGGACCAAGTTGCTGAATTATTTGCTGTGCTAATTGTGCTAATTGTTCCATAGCCTGATCTTGACCGCCAGCAGGCTGTGTTTCTGGTGCTACTGCACCACCTTCTTGTAAAAACTTAACTTTCATAATTTAAAATTTATAACGTTATTAATTTTGTTACATTTCATAATCAATTTTAATACATTATTTTTATTTAAAATAATATATATAGAAATTTCTATTTTAAAGGAGTGAACTAGTGTTTGACTCATTCCTTTAAAATTAAGCATAACTATAATCAAAAAACGTCTGTATAGCTTGAATTATAGCCAAATCTTCACCTGTATATCTAACTTTAATTTTGATATATTTATCTCTATGACGAGTTTCTGTAATACGAGTAAACTCTAATTCTTTTTTATCGTTTAAATAAACCCATTTAAAAGATACTGGCCGAATCTCAATTCTCCAAAGATCTTCTAAATATTCCATATTACCTTTTAATCTACCATATTTTCTTACATCATTTCCAAGTTGTTCTGTATGTACTCTAAACTCATTTAGTTGTTTGTCGTATACAAGACAGCAAGCAACAGTATTATCGGAGTGATTCTTATCGACTTCTTTTTTGTCTCCGATAATTTGTGGATCTAATGTAGGAACACAAGCGTCAGTAACGGTAATATATGGAAGTTTCGGATAAACTTTTTTGCCCAACTCTTCTTTGCCCAACTCTTCTTTGAATGCTTTTTCTAACTCTTCTGTATATTTTGGATTATCGGTAGCAACTGTTACACTATCCGCAATCTTCTTTAATACAGATTTATATTTACGCCATTCATAAGCTTCTCCAACAACTTCGAATTCGAATTTGTGAGGTTCAGCTTTATTAGAAATCATACATAAATTATTGAATATTTTATGTATAGCGTCTTGTCGAGCAACGAATTCAAAGTTAAATTCATGTTGTTTTCCATACCAGAAGGTTGGTTTCAATTCATCAGCATTGTCATACAATCCGGCAAATCCGTGTTTCCATAGAGGAATGGAATCTGTAAGAGTTCTTACTGAATAATATTCTGGCAATTCACTCTTATCTGGAGTTTCTATTGCTGTTTTTTGATCACCTATGTCTGAAATCCAAGCTTTGTTTTCTATATTATTTGTAATAATAGCAGATACTGCAAAATTATTATAAATAATTCCTTCCGCCGAATTATCTGAAATAATATTGATAGTAATAGTTAATTTTTTCGGAAGTAATGCATTATATGCTTTTACAACTACAAAAGTCCATTCTTCGTTTTTGCCTTGTAACGTAATATCTAGATAACGATAAGGTGTACTAACTTTATAATTAGTTCCACCTAATAAATAGAATCCACAAACAAGAACTTTGTCCATATTATGTTGATAATCTACTTCGAAAGTAATTTTCCCAGCATTATCAAAATAAATCACGGGAGCGCTAGAATTAAAAGTAGGATCAATAGCATTTGTTCCATATTTATAATCTATTCCTCCGTATTCTTGCCCATTAGCTGGTAATATGTACTTGCTTAGATAATTTCCAGATGTTAACTCGGTTAACTCGTTAACTGCTTCTCTATCAAAACTGAAATATATATTATCAATATTTTCAGATTCTAGTGGAATCCAATCATAGAAAGTAATAAACTTGTTTAAAATTTCATTATAACAAATTGACCAAGATTTACCAGTAGCCCACTTGAATCTTATATCATAAGTATTGTTATCATCAGAAATAGATTCATTAATTATATCAGAATAAGTAATTAATTTTCCGTTTTCTTCGTCGTAATAAGCTTTTACTTTCTCTCCTTTTACGAAACTATTTGGATCATCTGGGTCGGATAAATATAAATCTTTAGTTCCTTTATTTAATAAATACCCATCTGAACTTATATCGAAATCACTTAATGTTAAAGTATTACTATCAAACTAATATAATATATCATTATAATAAGTAAATATTACATCTTGTTTAAAAGCATTATAATGAGATTTAACATTAATTCTTCCAATAAATGGAGTATTTACAAATTCAGATAAATCTATATTATCTATTAAGAATTTTTCAATTTTGAAATTAGAAATTAATTCTAATTGAGGTATATCTCCGAATGAAACTTTCCATATAACTTTAGCGACCGTATCTATACCGTAAATACCTTTAGGTGTAGATATGACAGAATCTTTCCACATAGAGCCATAATCCGAAGATAATACCATACTTAATTCAACTGGTAAATATTTATTTGGAGAATCAGCATTACTCATTGCATCATTTATTGCAAGAACTCCTAATCCGTGATGGAAAACAACAAGCATTTTAGATCCTAAAGCAACTAATTTTGTTATTGGCCCGTATACTTTAGTGTAATCTCTGAATGCTGTTTCCAGCATCACTTTAAATTCATTAGTAATTGACTCTGCAGAATCTCTCAAAGAATTAATTATTCTTGTAAAATATTCTTGTTTAATAAATGGAACTTCAGGCAATAAGTAATATTTCTTATGAGGAATGGAAATACCTGCTGCTGCATTAATAACATTAGAATCTCTCAACGGATTATGCATGTCCATTTTTGTTAATGGATAAAATGAACGTTTCTTGTTAAAAGACGCTTGCTCTGTTGCATTACTATAATCAACATCTCGTAATGCTAAATTTTTTGCAGAACATATTGGGAATGTGATCCATTGCCCTAAACCTACAGCATTAACGTCTGCGCGGTTAATATTATTAATTCCCCTTACTGCCCACCGGTTAGATCTAAATAAAGCAGAAATTATTCCTCCGCCAGATCCTGTTTTCTATTCGGAAGGATTTATTACATTAAAAGGAGGCCAAGCATCTGTAAGATATTTAGATAAAAGAGTCTGCCCGCCTAAATTGGTTCCAAGATATTCTCTTCCTTCTTTTCCTTGTTCGTTGGATTTTGCAGAATTTTTTTTACTACTCTCTCTTTGTTCATCAGATACAGGAGGTTCATCTGAACTTGTAGTTGTTTGAACCGGTGTAGTAGAAGATCCTTCTCTATACCATTCTTGCGCATCCGGATCCCATAAAATATCGTTATAATATTCATCAGATTCGCATACCTCAAAAGCCGTTGTAACTTCATTGGCAAAAGTAGTACCTTTATCGTATTCATATTCTGGAATATACCATCCAGCATTATCTGCTGTTAAATTACTATGTAACTAAACTTCAGGAATGGCAGTACATCTCACAAGATAATTTTGACCCCAACAAACAGGATTAATTATCTTATTATTGGTAGGCAATTCAGGATCTATAAAGTTTCTTAAGATTCTATGAGTAAATAATGATTGAAAACAATCGCCCCGATAGCATTCTTTTTGCTCATCTTTAATTTCAGTTCTGTCACATATAGCATGATACGAATCTTCCGTAGACATTCTTAGTTGAAAATCTAAATCTATTGCAGACTCTTCATCATCGTAATAATTTTCTTTCTTAATATTATATACTCCGCCGTATGTTAAATTAGTATCCTTGTCTAAATTATCGCCTACACCTACAAAACATCCCCACTAACCTCTAATAACGGAGGTACTCATAGTCAATAACTATGGCACTGTCTTATCCCAAGCATATTTAACATCAGATGTTTTATATGGTTCGCTAGGATTTCCAGCTATAGTAGAAAAATACATTTCTCCATCAGTAGTGGTTTTAATATCTTCTGGAATGTTAGTTAACTTTCTTTTGTGTAATTTTTTTGACTACTTGATATTTGAAGTAGCAAATATTGAATTTTCATTTTCAGGAGTATTTGAAAAATAATATTTACTTATATAATCAAGAGTATATTTATTAGATACAAACAGCTAATTAAATGTTGCTTCAGTAAGTTCTGAATCCGGAATAAATAATGCATTTACTGTAACATTCTCATTATCAACACTGATATTTGTCCCTTCTGGAGATAATAACTAGAATGGAGATAAAAACGACTAAGTGTAATATGTATTTCCTTTCTTAATAACAGGAACTGCGCCTAAATCTTTTCCAGTTAAACCAACAGCAATACCTTGAGCTAATATAGTCGGAATTCTTTTTTGCCTTACAAAGAAATATCCTTTAATTTGATGCTTTTTGAAAAAATCTTCGGCTTTTAAATTATCCTTATCATTTTCATTAAGATTTTTATATCCAATGTAACTTAAATCAAATTTTATATACAACGGAGTCGGAGTTATTATTCCTCCAGAAAATGATTGAAATCCAGATAAATTTCTAGGAAATTTTATAACTCCTTTTGAATTTAATCTTTTTGATTTATCAAAATAATAATCATCAGGAGCGTTCATCCATTCAGTATATGTATTAGAATCTATTTTCTAAAATACATCTGTGCTTTTCAACTAATATTTTTCTGTTTTATTAAAATCGACGCCTTGTATATTGAATACTGGGCTTAAACTATTATCATTAAAGATATAAACAATACCAAATCTATATATTTCATCGGGCCAATATCCTACTCTATAATAAGTATTATAAGTATTATAATATAACCCTTTATTATCTTCAGAATCTTGCAGAATACTATAATCTTTAGTAATACTTCCGATATTTTGTTTCTATTCTACAGAAGAAGTTATTTTCCAAGATGCTTTCTTAATTTCTGCCCAATCATGTTCTTGTTTTTTAACATTTCCGAAAAACAATACATTATTTACAACTTCTTGGGTTTTAACAGATTCTATATCAGCATAATCAACATATAATTCTTCTTGTGATATACTAATAATCGGCTCTTTTCCAGTAATAGTTATACTACATTCTTCGTTAAAGATAGGATAATTAAATATTACTTTATGAAAAGTTTCTGCACAAGATTGATCATTTCCAGATGAACTTCTTGCATATAATACATGAACATAATCAAATCCAGAATCTATATTCGTTAATTTGAAATTAATAGATTTTCCAGAATTTTCATCTTCCAATCCCATTCGAACGTTAATATCATTTGGTTCTCCTATATGTATTTGTACTATTCCAGATTCCGCTAATATTTCTGATTCGTTATTATCAGCATCAGCTAATTTGAAGTAAAATGTATAAGCACCACAAGGAAGAGATCCACCAAATTCTGTCAATCCTTTATATTCAATTTGTGGAATTTTTTGAGCAATAGCTTTTAAAGAAGTATCTATATCGAATGTTTCTTCTTCATATATATTTGTATTTTTATTACCAGTGTGTTCCGGGATTTTAAACTTATTGTCGTCAACTACAGAAAATCTATTGTTAATAAGTCTAGGATGATTTTTTCCATCGTTTAGAATCATATTAACGGCTCCATCGTAGCTATCCTGCAGAATAATATCTACAGGATGCTACAAATCGAAGTCAAGAGATTTTGTTGTAAAATCCCCTAAAGTGTGATCTTCAGCAGTTGATAAGTTTTTTATTGGAGAATAAGCATTGCACATTTCTCCTGTACGATTTTGTTCTCCAGTATATGCTAAAGTATTATTTAATTTTATTTCAGGAATTTTACTCATAAGTTCTTATTGTTTTATCATTAATGAAACTAGATGCTATAAAGTTAGGAACAGTATCTCCTCTGAATTCATAAGCGGTACTATTTGTATCATACCAGGCTTTTGTTCTAGTAGAATTTTCTTCGGAAGAATCTATATAATAAACCCCTCCTATATGTTGATAACTGTGATCAGGTAAAGCCTAGAATCCTTTATATGTAATATCTAAGCACCCTACATTATTTAAATTACTCCCATCATATTCCATTTCTCTAAAGCAGAATGTGTCCGGCATGACTATATTAGATAGAATATCTTCATCTATCAATATTCCAGTTTTTGAATTAGTTAAAGTTTTTAAATTATAAGAAGGTGTTCCAGAATCTAAATTAACTTTATATAATCCACAGTTTTTCATATAGAATTTATTATCTTGATTCTAAATATTAGGATTATTAATTTCTATTTTAATACTCGACACAGATCCTTTAAATGCAATAAAATGCTATTTCGACTGTAATTTATACGGGTCTAGGTTGTTTATAGTTACATTAATTGTAGCTTTAGAATCATTGTTATAATTTAAATTCAAAACATATAATCCGTCTAAAATATTTAAGTTTGTAAATTCAATATTTGAGGTTAATCCATCTTCTACAACAAAATATCCACCATCGTTTAAGAATGAATTTTGATGTATACTGTTAGCAGTAGATGTCTATAAACCATAACTATCCATATTTTCTACATTTCCTGGATCATAATTTGAAATAAGAAGATTATTTAACTCAATATTACAATCTTCAACATTAGGAGTATTTCCATATGTCCACAAACCTTTATTATTTTCTAAACTTATCAAATAATCAAGTTTGTAATTAGATTTATTTGTGTAATCTAGTTTAGAAGAAGCTTTATCTACAAACAATTGACATCTTAATGTAGTTAAAATATTTGTTGCTTCTATATTACGTACAGCCCAAACGTTAGTAGGAATCTCTTTATTATAATAAGCATTATTTTCTGATTCACTTATGCATTTTACATAATTTGTACCATTAGTTTTTGATATTTCAACTATATTATCATCATATTTACAATCAGAATAATAATCATGATCAAACCCATCATAAGGACTGATTTTACCAAATGTTTGAATATTAATATTATTATATTTATTATCTAAATTCAGAAAAAATGTATTTGCTCCAATACCTAAAATTGGAGAATCTATATATTCCTAAAATGTTTGTCTGTTTGGAGTATCAGAAACATCTTCTATAATTTCTTCTTTTGTATTGTAATTATTTTTATACGATATTTTATTGCTAAAATTATAATTAAATCCAAATGTACCTTTAGCAGGACTACTATTTACTACTATTGCCGATCCTCTAGTCCAATTACTCATCCAATCATCGTTACCCGTATCTAATTTTAAATAATTCAAAGTTACAGCAGACTTTCCTTTGTTTATAAAATTACAATAAAAAGATTCATTATATAAATAATCTATTGAATTTTTATAATTTAATACAGATAAATCTATTACTTTTATTTGCTAATTTTGCATTTGTATAAATCCCGGTGTACTTTTAAGTAAAAAATACATAAATGGGGCTAATGTATTATAATAATCAGAATTCCAAAATCTATGGTCTGTATTCCAAAAAGCCCCTATATCTTTACACATCACTCCGATAGCATACGGTCTTAATCTTCCTGTCTATACAGTATTAGCTATTAACCAGGTTCCTGTAAAATCATTGTCCTAAAAATTTTTATATGCACTATTAGTAGCAGTATGCGTTCCAGTATGACTCCAGTCAGGATCTCCATTGCTAGCAGATTCTATTTTTTCAAGATTTGGCCATAATCGAGG
>Ga0326514_10002570_pt1 | contig 11543 bp, 9 predicted proteins | sample 3_2548_0518_D_FD_203653 | JGI IMG/M metagenome (GOLD analysis project Ga0326514, IMG submission 203653) | Bovine rumen microbial communities from UC Davis, California, United States - 3_2548_0518 | ecosystem: Host-associated > Mammals > Digestive system > Stomach > Rumen | place: USA: California... | reverse complement strand
ATCCTCAACAGAGAAGAATGCCTGGAGATCGAGCCCAACCTCTCTGACAAGGTTGTCGCTGCTCTCTATGCTCCTACGAGCGGTATTATCTGCCCCTTCATGCTCAATATCGCGATGGCGGAGAACGCTAACGTAAATGGCGTTGATTTCTTCTTTAATACAAAGGTTGAGAAGCTCACACCCGACACCTGCAAGAAGTGCGGCCAGCCGATCTGGAAGATCAGGACCAACAACGGCGAGTACAAGACCCGTTACGTCATCAACGCTGCAGGCGTTTATGCAGACTATTTCCACAACATGGTCTCCGAGAAGAAGATCCATATCACTCCCAGACGCGGCGACTACTGCCTGCTCGATAAGACAGTAGGAAATCACGTGTCCCACACCATCTTCCCGCAGCCCACAAAGCTCGGCAAGGGTGTCCTTGTATCTCCTACGATCCACGGCAACCTGATCGTAGGTCCCACCGCTGTGGATATTGAGAACAAGGAAGGCAACAACACGACAGCAGCAGGCATCGCTGATCTGATCGCCAAGGCCGGCGACCACGTCCGCAACCTGCCTATCCGCCAGGTCATCACATCCTTCGCAGGCCTTCGTGCTCACGAGGATCACCACGAATTCATTCTGGGTGAAGTTGAGGATGCTCCTCACTTCATCGACTGCGCAGGTATTGAGTCTCCCGGACTTACATCCAGCCCTGCCATCGGCGAGTACATCGGCCAGATGATGAAAGAGAAACTTGGCGCAGAGGAGAAGGAAGACTGGGTAGGAACCCGCAAGGGCATCCTTAATCCCGCAGACCTCTCCATCGAAGAGAGAAACGAACTTATTAAGAAGAATCCCGCATACGGCCGTATCATCTGCCGCTGCGAGTCCGTCACGGAAGGTGAGATCATTGACGCGATCCACAGGCCGCTCGGCGCACGCTCCCTCGACGGTGTAAAGCGCAGGACCAGAGCAGGTATGGGACGCTGTCAGGCAGGTTTCTGCTCACCTCGTACCATGGAGATCATCAATCGTGAACTTGGTCTTCCTTTAACTGAGATCACCAAGAGCGGCGGAGACTCCAAGCTTGTGATCGAGAGAACAAAGGGGGTAGAGGCATGACATCTTATGATATCGTAATCGTCGGCGGAGGCCCCGCAGGTCTCGCTGCCGCAGTAGCTGCCAAGAAGGCAGGAACAGACAGTATTCTGATCATTGAGCGTGACAAAGAGCTCGGCGGAATCCTGAACCAGTGCATCCACAACGGATTCGGTCTTCACACATTTAAAGAAGAACTGACCGGTCCCGAGTATGCATATCGCTTCATTCAGCAGGTTTATGATCTGGGCATCGAGTACAAACTTGACACCATGGTCATGGACATCTCTGAAGACAAAACAGTCACGGCTATGAACCGAACAGACGGTATGTTCCAGATCAAGGCAGGCGCCGTGATCCTGGCAATGGGATGCAGAGAGAGGCCCAGAGGAGCCCTGAACATCCCCGGATACCGTCCCGCAGGTATTTACAGTGCAGGTACCGCGCAGAGACTGGTCAACATGGAAGGCTATATGCCCGGCCGTGAAGTCGTCATCCTCGGTTCCGGTGATATCGGACTGATCATGGCAAGACGTATGACCTTTGAAGGCGCAATCGTTAAGGTAGTCGCAGAGCTGATGCCTTTCTCCGGTGGTCTGAAGAGAAATATCGTTCAGTGTCTGGATGACTACGGCATCCCGCTCAAGCTCTCCCACACAGTCGTGGACATCGAGGGCAAGGAGCGCGTGAGCGCAGTTACCATCGCTGAGGTCGGCCCCGACATGAAGCCGATTCCCGGAACAGAAGAGAGATATACCTGCGACACACTGCTGCTCTCCACAGGTCTGATCCCTGAGAACGAGCTGTCCAGAAACGCAGGCGTCTCCATCAACCCTGTTACCAACGGCCCTGTTGTCAATGAAATCCTCGAGACCAGCATTCCCGGCGTCTTCGCATGCGGCAACGTCCTGCACGTGCATGACCTGGTTGACTATGTTTCCGAGGAAGCGACCCGCGCAGGCGAGAACGCGGCAAAATATGTGCAGAACGGCTGCAAGGACCAGGATGGCGGCAAGATCATTCAGCTCAAGGCTACTGATGGCGCTCGTTACACTGTTCCCTGCACGATCAATCCTGAGAGGATGGATGATCTGCTCACCGTTCGTTTCCGTGTCGGCGCTGTGTTCAAAGACTCCTTTGTGAGTGTATATTTTGACGACGAGCGCGTGATGCACAAGAAGAAGAGGATCATGGCTCCCGGCGAGATGGAGCAGGTAATCCTGCAGAAGAAGAAGATCGCAGAGAAGCCTGACCTTAAGACCATCACGATCAAGATCGAAGCAGAATAATAAAGGGAGGCAGAATATGGAAAAGAGAAATCTTACATGTATCGGCTGCCCCATGGGCTGCCAGATCACCGTTGAGTTCGAAGGCGAGGAAGTCTTCAGCGTGAAGGGCAATACCTGCGCGATCGGCGACAAGTACGCCCGTCAGGAAGTCACACATCCTGAGCGCACAGTCACTTCCACAGTCGTGGTCGTTGGCGGTGCCAAAGAGAGGACCAGCGTCAAGACGAATGCTAACATTCCGAAGGACAAGATCTTCCAGTGCATGGATGAGATCAACAAAGTCCGCGCCCAGGCCCCTCTGAAGATCGGCGATGTAGTCATCAAAGATGTCTGCGGCACAGGTGTGGATGTAATCGTAACAAAGAACTGCGAGATCGCGTAAAGCGGCGCAGCGCCCGCCTGCCGGGCATCAAAATTAAGAACAGAGAGGGTCTGCATTGCTGCAGGCCCTCTTTTTTGATGTAAAAAGCCTGTAAAGCGGAAACTGTGGCATTGTAACGTATTGTCGTGCTATAATCGGAACATCGGAGGCCTGCCGAGCTGTCCTCCGCAAGCAAGGGAGGAAGCTATATGGAAAAACTGTCTTACAATTACGAAGTATTTGAATCCGGAGCCGGCAGGATCTATACGATCCTCAGCAGGGCGTCCATGCCGGCACTGATCCTGGGAGTCGCCCTGATGATGACGATCAACTCGGGAATGTTTACCGGATTTGCCAATCTTCCGAATTTTGTCAAGATCCTGTTTATGGCCGTTATCATATTGTATATTGTACCCGGGATTTTTGTGTTTCCGACAGTCTGGATGCTTCGTTCGTGGAAGACAAGATCGCTCAAGAACTGCTACGTCATGGCCGGGAAAAAATCAGTGGAGTACCACAAGATCTCTGACCAGACTATCAGCAGCAAAGCAGAGAATGTCTATGTGGCGACACAGATCAAGAAGGTCGAAGAGACAAAGAGAAAATATATTATATATGGGAATATACTGGAGAAGGCAACAGGTCATCAGAGCGGGGAGCTGGAGATCCCGAAAGCTTTTGACAAGATGGAGACCATAAAGAGAGCGGCAAGATACAGATAATCTGTCATCGAAGACATGAGCATGGAACATGACCGGAAACGGTGAAAGGGGGAGCTCAGGGATGGAAGATAAGAGCAGGTTTACGCTGGAAGATTGGAATGCGCCGGTATATATCGGAGCGGAGGAACTCAGACACGCTTTAGCCCATATGGAACTGGAGAACAAGGTGATCTCCGGTTTCCGCCTTTTGGATTACTCGTTGGTCAAGCTTCCCGAGTGGGACCAGACGGAGGAAGAAGTGATGATCCCGGTCTTTGCCGCACTTTCAAGTCCGATGATCGTCTTGTTTACGGACGGCACTCGGCTTGAAATGTATATGCAGGACCAGTCGGTATTCAGACTTTCCGTCAACAGCATCCCTCTGGAAGCAATCCGGGAGGAGGTCACGTTCAACACGCTGGATCGGCTCTTTTCCAGGGCACTGGGAACTTCCATCGTCTTCACGGAGGTCCAGGTCACGGAGGACTTTCCGGAAGTTGCCAGGGACTATGCAGGCGAGTTTAGAAAGTATAATGAGTTTATCGATTCCGTGCTGTTCTGTCTGGACTCCGGGGATGCGCTTGAACTCTATTCCTGGGGACAGCAGGGAGAAGTGGATCTGCTGAACGAAAACGGGGAGATCACAATGATCGGGATGAATGAATTCCTGCATTAAAAAGGCAATTTGAAAGGAGACACGGCCATGGGCTGTATCTCCTTTTTGGTTACTGCTTTACTGCTGATGGAGTCTTGTGATGATCCAGTAAGCTCCCATGGTCTGTCCGGGCTCTTCTGTGACGTCATCGTTGAGATATTCGGCAAGGACAGGAGAAATATCCTCTGCATTCCATCCGCGTGCGACCTCTGCAGTGGGGTACTCGATCTCGGCGTACCAGAACTCTGTGGGAAGCCCCTCGTCGACGTGATTGACTTCGAGCTTGAGGCCGTCGGGGAGAGCATAAGTGCGGCGCACCTTGGGAATCAGAGGAAGGCTGATGAGATCCTCCAGTTCAAGAAATTTGTCTTTTGTGATATCCATCTCAATCTCTTTGCGGACAAGGCCGGCACCGGATTTGATGCAGAGTACATATTCGGTGTTTCCGCCGGTCATTGCTTCCTCGCGGATGCGGACAGTAGGGCGCACACTGATGTAGCCCTGGCGCATGCTCTGCTCGTAGAGAAGAGGCAGACCGAGTTCTTCGGGAGGCCATCCTTTAAGCATCCATTTTCTCTCTATTTCCATCTTGAATCATCCTCCTTATGGAATAGCTATCTGTGCTATACTTTATTAGTCTAACGAATTGTTGCTGTGATTTCCAGTTAATTATAAAGGAGATAATGACTTAATGAAAAAGAGCGGAAGTGGGCGCCTTGCGCTGTTAGACAGTCTCAGGGGACTGACACTGATCAGTATGATCTTATTTCACGCGTGCTGGGACGCGGTATATTTGTTGGGCGCGAATTGGCCATGGTATGGCAGCCGCGCGGCGTATATATGGCAGCAGAGCATCTGCTGGACTTTTATTTTGCTGTCCGGTTTCTGCATTCCTTTTTCGTCCAAGCTTCTGAGGCGGGGACTGGAAGTCTTCGGGGCGGGAGCTCTTGTGATGGCTGTTACATGTATTTTGCTGCCGGAGGACAGGGTGGTTTTCGGCGTACTGACTCTGATCGGATCCTGTATGCTGCTGATGGTTCCTCTGAGAAAGGTGCTTGACAGAGATTTCAGGGGGGAGACTTCGGCTGAAAGTTCGACTGTGCGCAAAGCATCCGGTGTGAACCGTGACGCCATCCTTTTCATTGTCTTTGTCATCCTTTTTATTCTATTCAAAGATGTCAACTACGGGGAGATCGGCACCGGAATGCTGCATAGGATCATTCCCGCGATCCCGAAACTGACGATTCGAATTCCGGAAGCGCTGTATGCTAATCTTGCGACTGCGTATCTGGGATTTCCGCCGGCGGATTTTTATTCGATGGATTATTTTTCATTGCTTCCCTGGGCTTTTTTGTATCTTTGCGGGTATGAGCTTCATTGGATTCTTAAGGCGGCGGGAGTTCTGGATGCTCCGATCCTGAAAAAGGAGATCAGGCCGTTAGCTTTTATGGGAAGAAATTCATTGGTCATCTATCTTTTGCATCAGCCGGTCCTGTATCTGTTTGTTCTTCTTATCAGCGCCCTGAAGTAAAGCCGGATTCCGGCTGAACTTGAGAAAAAGTGCCGGATAGTGTATAGTAAGGCTTAACCTCAAGTAAAGTTTATGTAAAACCGCGAAGATGCATTGTATGCGGATTCGGGACCGGGGTATCCGGTATAGATAGAGAATTAATAGATGGATATAAGGGAAAACAGCTTTTGGTATAAGCTAAGAAAGAAGCTGGTTCCCATTCTGGGTGTAATTGTTGTTGCTGTACTGATCTGGTTTGCTTTCGGAAACAAGATTCCGGGGCTGATTCCTCTTCTGAAGGAGGGCGACAGCCAGAAGATCGCGGATTACCTCGCCCAGGAGACAGGGATCAGAGGGGTGATCGCGGTCATTTTGCTGCAGGGGATACAGGTGGCAAGTATTGTAATGCCGGGAATGGCGATCCAGGTAGCCGCGGGCCTGATTTACGGATGGCTCGAGGGCTTTCTTATGTGTTATTTCGGGTTTGTTTTGTCTAATCTTTGCGTTTTCGTATTTGCCAGGAGAATGGGAAGCGACAGGATCAAGGATGTCTCAATGAGTCCCACGAGTCAGTGGCTGATGGAGAAGCTCAACGGGACCAAGCCGCAGTTTATGGTGGTGATCGCCTGTATGGTGCCGGCGATTCCCAACGGCATCATTCCTTATCTTGCGGCGAGGACCGAGATTACAGCAAAGGAATATGTGGGCGCTGTGGCCATGGGAAGCTGGCTGCAGATCCTGCTTGCCTGTATGGCAGGTCAGTTTATCATCAACGGGCAGTGGCTGTACACTGTTTTGACAGTGGTGTTCCAGTGTCTCGTGATCGTAATAATTCTGTGGAAGAAAGATTGGTTTTTGAGCCGGCTCAACTGACCGGTAAGGAGAAAAGCGTGACGGAAGAGAAGAAGGATGTCGAACTGGCCCTGTCGGAAAGCCTGAAGAGCCTTGCGGTCAGGACGCCTTTTGAGAAGATCACAATTAAACAGATTACAGACGGCGCAGGGGTGATCAGAGTCACTTTCTATAATCATTTTCAGGACAAATATGATCTTCTGGGCTATATAGTGCGCAGGGAGATCCTTGAGCCTGTCAGGATCCTTTTAAGGAACAGTATGTACAGGGAAGCTCTGATCCTGATCTTTTCAAACCTCAGAAAGGACAGCGCTTTTTATCAGAAAGCTTATAAGATAGAGGGACAGAACTCTTTTGAGGAGATCACCGAGAACTGCATCTATGAGCTCTTGCTGGAGCTGTTCAGCGAGAGAAGAAGCGGAAAGCCGCACTCGAAATTTCCGTGGCTTACAGTAGAGACGATGGCAAGATACTATGCGAGATCTATGAACTACGTGGTGATGGAGTGGATCCGGTCGGGAATGGCAGTCGCGCCGGAGGAAGTGGCCGATATATACGAGTACATTATGTCGCATTCGCTTTGGGATACGCTGGATGAACTCTGACAGGTTGCCGCTGATACAAATGCGCCGGTCTGTCTATCGGAATCTATACAAACCGGTCGTTTTGTATAGGAGAAGTTAACAGCAGGAAGGGATTGAATATTACATGTTCAATCTCTTTTTTTTATACTCTTTTTCGTGGCAGAGATATGATATCTGCCGGTTTTCCGCTCCGAGGGGCGGCAAAAGATAGTGAAATGTGAGGAGTGAGTATACGCTATGAAGAGTTTTGGCAACGCAGTGGTAAAAGCAAGGCATCTGATCCTGATCCTCGCCTTTGTACTGCTGGTCCCGGCCGTGTGGGGTTACACACATACGAGGGTCAATTACGATATTTTGACCTATCTGCCGGACAGCATTGAGACAATCAAGGGTCAGGACATCCTGATGAATGAGTTCGGAACGGGCGCCATCACGATGCTGATCGTGGAGGACAAGAACGACAAGGAGATCGTGGCGATGGAGGACGAGATCCGCAAAGTCGATCATGTCAAAAAAGTGCTCTGGTACGACAGTTTCGCGGACATCACGATCCCGAAGGAGATGCTTCCTGAGAGGATCAGAAACGCTTTCCTAAAAGGAAACGCGACAATGCTGGCCATCACCTATGATTCTTCCACCTCATCGGATGAGACTATGGAGGCGGTAGCCGAGATCCGCAAAGTGCTGGACAGCGGCTGCTATCTGCAGGGTATGTCGGCAGTCATCACTGACACTAAAGACCTGGCAGAGGCGGAGGAGCCGATCTACGTGGCGCTGGCAGTGCTGCTGTCGTCTATCATTCTGGCCATGAGCATGGATACCTTCCTGGCACCGGTGTTCTTCCTCCTCTCGATCGGAATCGCGATCATTTATAATCTCGGTTCCAATTACTTCTTCGGTGAAGTATCATATATTACAAAGGCGCTGGCAGCAGTCCTGCAGCTCGGCGTCACAATGGATTACTCGATCTTTTTGTGGCACAGTTTCAAGGAAAACGAGCAGATCTACGATGATTCCAAGGAAGCAATGGCTGTAGCGATCAATGAGACGCTCAAGTCCGTAGTGGGATCTTCGATCACGACTATAGCCGGTTTCGCGGCGCTGTGCTTTATGAGATTCCGCTTCGGCCTGGATGTCGGCCTGGTCATGATGAAGGGCGTAGCCCTGGGCGTGATCTGCTGCGTGACGATACTTCCTTCCCTGATCCTGCTTTTTGAAAAGCCTATCGAGAAGACAAGGCACAGACCGCTTCTTCCTACATTTTCGAAGATCGCGGATTTCGTGCAGAAGCATAGTAAAGCGGTATTCCTGGTCTTCCTGCTGGCCTGGATCCCCGCGATCTACGGATACACACACTACAATATTTATTACGACATTATCCAGACACTGCCTAAGAATCTTCCCTCTATGGTAGCAAATCAGAAGATGGAAGATACATTCAGCATGAACAACACGCTGATGATCCTCGCGGATGAGAATCTGGACATAAAGTCCGGAGACGCCATGTCCAAAGAGATCAAAGATGTGGAAGGCGTCAGCAGTGTGATCTCGGTGGACAGTTTCATGGGAGAGGACATCCCAAGAGAAATGCTTCCGGAAGAGGCTAGAGACGTACTGTATGGCGGCGGTTATCAGCTGATGCTGGTGGCCAGCGAATATGTAACAGCAACAGATGAGATGAATCATCAGATCGATGAGATCAATGAGATCATCCACCGCTACGATGATAAAGCGATGCTGATCGGAGACGCGCCCTGTACCAAGGACCTGATCACGATTTCCAACCACGACTTCAATGTTGTCAACTGGACTTCTATTGGCATCATTGCGGCGATCATCATGTTTGTCTTTACATCGCTGAGCCTTCCGGTCCTGCTGGTCCTGGTCATCGAGTGTGCGATCTTTATCAATATGGGACTTGCGTACTACACAGGTACTTCGCTTCCCTTCATCGCTTCAATCGTCATCGGAACGATCCAGCTGGGATCCACCGTTGACTACGCGATTCTGATGACTAGCAGGTATCAGGTTGAGAGAAGAAGCGGAAAGAGCAAACAAGAGGCGGTTCTGATCGCCCATAAAACATCTATACAGAGTATATTCGTCAGTGCGATGTCATTCTTCGCGGCGACTTTCGGAGTGGGAATGTATTCGGGAATCTCCGTAATTTCCTCCCTCTGCATGTTGATGGCGCGAGGCGCTCTGATCAGTATGGTCACCGTAGTATTCGCGCTTCCCGCGATCCTGCTGCTGTTTGATCCGGTCATTATAAGGACCAGCCGCGGGTTCATAAATAAAGAAAATGAGTTGGGGAATCAGGACGGCGCGCTGTCCCATTCCATGTGAGTAAAGGAGATATAAGGATCATGAAGAGAAAACAGGTTCTGGCCCTGCTTCTGGCAGTGGCAATGACAGCAAATATGACCATGCCGGCCTTTGCAGCGACGGCTCCGGTTTCCGGAAGCATTTTCTGGGGCTCTGAAGAGACAGTCGCGATCACGGAAGACGACCTTGCGGCAGCGATGGCAGCGGCTGTGAAAGGCACAGACGCAGTATCGGAAGGCACTGAGAAGGAAGAGACCGTATATGTCTTCACAGACGCAAACGGCAAGCAGAAGAGCATGACCGTCTCCAACTGGCTCAAGAACAAGGATGGGGCGGACAAACTCTACGACAACTCCATCCTGCAGAATATCGAGAATGTCAAAGGGGATGAGCCCTTTACGCAGAACGGCGATATTTTGACATGGAACGCCGGCGGAAATGATATTTACTATCAGGGAACAACAGACAAGGCAGCTCCGATCACACAGAAGATCACATACTACCTTGATGGTAAGGAGATCGCCCCGGAGGATCTGGCCGGCAAGAGCGGCAAGGTCAAAATACACATCGATTACGATAATTCCGAGAAATACAGTGACGTCTTCGTGCCTTTCACCACGATGACAGGTATCATCTTCTCCAACGACAACGTCAAGAACGTCGAGATCGACAACGGTTCAGTTATCTCTGAGGGAAAGAATACAGTCGTTGTCGGTATGGCATTCCCCGGCCTTTCAGATAGCCTGCAGAGCGCCAAGGACGACGCGGAACACCTGCTGGACGAGACGGAGGCGAGCCAGAAGTCAAAAGACAGAGTCCGTGACCTGGAGATCCCTGATTCCGTTGAGATCACCATGGACGCCACTGACTTCAAGATGAGCACCTGCATGACAATGGTCTTCTCGGGCCTCTTCGATGACGATGAAGAACTGGATGAGGACCACGACAGCATGCTCAAGGATATGGATGAGAAGATCGCCGACCTTGAGGAGGACGGGGCTGACCTGGCGGATGGCGCAGGTAAGCTCTCTGACGGTATTAATGAGGCAACTGACGGCTCGAAGGAACTCGCGGATGGAGCCGGAGAACTGTCTTCCGGCATCAAGGAGTATACAGACGGTGTGTCGGAGGTGAATGACGGAGCAAAAAAGCTCTCTGACGGAACAAGTGCGCTTGTAGACGGTCTGCCGGAACTGACGAGCGGTTTGAAGAAATATACGGACGGCGTCAGTGAACTGGATAAAGGCGCGGGCAAGCTCAAGAGCGGCATCAGGGATTACACGAAAGGCGTGGATGATGTCAACACCGGAGCCGGTCAGCTCAAGGAAGGAACGGATAAGCTTACGAAGAGCCTTCCAACTCTGACGGACGGGCTCGGTCAATATACGGACGGCGTAAAACAGGTCGATGCAGGCCTGGGACAGATCACGGAGAAGATCCCTGATTTTACCGAGGGCACAGCGACGCTCAACTGGGGCCTTGGTGAAGTCGGAAGTGGTATGAACGATCTTACAGAAGGACTGGGCACCCTGAAAGAGGGAACAAAGGAGCTCGCGGACAATTCTGACGCTCTAAGTGGCGCGGCAGGCCAGCTCGCACAGGGTGCGGATCAGCTGGCGGAAGGCATTTCGCAGTACACGGACGGCGTGGGCCAGCTCAAAAAGGGCACCGAACAGCTTCTGGATGAGGAAAAGGGAATGCCAGCTCTCAGTGACGGCGCAGAGAACCTGGAGAAGGGAATTGACGCCTATGTCGGCGCCGTATCCGATGCATCAGATAAGATCGGGTCAGGCGCTGGACAGATCGCAGAAGCTGTCAGCGGCGCGCAGGAGTCGATCGGGAAGATCGATTCCGCAAAGGAGTCGATCGGAACACTGGCGGAAGGTGCCGGGGAGGTCGCAGGCGGAGCTGCCGGCGTCAAAGATGCTGTAGACAACACTATTTTGCCTAAAGCATCTGAGATCGAAGATGCAGCAGGAGACGTCTCCACTGATTCTGCAATAGAGGCGGGCAAAAATCACGGAATTGAACAGGCCGGCGCGGTCTCAGGCTCAGATGCCGGGATCGAAGAGGATGTCTATAGCGCGATTCTGGACATGCTCCCTGAAGACCTCGAGAACAGAGAGGAGATCGCGAGGAGTGCGGCAGGCGTAGCGGAGGATAAGGCCACTGATAGGCTG
>Ga0326514_10002568_pt1 | contig 11545 bp, 16 predicted proteins | sample 3_2548_0518_D_FD_203653 | JGI IMG/M metagenome (GOLD analysis project Ga0326514, IMG submission 203653) | Bovine rumen microbial communities from UC Davis, California, United States - 3_2548_0518 | ecosystem: Host-associated > Mammals > Digestive system > Stomach > Rumen | place: USA... | reverse complement strand
TTAGTTATTGGATTCTTGTTTGGATTTTCTACTGTAATAATGATTTCATCTTCTCCAAGACTATAAAAATCAAGATTACTAAGATGTTCTAAAATATGTTGATAGAGAATAGACATAAGATAAGATTCATACTTAATCTGTCTGCCAGGATTACACGCACCAAGAACAACTTGCCGAATATATTTGCTCTCAGAAATATGAACACTATTAGTAAATTGTTTTACAAACTCTTCCCATGAATCGCAGCCATTAAAAATCCACTTTGAATAATGATGAAGCGCCGAGAAATTGGCTTTCTTCATATCAATAGAAATAAACGTGCCGCCATCATTCTCAGGAGTATAAAGATTCTTCTTCCCGATCTGAAGGTTTATTTTACTAAAAACATCTTCCTGGAATTCTTGAAATTTTTGACTATTCTTTATTTCCTGAATCATCTTGTCTTTGATTTCGTTGTATTGCGCAAAATAAGCTTGCTCACCTGGAATACCATGCAGCTCATTACAAAACCGATTGAATTTCTCAACACAAGAAAACAGAGGGTCAAGTGTTTGCAATCTCTCCATAAAATACGGATTATCAAAAACGACAATTGGAATGCCGCAATCTTTACAAAAACGTTTCTTTAATTGAATTGAATTTAAAACTTCTTCTTTAATCATGTTATATATTATGTTTTTTAATATTATTCTTTAACTGTAAACTAATGGATAGCACCAGACAGATCCTCTTACTACTCTTTCGTTTACCGAAGCCACAAAGTCATTTACTTTTCTCATATCGACCTTATCTGGCAACTCGGAGGTGTCCTTCAGCTTGTCAAGTCTATGTTCGTATTCATCTACGATTTCATAGAACTCTGCTGTCGGCTGTTGATTTTCGTCCAGATATTTGCCGTTACGAATATCCATCAAAAAATCATGATCTTTTTCTCTGTATGTCACGATCTCGCCATTTTCAAGAATGTCAAAAGCCATGAGGTAAAGTCTAACGAGATGCATCATATGTTTGCCGAGCTTATCATGTGCTATGGCTTTCTCATTTCTTCTGCCAATTTTTGAATATCCACTGATAATATTACCGATCTCAGAAAACATACCTTTGTAATCTCTGATTGGATAATGATGTAAATTCACATCACAAAAAACCTCTGTGAAATAATCATCTCGCGGCGATTCGTCTATGTAAAGCTTAATTGCATCATCGGGATATTCAAAATACTTTCGCTTGAAATCAACAGATGCGTGTTCAATGGTTTTCAGAAGATGCGCTTCCTGTTGCTGCTGGCTTACTGTTCTGGCGGATTTGTTTTCCAGTCTCCGAAGTTGCGCATTAGCATAACCACCGAATGAATGTAGGGCAACCTTTGAAAGAAAAAGCTGTTTATTCCGGCAAAGCTCGATCCCAACGCTGCTTCGATAGATATAGTCCTCTTCTCTTAGGCCGAGAAGTTCAATTACGTTTGGATTGCAGGAACAGAGCATCTTAATCATTTTATCGAATGAATAGACCGTAACATCTACTCCTACTTGGAGGACTTGCTCAAAGTCAAAGCCGGTTAAAATCGACATTTTATCTCTGGTGGCAATTCCGCGTATATCAATATCTGAATTTTCATTATTCGTTCCGTATGCGTGACTACCACCATATCCAAGTAACATAATGTTATCTCCTAAATACGGATTCTCCTTCAGAAACGCATATTCCGGCGAAGTCGCGAGAATATTTTTAATATTCGGTACGCTTATTTTTATCACTCCAAATCTGTTGTTAGTATACCATATTGATTTATATTATTCAATGTAGTTTTTAATATTATTATTAAGAACGTAACGAACGGGCAATAGCATTATTTATTTACTATTGCCCTAACTTATTGTTAATAGCTTCTGCTTGTCCTCATAGTGTACCAAGTAATACTTTCGTCAAGTATGTCTTTCACTTTTTTAAAAAGAAGATCATTATGTAACAGGCTAATCGTCTTTTGATTATCATATACAACTCTCTCAAAAGGAGCATTTTCAGGAGTTGTATTCAGGATAAGACTAACAGGATCTTGAAAGTTTACCCAATTGTCTCTTTCTTTCTCTGTTTCAAATTCCGCGATCTCTGTCTCTGCATCTTTAAATGTTGCGTAAAACATTTTTATAACCTCCGTTATTGACTTTTAAGAAAATTTGTCTTATAATCATCGTGAATTTAGTAATGATTTCTTGACGAGCCTTATTATACAAGAAAGTTTTCTCGATGTCAAGTTGTTTTCAAGAAAATATTACTAAAGAAAGGAGTATTATCATGGAAGGTATCTATGAAAGAATAGAAAAACTATGCGAAGAAAAAGGAATCTCGATTAACAAACTTGAATCAATTACTAATGTCGGTGCATCCAGCATACAAAAATGGAAGAATGGATCTGTTAAATCTCCATCTGTTGAAAAGCTATCAAAGATAGCCAGATACTTTAATGTCACAATTGATTATCTGATTGGTGCAACTGATATACGCAGCACGGCAGATACCATTTTGAACGATGAAGATATTTTGTCTTTCCAAAGAGCAAAAGAGAAAATGACTCCCAAAGATCAGGAACGTTTTCGCCGGTTCGTTAAAAATGGTTTTGATTTCATCTTCGAGGAGGACAATAAGAATTGATCGTCCGCAATAGATATGTTGAGCAACTTGTATTAAATGCTTATAAGATGCTACCGTATCTTGAATTTCCTATCGAGCCAAGTTTACTAATACGGATGATCCCAAATTGTGGTTATCTTTCGTATCAAAAATTTGCAGAAATCAATAAATGTGCTGTCGATGAAGTCATTCAACTTTGCGAAAGCGCATCTGGCTGTTCTCATTATGACAAATCTAAGGATAGATATTTAATCCTCTGTAATGAGTCTATGCAGAATAGATGTAATCCTGGAAGACTGCGCTGGACTATGAGCCACGAGATCGGCCATGTTTTGTGCGGCCATCACAAGCTCGCTGCCTATGAACATATAGCAGAAAACAGCGTTACTAAAATCATTGACGAAGGTTGTGAATCTGAGGCTGATTATTTTGCCGCAACATTTCTCGCACCATTTCCTCTTTATGAAGTATTAACTGTTCACTCAGTCGGAGCCGTGCAAAACACATTTGGATTATCAAAAGAGGCAGCGACATATCGCTATGAAACATATTTGAAATGGCTTAAATACAGAACAAAAACGGCATGGGAAAAAGATATAGTTCAAATCTATAAAAATAAGTTTCCCTATTGAATAAACATCTCATAGGATTTTACTCTTATGAGATGTTTTTATTTTTACTCAGTCCATAGGATCACTAAAAGAATCGTAACTACTATTAAAAACATATACTTAATTCTGACTCCCAAAGTAATCAGAAGCATCCACAAAGAGAAAACACGATAGCAATAAGAAGAACGCTGACAAGAATCTTTTTCATTTATTTTAATTCCTTTCTATAATTCCATTCATCGGTTGATTGCCAAAACCTTTATAGTCTCTTGCAAGCAGCGTGTTAGCAATATCTGTAAATTTTTCTATGTTTCTACACTGATTTGATAAAAGAGCGGTTTTATTGTCACTAATTGCCAAGTTAGCCCTCAAAGTAGGAGCGTTTGTAACACATTTGATCTTTGAAATCAGTGTTAGGCGATCAGATTGCGGTCTCCCCCGGTTTTGGCATTATCAATATCTTCAAATAGACGATCAAGAGCCTTTTCAAAAGCTCCTATACCAGAAAAGTAACTGCTTACCTTCAGATCGTCAAATAAATAAGGCATTGCTTCATACAGCTCTTTGAATATGTAATAAAGGACATCTACTACAATAGAGTTTCCAGCTTGCTTATAAAGCTGTGAGTCACTGACTCCCGCTGCCTTAGCCTTATCAAAATCATCATCATTGAATCCCATCAACCTCCAGCATTCTCTTGGTGTTAGCTTTCTAATTCGATAACGAACATCAGGTTTATTCTCCATTACTTCTCCTTAATCAATTTTAGTTTAATATGAATTAACATATATATTAAACGTCTACATTTTGGACAATATCTAACTGGTTTGATCTTTCTTTCTCTATACGGTTTAAGAAAAATCAATCTACAAAATGGACATTCATAGTAATAGAAATCTTTTTTAACTCTTACATTCACTGACTATCACCATTGGTTGAAGATTACCCCCCGAAATACAACTCAAAGTAGGAGATATACCACATGGATCATAAACTCTACCTTGATTTGGATTATCTCTTGTTTTAGTTGGGCATACATTTCCAAGCCACTTAATCTCTTTTGCTTTATCTCTCATTATTTTTAATATTATTCTCAATAACACAAATCATCATGTTTGTTGCTGTTAAAGTTGGACATATTTCTCCCCCGCTTGAACGCGGCCTCTTCGTGTCTTTGACTTCGGATAACTAAAATCAACAAGACCAGGAATATTACATTCAATATATCCTTTCTTTGTTGCTTGTTTTATATAAATCAAATTTTCATTCATACATAATTCTTTATTTAAAATCAATAGACTAACTTTTACACCTAAACCAGCAGTTGATGATTCTACTTTTTGTATTTTTCAATCACCAATTGTCTCCTATGAGTTTTCAAATAATATTCAAATGTAATTCCCTTTGCATAGCTCGCATCTATACAATATGAATTTCTGTTACATAAATCATATTTGAAGTCTCGGCAATTACTGAGATCCCCCGAACAACGGAAGTATTATTCATGTTTACTTCACTTGAATCATATCCCATGTATGTCGATCTATACTTTCTCTTCGAGCTTCCCGCTCAAAACTAAATCATTTATTAGAGCCGTGGCATTCGGTGTGTTTATGTAATACTTTTCTGGTACGGAATCTTCAAGCATATCCTTCATACTAATATCGCTTTCAAATCCTTCAGGAAATTTGAACTTTCCATTATCAAGCTCTTTTAGAATGATAATTAGATACACCCGCTCGCGGTTTTGAGGAATACCAAAATCTTTTGCATTTAAAACTTTATAATATGTATTATATCCGTACTCATGCAGCTCATTGAGGAACATCTGAAAAGTATCTTTAAATTGTTTGCCTACGATGTTTTTAACATTCTCATAAATCCCCCACTTAGGTCTATTTGCACGGATAACCCGCAACCATTCCACAAGCAAGGAACTTCTTGTCTTGTCAAGATCCTCGCTCCCGCATTTCGGGCAATGATCTCTTTCTGAGAAATGGACTGTCAGAGGATTATATTCATGTTGGCAATTCTTACATCTCCATTTGCTCCCGGCCTGTTTCCCTGCGACACTGAAATCCTGACAATTATGTACAATAGTATTTTGAACCATATAAGAATTATCATTTTCAACTTCAAGATTATAAACAAGCTCGTTACATTCTTGCGTCGTTATCTTTGTAATTGGAGACCAAATATATCCATCTTCGTAAAACGCATGATCTTGACTTGAAGTATTATCTTTCCAGCAAATTTGGTATGTATCTTTTTGGTTAATTACTCTTCCTTCAATTGTCGCTGTCTTAGGTCTAAGAGTGAAGTAAATTGAGAATGGCCTTTTATATGCTTTCGCAATACACTCGCCGATCTCATAAATAAGTCTCCTACTAACAGAAGTAATTTTATATCTTCCTTGTGTAAACGTTCCATCAGATGCAACATAACCTTCGAGGAAACTACAAAGTTTATCACAAGGCAAATCTAAAACATCTCTTGTAAGATGTTTGTTTGATGCTCCATGTCCAAATTGCTCTAAAAATAAATATAATTCTTTCTTTACAATTTGTACTTTATTTACTGTTCTTTCTTTAACAACACAATAATTAAAATACAAATTATCAAGTTTATTTGTTACCTGTATTAATTCATCATCATTGCAACATATAATAACTGTCTTGCCGTCATATGTTTTTAACCAGCCATCTCCAATATATCTACCTACAATATTCCAAAAATCATTATTATTAAATAATTGAGATAACTCATTTGCATCAACTACAGTATTTGACTGATTTATATTATACGTATATCCATTCCAATCAGGAAGCTTTTCATTTTGATTAATTGCTGTTCCAATATAGTCTCCGATTATTACATTTCTCGCCTCAGTAAAAATAGGATCGCTAAATACTCTTGTATTAGTTGCTCTTGAAGAATCCCATTTTCTACTTCTCTTTCTAATGTAAATTGGATGTTCTGGCGTACAATAAATAAATTCGCTCGTCGAAGGTTTGAACCCAATCAAAGAAGATGCCTGGTTTACCATCGTTTTAACTACGCGCTGAAATCTATTTGTATGAGTAATAACCATATCTCCAACATTGACCTGTTCAATTGGAACATAACCATTATTCGTATATACAAGGGTTCCTTCTACGAAACATGGACTTCCGCCACAAATCATTGTAAATGGGGATATTGAGTTTTCGTCAACCTGAGTAATGTCTCCAAGGTTCAAATTTTCATCAACGCCATGAACTGCGCAATAACTTTTAATTGCGAAACGATCAAGCTCACAAAAATTCACGAGCTTATAATTATTATTTGACATTTATCTTATCCTATTTCAAAAAAAATCTCACTGCCAAATCATTTTCTTTATTTGACAATGAGAGTATAACACGTATTTTAATGATTTACAATGTTGTTTTTAATATTATTTTAGAAATTTCTGTTTTTGTATTCTTCTTCTGAAATGATTATCGTACCGTATTTCTCAGCAGCCTTATTCTTCGAGCTGCCGGAAGTTTTATCATTTGTAATAAGATACTTTGTTTTTGCTGTTACACCTGAAACGACAATTCCACCGTTTGATTCTATGTCTTCAACAAGAGCATTTCGATTCGTAAAATGTATTAACTTACCTGTTATGCAGAAAGTAACGCCTTTAAGAGAATCATTTTTCTCTTTAACTTCTTCGACTTCAACATATAACTCTTTCGCGAGATCTTCAATCTCTTGGTAATTATCATGAACATATTTATTGATTGCGTCACTTGTTGGCTTTCCAATACCTGGAACATCAGTCCAATCATGATCGTTCATAGCATTGCCAATAAACATACCAAAATAATTTTTGTTGTTATTGTACCGCGCCATTTCAAAAATATGTCTTTCCAACATCTTTGCTGCCGTCTTACCGATACTCGGAATGCCAATGGCAACTATAACATTTGAAAGCTTGCAATGCCGACTTTGCTCTACAGCATCCATTAGATTATCAAAACTGGACTCTCCCCATCCTGGGATATTTATTATCTCGGATCTAAACTCAGCAAGATTATACAAGCTGCCGAATGTTGTAACATAGCCATGTTGCATCAATGTTTTAAGACGTTCATCCGAAATACCAACAATGTTCATTCCTTCACGCGATGCGAAATTTGAAATCTTGTCATGCAAAATAGCAGAGCAATATTTGTTTGTACAGTACATCATTTCTCTGCCGTTGTCGCTTCTGATCTCAACCGGCTTTCCACAGCACGGACAAACGGTTGGTAACTGATAAGTATCACTTCTGGTTAAATTCTGTGTAACCTTCGGAATGATCTGGTTTGCTTTAATAACTGTAATCGTATCACCGATTCCAAGTTGCAACTCTTTGATAATGCTGACGTTATTAAGCGTAGCTCTCGTTACAGTCGTACCGTCGATCTCGATAGGCTCAAAAACAGCAACAGGATTGATTAAACCTGTTCTACTCGTTGACCATTCAATGTCTTCAAGTGTTGTCTCATTGTCCTCTTGATAGAATTTAAAAGCCAGAGAATGACGAGGATGATGTGAAGTATTCCCAAGTGATAAGCCATACTCAATATCATTGAACATCCCAACAATGCCATCAATAGGAATCTGTCTTTTCTCACATTCATTTTTGATTGAATTTATTTTTCTCTCTGCCTCGCCGTCGTTATAATTTGTTTTTCTGAAATCGGTATATGGCACTACATCAAAACCATAATCACTTAATAACTGGAAACAATCTGAATTAGTCTTAGGAAGATCTGATTTACCGGAATCGGTCATAGAGTACAACTTCCAAACAATGAAATGTACCTTCCTATTCTTTACAACTTCATTATTGAGCTGCCGGACAGTTCCGCTTACAAGGTTACGAGGATTCTTATACTCTGTCTTTTCGCGTTTATTGATTTCTTCAAAGTCAGAATACGTAATAATACACTCGCCATCAACAATCATTTCACCCTTATAAGGGATCTCCATTGGAAGATTGACAAACATTCTCGCATTGTGAGTAATGTCTTCGCCGATCTCGCCATTTCCTCTGCTTTCTGCGCTTACGAACTTACCATCTCTGTAAACAATTGAGCAAGTAAGGCCGTCGAGTTTGCCCATCAGAACACAACAACGATCACTAAAATATTTCTCAAATTCATTTACATTTGTTGTTTTACCAAGCGAAAGTAATGGATGATTATGTTTTACCTTGTTCAGCTTGCTTACACTCTCAAAACCAACTGTTTGCGTTGGAGAATTGGATAAGATAACCCCTGTTTCTTTTTCAAGGGCTTCGAGGCGATCATACATAGCATCGTATTCTCTATCAGAAATCAAACTCTTATTATCATTATAATAAGCATCACGATATTTATTCAGATCATCTACAAGATGTTTGATAATATTTATAGTTGCATTCATGCAGCGGATAGCTCCTTCTCCAAAATTTTTTCGTATTCTTCTTCCTTGATTTCTGACAAATATCCAACTTCAATTGCTACTTCATGCGCCCCTACCAGAATAGAATTATCATAATCTTTTGCCGGAAAATAAGCAGGGCTAAACGGTTCATCATAATACATAACATCATAATAGAGCTTATCATCAAAGAAAGAAATAATTTTTCTAATACTACTTTTTGAGCCATCATTATTGCTCTTATGGATATAACATTTACCTACATACTCAATAGGATTCATTTTGCATCTCCAATTTCAATTATTCAAACAAATCCGGCAGTGGCTCGCAAGACAAGCAAAATGTATCCGATGTTATTTCTTCATCAACTGGAACAACATCAAACCTATCCTTGCACCAATCTTCTCTTGCTGGAATCCAACTATTTAAGAAACTTGCCCGTGCTTTCTTTTCGCTTGAATATGTTTTGATTGGCGTATCTCCAAGCTCATTAACTGGTTTAAACATATAATTTCTTGCTAACCCGCAAAAAATATCTGTTCCATTTCTCATAACAATATATCTTTTGCGTTTTAAATGTAATTTTTTCTTATACATCATTATATTTACCCCAAGGAATAGCAACCTTATATTTTGTACGAATTAAAGTTTCACTTACTCCGCACCGTTTACACCAATCATCGAGATAATCCTGCAACTCTTTTACGGCGCTGTCAGAAACATCTAAATTCGCATCTTCGTATAGATCTTCTGTCGCACTTTCAATTATATTTGTCGCATCTATGCTCATACCATAAGAATCTGCAAGCCAAACAAATTCAGGACGTGGTTCATCTTCATCATGATTTTCAAACCAGTCCTCAAAGAATTCATCAAAATCAAGAAAATATCCTTCATTATCCGAATAATAATCAGAATAAAAACCTGGACTATCTTCTATCATTTCCGGTGTTGCAAGCGGAGCATTTGCCAAGGCTTTATCTTCTTTCTCTTTGCTTTCTTTGCGGTCAAGCTCAAATTGCTCTCTGCAATTGTGTTTTAAATATCCCTTATCAATAAGTCCACCACACAGCTTGCAGCGACGAACGACGCCATTATAGCAATACGGGCAAAAAGAAAGAGCCTGGTGTTCATACGGGAACATAACGCGCTTATCAGGATCTTCGGACAAACCATAAATATTGTTCGTTGTTACAATTCCTGTTCCATGACAATTAGCACATATCTCTTCGTTGTCATATAAATCTTTTCTTAATTGTGCATTAATCAAACGTTCAATATATTCTTTATCAGAAACAAAAACCTGTTTTGGCTTTACAAATTCAGACATAGCAAACTCCTTAATTGCCGGTTAAATAATTAACCGTTAAATCTTCAAAATCGGAAAGCATACCAGGTGAAAAGCTTGTTCCGAGCGGGTATTCCTTGCACTTGTTGACAAACCAATAACCGATATCTGGTTTATACAGCCAGACGCCTTCAAGTTTAAATGGTGGATTATTGTTAATTGGAGTGACTGTTGCTCTACCATAAAACATTTTATATCTTTCACATTCCAGCATTATCATTATCCTCCGGCAATGTTGGTTTTGGAGTCCACATTTTCATCATTTTTAATTACTGGAAAATATACAAATGGTTCTAAATCTTTTGCGGCTTGCGCTAATTCAAGAAGCTTGTCAGCAGAAATCCAGCCATTGACATAATTCAAAGAACAATCAACAGCATTTTCTTTCGCCCATCGAATCAAATCATCAGTCCTGACCATAAAGTAATTTCTTCACTTCCTCATATTCTTCTTTTACCCAAATATAATCATCATCTCCGCCGAGTCCAAAACCAATTACAAGACGATCTGAATATTGAGCACGTTGGTCGTAACCTATAGTTGTAATACTGCTTTTATTTAGAAGGAATTTTTCACCACTAATATAGTAAGTCAATTCAATAAATTGATTATTAAGCATTATATTTCTTCCATTTCTTTTTAATTCTTTCTCTTGTCCGCCTGATGTTTTCACAAGAGCATCCCATTATATTTCCGATATCTCTATATGTCATTTGATTATATAAACATTTGAATACAATTTGTTCATTTTTAGTTAGGCCAGAAACAAAATCAGTAACAATTGAATTTGAATCCAAATAATTTCCTTGTGTTAATTCGTCTGAATTTGGATGAATCTCAGCAAAAGGAACAGTTGCGTATTCCGGTATTTCTTTTACTCGTTTATCATCTCTTTTTATTCTACATATTTCATTCAACATACATTTATAAGCAAGTGTTGAAAAAGAATATCCTCTTGTTCTATCAAACGTAAGCGCAGCATTGCACAATCCAATTGCAAGAATATCATAATTTTCTTCTGGATCAATTTTATATTTACTCGCAAACCCATAAATCAATTGATGATTCATCTCAACTAAATCTTGCTGCTCTTTTGTCAAAGAACCCATTTTATTTAACCCTCTCAAAAAACACTGAATTAAATGAGCAATCAGGGACTTCAACAAGCCAAACATCTGTATAGCTTCTGCCGATGCTGATTTTGTCAACAGTATAAATACGATTAAGCTTTAAGTGTGACTCAGCAATCCTTCTGTCAAAAGAAGAGCCAGCTTCAAATGTGTCTACCTTAACTTTTGTTCCATGTTCGCTATATAAAATATCGCCTTTATCTTTCGTACATGACGGACAGATCCACTTGCCTCCATAACTTAAATAAACTCCTGGAATTTCACGGCCACATTCTCGACAAATAGTTTTTCTGTTAATTTCATGATCCATATGTATCACCAACTTTTATATGTTTCTTTTTCTCTTTATTTCTTTTCTTTTTTGAAATCCGTGTTCTTTCTATGTCTAT
>Ga0326514_10002565_pt1 | contig 11558 bp, 10 predicted proteins | sample 3_2548_0518_D_FD_203653 | JGI IMG/M metagenome (GOLD analysis project Ga0326514, IMG submission 203653) | Bovine rumen microbial communities from UC Davis, California, United States - 3_2548_0518 | ecosystem: Host-associated > Mammals > Digestive system > Stomach > Rumen | place: USA... | reverse complement strand
TCATACTTGTAATCTCTGTATGCTGGAAGATAATCAACAATACCAGAAGCATAAGGAAGAAGAATCCTCCCACTCCGAAGATATTGTGCAGCATTGACTTGTCGAGAATAAATGCTTTCGGATCACGGGGCTTTTCATCCATAACAGATTTCTGAGGCGGCAGAGCCGACAAAGCAATAGCAGCAAAGGTATCCATGATAAGATTTACCCAAAGCATCTGTGTAACCGTTAATGGTGATTCTGTTCCAAGGAAGGCACCGAAGAGAACAAGGAAACATGCTGCCACATTCACAGTCAACTGGAATAGCAAGAATCTCTGAATGTTCTTGTAGAGAGAACGACCCCACATCACGGCATTGGCTATGGTACTGAATGAGTTGTCCTGAATGATCATATCAGAAGCATCCTTGGCCACCTGAGTACCATTACCCATTGCAAGTCCAACATCAGCTTTGTTAAGTGCTGGTGCATCGTTTGTACCATCACCTGTAACAGCTACGACTTGATCCAAGTTCTGCAAGGCTTCAACAAGTCGTTTCTTATCCATCGGTCTCGCGCGAGCGATAATCTTGATGTCCATGACCCGTTCTTCAAGCTGCTTGTCTGACAACTTAGCCATCTCTGTGCCAGTGATAATGTTCTTGTCACTATCTGTTTCTGTCCACAAGCCAATCTTGCGACCGATTTCTTTTGCCGTTCCTGGATTGTCGCCTGTCACAATCTTAACAGCAATACCAGCCTTCATACATTCCTTGATAGATTCTTTTACTCCTTCGCGTATATCGTCTTGGATGGCAAAAACGCCTACAAATTTCAGTTTGGCTGTATTCAGTTTGCCCTCAGAAATAATTGATTCCGATTCTCCTAACTCCATATAAGCGAGGGCGAGAGTACGTTTGGCACCTTTCTGATAGTCTGCCAGTGTCTTTTCATATTCCGCCTTAGATGTGGTATCAATGGCTGACATTGACAGAAGGATTTCTGGTGCACCCTTTACATATGCAACTTTTTTCCCGAGGACGGCGGAGTTCACTACTGTTGCCATGTATTTGTTTTCTGTTGAGAATGGCAGACTATCAACAACAGGAGTATTCTCTCTAATACCAAGATAATCAATGCCTTTACCATTCAGCCAAAGTAACAATGCTCCTTCTGTAGGATTGCCAATAACCTTAATGGATTTTCCGTCTGTAAAGTCAAGATTAGCTGTCGTGTTGACTGAAATCATCTCTGCAAGCAGTTTCTCATTCGTGTCAGCCAATTTGACATCTGTTACCTCCATCATGTTCTTGGTCAAAGTTCCGGTTTTATCGGTGCAGATAACAGAAGCTGCTCCCATAGTCTCACAGGCATGCATTGTTCGAGGAAGCGTATTGCTCTTCATCAATTTCCGCATACTGAATGCAAGACTCAATGTGACAGACATTGGCAAACCTTCGGGAACAGCCACAACTACCAAGGTGACTGCAATCATGATAGTCTTCAGCACATAACTGACAAAGTCAACCCAGAAATCTCCAGATGAGAAGTTGACATCATAAGAGACAAAATACCACACGATACGTCCAATGATAATCAAGACTGCAAGCACATAACTAGCATTAGTAATCCAGTCGGCAAGTCCATTCAGTTTCTTGCTCAATGGAGTCTCACTACCCTTACTCACACGCATCCTGTCAATCAGCGGTTGTTCTACGACCACATCAGCATCTTCATGTTCGCCAAGGTATTCTTCAAGAGCATCATTGGCATCATCTTCTGTATTGAACTTATCAATGATTGTATTGTTAGTTTTGTCTTTCAGAAGCCAGCCAACTTTTACCTCGTTTCCTTCATTCAAAGAACGATAAACCTCACCACTTTCTGTTTTATCGCCAACACTCTTTACCTCTGCCGTACAGTAACCTTCGATAACCGTTGTACCCTTTTTTATTTCATTTGACTTATATGTGGCATTGCTGTCAAATTGCTCAGGATTAGTAGTTTTGGTTGCCTGTAGTTCACCCGTAAGTGAAGACTCATTAACAATTAAATTCATCGACTCCAACAATTCACAGTCAGCTGGGATTTCTTCACCAGTTTCAAGCTTGATAATGTCTCCAACGACAATGTCCTTACGTGGAACCTGACATATATGACCATTACGATACACCTTAACAGGTACTTCGTCATTCGTCTGGTTCAGACTCTGGAACGTCTTTTCATTTTTCTTCTCCAAGAAATAAGCAATACTCGTTGCAAGTATGAGTGCAACAATGATACCTATCGGTTCAAAGAAAACAGTCCATTCTGCTCCATGCCATTCGTACTCATAGATGGAAATACCCATTGACAGCACAAATGCCGTAATCAGAATCTTGAAGAGAGGATCCCCAAAACCGCCAAAGAAGCCAACAATGAGGATAAGCAGTGTAGCTACAGCTACAATTACAGGCATCATCCAGATCATTGTTCCCATGCTGCCAGCAAGAATACCAGCCAGAATTGCCGTGGCAACAATCAGGCAAGCCATCGTAATGGCAATGGGATGTTTGCATACTTCTTTAATCTGATCCCATAAGGAATCTTCTTCTGGTGGAGTCAATACGTTTGCTCCATACTTCGCGCGGCTTTCGAGCACCTGGGCATCGGTTAAGCCTGTGTAATGATGAATTTGTTTCATAAAAAATTTTATTTGATTTAACTTCTTGTAGTTTATAACCATCTTGCTACACCCCCATGATGAGAACATGTACCTCTTCTATTTCTGCTAAAGCTGTAGGTTCCATCTCTGCATAAAGCTGTCGCTCCTGCAGGAACAGAGTTATAATAAGTTGGTGACTGTACTCGATACCCATCAACATTGATATAATGCCTTACCCTGCTTTTTGGTAAAGAGTAGGTAATCTGCTGATAACGCTGTATCTGTCGTTCTCTTTTTAATTTTTTTTTGGGGTGCTTTATTAGAGAGATACTTCGTAGAAATGTACCCTATAAAGCCACAATATTCTATAGGAACCCATTTGCAATCACAATCCTCTTCTATAGTTACAGGCGTACCCTTTGGTAGAGTTGTTATAATCTCATAGCCAACTCCAGGTCCATACCTCATATTGAGATTTGCTGTAACATAGCGAACGTATGCAGCACTATCAACATTGAATATCGTCAACAGGATAGATAAACATAAAAGTATCTTCTTCATATTTCAGTTTTTTGATAGTGCAAAGTTAGTGACTTTTCCTTTTTCCTTTTGAGTTTCTTTAATGTTGCAGTTATTACTTGGGTATCAACAGATACATTCTCGTGCAAGGTTGCATGAGAGCCTTCTTTACTTCTTAAATAGGGCGTCAAGAATCATTTTGCCAATCTTTCGCTCCACACCTGCCTTAGAAGTTGGCACACCTGTTTGCCTTGCAAAATTCTGTTTTGCTTGTGTGATTCCTAAAGCTCTTTTCCAAGAGAAGGACAAACCGGGAATCCCTGTTCCATTTGATTTTCTTGCCATATTGATTATTGTCTAAGTTTTGACTGATAGTTTACGCTCTGTTTCAGATAGACCATTAGAAGCATAAGTCCTATGAACACCATGAATAGAGACACAAAGGGCCAACCTGATATGGAATCATACAGACCATGTATCAATGCTGGTATAGTAAAGGCCAGGATATACAGACCTTTTCTGTATTTGGGATAAAGATTGGCAAATGATAGGAAATATCCAGTGATGCCACACCAACAAGCATGAAGGAATGGAAGGCTGGTTAATCGTAGGATATTTAGATAGAATGCAACGGTATACTCTTGTTCGGCATTGACCGTCATCTGGTATTCAACGCCTTCCCATACACCAAACGCTATACCTGATATGAGACCATAATAAACTACAGTCTGAGGTATCAACGGTTCCTTTGCTCTATATAGTATAATAAGGAGAGGTACGGCTTTTGCTAGTTCCTCTGTAAAGCCAACTCCTAAAATATATCCTATCACATTCAAAGGGAAAACCGTTTCTACAAATGCATAGAACGGATTTACCTTTGGTAAACCAAATCCCCAAGCGGCAAAGACGAAGGCTTGCATAATAAAGAATACCGCCAGCGTGGTTTTCAGATCCACTTGTGGAGTCTTGAAACAATCATAGAAGAAAAGCCCCCATATAACAGAAAAGTATAGAGACACTTCGTAGAACACAAAGAATCCGCCAAGCGGTATCTGCATAATGAGCATCGGGAACAAACCTACCAAAGCCAATATCAAGAAACGTTGATCTAACAAAAATTGCTTTGAGAACAAAGTAGTCCTTGGAAAGAGTAGTTCACTTCCGATTGTTCCTATCTGAGATAGGATGTTGCCCTTATCTTGTATGTGAATCTTCAAATTGGCCCGTTTGAGGTAATATCCAACAGTATGAGGCTCAGCTTCACCAACAGCTATTGCTTTGTCGTGAAGCAGGATTTGTCCCGAATTAACATACAAGAGTAAAGTTTGCTCGTCGTATGGCCCATATTGCTGACTATTTCTAATAACAAAGACGTTCATAAATATTTTTGTTATTCATCTTTTATGAAAAGGAAGGAATCTCCCCCAGATTCTCCACCATTTGTATGGCATCTTCTTTGGATAGCCCTCTACCTATAAGAAAATCCACAGACTCTTTTTTTGAATGAGGCAACTCGCTTAACCATTGAATAAGATCATTTCTGCATTTTGCCAAATGTATGTTCCTCTCATCTTTCAAAAGAATCAATGCTGAAGACAAGACCACATCAGGAACCGAATCAATGTTTATGTACATATAATCAGGAGGTCCGGAATGATAATTGTATATTTCGGCATACAATTGGTTTTCTAAAATACCAAAGCCAGCAATCATGACCCAAGTCATTGTTCCTCCGAATGAAAATGGCCCCTGCCAACATAATGGAATTGACTCAAAAGGATTTGCATCTTCCTTTTTTTGCCAAGGGAACAATTTTTTAGGAGGGCGGTAATTTTCTATTTGTTCATAATAGCATAAACTATCAAGAACATCATTACAACCTTCAGCATCTTTGATATATAGATTTGTCAACTCATCAATAATGGCTTTTCTGTCCATGGTTTTAATTATTAACAAGTTGAACAATTACAAGGCGCCCGCCTTGGCTTTTGTCAAGGAGTATCTGCCTGCCGTCCGTTAATGGTACAAAGCCCCCTATGGGAATAGGCTTTTTATCTGTCACATCATACATGTCAGGCAAGCGACGGTTAATAAGAATCCATTGGCCATTATGAAAGTGGAAATCTCCAACAGGTTTTTTGTCTTCTTCCGAAGTCTTCTCGTTAGCAGGAATCAGGTTGTTGGAGTGCCACTTATAAAGGGTCTGTTTGTCGTAAACCATCAACCGACAGTTCTCATATTGATATTTGTCGTGCGGTTTACAATAAAAGTTTAGCACAGGTAACTGGCCGTGATATTCCTGTCCGCAGAAAGGACACCTTGGCTTGCGGGTGTTGTCAAATACAAACCAATGAGCTTCACATTTTTGATTTTGGCAGGGTTGTACCAAATCTGTTGTTTTAACAAGTGCATCCTCCCATTCTGCTGCACTTGGTCGTTTCATTGGATCGTGAAGACCATCGACGAATGCACGGTCAAACAATTCTTTCAAATATGGCCCACAAATCGTATAGGGTAATTTCGATGGATCACCTTGCGGCAGTTCCGATGGTGCCAATTGTTGTGGTTTTACACGATTAGAGTGGTCTGTGGGGTGTTCTATGAATAGAGCATTAGTTCCCATTGAGAGTTCCTCGTCACGCCCAGCATCATTTACGTCATGAACCTTACCGCCACGAAGAGGATGCCTGTTTAGGAGATACATATAAATGAGAACTGCCAATGCATGTCTATCAGTATAGATACTTGGTAACTTACGATTCTTATCTGTTAATGGAAGTCCTTTAGTTTCCATAACTTCGGGAGCGATGAAGTCTGGTGTACCTAAAACCTCTGGTGGAAATTTACCTGGTACGACTAAACTATCATCGTCAATAATACATGCTGCACCAGTTATTGGATCAACTAAAATATTATTATATGACAAATCCGAATGGGCAAGTCCTGCTGCATGCAACCTTCGCACAGCCCTTGCCAGTTTGATGCACATATGAAGATTAGAAAGGAATGTTCCTTTTTGATCGGCAGGCAAGAACCTGTTTCTCAGTTTTGCAGATGAGAACCATTTCCCATTTTTTTCTTTCCCGTCAAAGGGACCACCTTTGAAAAAATACTTGTTATCATAGAATGGCATAACAACTCCTGTTTTGCCATTCCATTCTACCATTCTTGTTGGCCATGCGAACATCTGTTTCCAATAGTCGCCACCAGGTGAATTGAAGATTCGCTCTCTATAGACCCCTACAATATTATTTATTCTCTCACGGTCATTTGGATTCAGTGGTGTCCTATAAAACGCTACTACATACGTCTTGTCTGGGCTGAAATAGACATCCTTAACACCGCCTTGTGCTTTGATTTCATCAATGAACTCAACAGTGCTGCCGTCTGAAGCCTTCAATGTTACTTTCTGTGCCATAAGCCTTAGTATAAGATTGCTATAGTTCTGTCATCATGGTTACCTCTGTCCCAGAAATTTAGCCAATTGAGTAGTTGCTCCTGTGATTTCTCGTTATCATCAGTAAGCTCAACTCCATTTTCTGCAAGATCTTTCCAAAGTGCATCCCATTTCTCTGGATTTTGCAAATTTGCATCTGTCTCAAACTTCGGATCACTAACTCCATCTGTCATTAACATTAATGCGGTGAAATCAGGATATATCTTAAAACGTAATCTTTGATAGAAAGATGCAGTATCGGCAAAGATTTCTGGCATAGTTAAAAAGCGTGTCTGCCCAGCAAATTCACCTTCGTCTGGCATTCCGAGCATATCAGCAGTATGCTTTTCAGCATCATATATGCACATAGCCCCATCTCCAACCCAGAAAGAGGCTACGGCCCACCCGAATTCAAAGCGTTTACAGATGGCAAGAAGAAGAGTTGTTGCATAGTCTTTCATCTTTGCACCCTCTTTCCGCTCTGCTTCTTTTTTGATAGCATTGTGTGCTTTCAATGCGGCATTACCAACTATTCTATAAATTTTGTCGCCAACAAGTTTCCTCGCTTCCTGTGACTCTGCATTGTCAGCAAACAACTGAATAGCATTCTCAAATTCAGAACTGTCAGCCAAAGCATCTTTGCAATGTGCAACTGCAGTTTCACATGCAATCCTTGAACCCTCACGAGAATACTTAGCAGAACCTGCGCCATCGGCCACCGCTACGATATACCACTCTGTTTTGTCACAGTAATGTAGGAGGAAATGGTCGTCTCTTGGTTTACCTTCATGTGCATGGGAGCGACCGCGTTGACTGGCGGCAACAATATCCTTACGAGGTATTCCGTCCTTCTCTTCAACTTTTACATATTGCATTTGTGAATCTTCCTTGAAATACTCTGTATCTCTTGGCGTCGGGTAGTCTTTCCATAAAGTCCTTGGATCGGGATTAAGAATAAGTGTCAGTTTCCTCTCCAACCACTCTTCACCTTCGAGAAGTCCTTTAGGCTTATAGCGAAGAATTAAGGGGAAGTCTCCACCTTTAATGTCCTCTGGCTGTGCTAAACCTGAAATAACAAATCCATTGTCTGTTTTATCACAATTTAATCCAACAGCTTCAAGACCCACTATTTCATAATCCTCAACACCATCAATGGAAAAGTCATTTGGAGCTTTGTATTGCTCTCCAACTCTTCCGTTGGGCAATGTAATAGGAGCGGATTCAACCGCATTCTTTATTACTAATCTTTCATCCATACGTTCTTGCTTAATTTTGTTCCACAGCCCACCAATGAGCCTATTTTCAAAATCGGTGAATTCATTGTCCGTGGGGTCTATCCCCATGCGGTGAAGTACATCTAAGAAGTAATCTTTCATCCTCGTCCTCTTGTTATATTCATTCCACCTTCTTCACCTTCACCTAAATAGCCTTCCATTCCGCACCAAGGACATGAAGCAGCCTTTCCATCAGAGCACATAATATTTCCACACTCACAGACCACTACGCCAAATTGGTTGCCACAACAGGGGCAAGTGGGAACCCCACGAAGAGACATCGTATTGATACTTCGATTAGACTTCCCTTCACTTAGACTATTATATATTTCCTCATCTATTGGATATGCACCGACAAGTTTATAGTCAGTAGCTTTGATTCCAAGACTTTCCAATCCTCGAATGTCACCAATTCGTTTTGCGTATTTGACCAAATAGGTTTTCTTAGTATTCGAGCACTTTCCTAATAGAACGGCAAAGTTTTCATCAACAATACAATTCTCATCAGTGTTTACCTTCTCCAAATTGATTCCATCCACTGGAGCTAATTGCAAATCATCAATACCAGCATCTGTTACGGAAACACTGCTGGTTTTGATGGATGCAGTTACCCACTTGAAGAATGCTTTGAAAGAATACTCATCCGTTTCTTTCAAACGGAGAACATTCTCTGTCAGTTTTCCTAAAAGATGCGTGTCTGCATTATCCCCTAATGATATACATACAAGATTGCACTTAGACTTGAAATGTTTCTGCCATCTATCTATAGCAGGATTTGGATTATCGGTCGGAGTACCATCTGTGAACAGGAAAATAATAGGTTTCCAGTCACCTTTCATATCAACAGTCGTCTTCTGGACAGACTTGTCTATGTCATCCATAAGAAAATTAAGTGCTGTCCCAAAAGATGTACCGCCTCCAATGGGGAATTTTGGAGGGTAGAACTTGTATAGTTCCGTCAAAGGAGAAAGGCTCTTTGCTTTTCCTGCGAAGGCTATAACGGACACGAATACAGTTTCAAGAGCATAAGGGTCTGTCCTTAACTCTTGAATGATATTCCTCATTCCATTCTCTACTTGCGTGATGGGGTCTCCCACCATCGACTCTGATACATCTATCAGAAAATAAATAGGTAGTCGTCTCATATTGATGATAATTTGAATGTCAATGTTCTGTTCTCGGACTGATATTGTCTTTGCGGAAGGCGAATAACGTCAGTGTATATTTCAAAGATTGCATTCAATGCGTAAAGGCAACCTTCTTCCGTGAACGACTTATTCTTAATGCAGGCGATTAGCCGAGTATAATCATCTGTCTGATATATTGAAACTATTAGATCGACAATTTTTTGCAGTTCCCAAAATGCTTTTTCATATTCTTTACTACGCAATAAATCCTTAAAGCAACCAAGTGTATGAAGCATATACTCCTGAGAAGACGGACTTATTTCATTCATTCTGATAAAACTAGCAAAATTGTCACACGTAGGATATTTGTAACTATCAGAACAAAGATTTCTTTCCTGTACGGATTGAATGCTTTGACCATTGTATGTCCTGATGGAATTTAAGAACTTAAAAATCGAGTCATCTGAAATGATGTCGCTATACGTCACGGGCTTAGTTAAATATAGCCCCTGGAGTGATTTTGCACGACTTAAGGCTACATACAATTGACCAGGTGCAAAGATATGACTATTCAAGTCTAATATAACCTTTTCGTATGTCTGCCCCTGTGCTTTATGAATAGTAAAAGCATAAGCCAGTTTTAACGGGAATTGCTTCGTCTTTTGAATGTAAGGCGTTTTCCTGACAAGTCGGTGTTTGGCTGAATCGTACACCATCTCATAGCGATACTCATTCATTTGCTTTGACTTATATCTGTCATTGGGATTCGGACACTTTATAGTCGTATTGTTATCAAGTTTTATAGTAAAGTAATCGCCATTAAACCCCTCAATCGTTCCAAAATCACCGTTTATATATCCCCAATATTTGCTGCTTTTACAAAGTACAACCCTTGCACCCAGTTTGAAACGTAATTGTGCATCGTATGCCGAAGGTACAATGATTTCACAAATGTCCTTCTCTGACGGCAGTTCACTATGTTTAAGAGTTACTTGTTCTTTGCCATCCTTTGTCTGTATTGTGTACTCAGCATCGAGTGTTGTTATTGTTCCTGGCAATTCTGAGAGTTTTTGTGTATTTACTTGTCTTACCTCTTCATTTGATGAAGCGACAAACACAGCATCTGTAGGTAATTTATCTGTAACACGGCTGTTGATAGCATTCAATATTTCTATCTTGTCCTCAGAACTTAATGGCTGACGAAAAGCATCAAGGATTGTGACAAAAGAAGGGTCGTTTGCTTGACGATACGATTTCGTTAACTCAAACAGCTTGATGTTAGCTAATTCTTTCTTTACGATATGACTGTCAAAAAAGTAAATACCTCCATATTCATTTTTCAAATACTCTAAGACTGCATCATCGCTTACAATTGGTGGAAGTTGAAACATGTCACCCACAAGAACAATCGATATGCCACCAAATGACTTGTTATTGCACAATGCTCTTTGGCATATTTGGTTCATCATCTCGAACAAATCTGCACGAACCATAGATATTTCGTCTATGATTAGCAACCGAACGGATTTTAAAGCTATTCCCCAGACCTTTACTTTGGCATCAATTAGGTTTTGTGGATTTTGATAACCTTCATCCAAGTCATCCAAAACCCCATAGAAATAGGAATGAATAGTCCTTGCTCCATGATATAAGGAGGCAGCTAAGTTGGTTGGTGTCAGAACTTGACACCCACCTACTTCAGATACAAGCTTCTTAATTAGGTAGGTTTTACCACATCCTGCTTTACCATGAACGAATGTTATACCAGAAGGAATTCCCTTAAGATACTTAAGAACATCTTCCTGCGTACTTCCTTTGATATTTTGGACTAATGATGCAAATCTCATAAACTTTTCTAAATAACTATATTAACCTCTTCTGGTGGCCCAGGTAGTTCAATGGAATCAGTTGTGCCTACGCTCTTACCGCCAAGTCCGATTACATCAGAAACCCAAACAAAGAACTTCTTAAATGAAGTTGCGTCCATCGTGTCAAGACGGAACACTTGGTCTGTCAATTGTTGCAGAGGTTCAACCTTTGCCTTGGGCCCTGCCGCACAAGCAACAATACTCGCAAAATTCAAACTCTTCACTTTAGAAATTGCATTGTTATAATCTTGCACGTCGCTTGGTTTCCCATCTGTGAGAACAAAAAGCAAAGGCCGCCAATCGCCCTTTTGTTCTGGGGTTCCTTTTTTTACTTCTAAGTTTATTTTGTCGCAGAGCATCATTAAAGCTTTACCCAAGAAAGTAGGTCCAGAATCTGGAGTAACTATATTGGGAATCTGAAGATTTTCAAGTTCCGTGAGTGGTAGAACTTGACTTACTTCTCTGTCGAACGTGATAATGCTGATACACACGGTTTCAAGTGCATAGGGGTCTTGACGCAAAGTTGCAATCATATCTGCTAATCCCACCTTTACACTCTCTATCGGCTCTCCTTTCATAGAGCCACTAGTATCTATCAATATATAAACTGGTAAATGTCTCATTCCTGCTTATATTAAAAGTGGCACAATGTGTTTAGGTCATTGTGCCACCGTTATACATGTTAGACTACGATATTCACTTCAGGAGGTG
>Ga0326514_10002564_pt1 | contig 11559 bp, 12 predicted proteins | sample 3_2548_0518_D_FD_203653 | JGI IMG/M metagenome (GOLD analysis project Ga0326514, IMG submission 203653) | Bovine rumen microbial communities from UC Davis, California, United States - 3_2548_0518 | ecosystem: Host-associated > Mammals > Digestive system > Stomach > Rumen | place: USA... | reverse complement strand
TTTCAGGAATCCGGACATTCGCACTGATCTTCATCTTTCTATTCCACCTGATGCCCAAAACCTTCAGGGGAGGCTTTTTGGGAGTGGAGATGTTCTTTATACTGTCAGGTTTCCTTCTGGCAGTCCGGGAGCTGCCGGGAGAGACACCTGACCTCGCGAGAACTGCAGACAAAGCGGGGAACAGGGCAGCAGCCAGAGCCGGAAAGGAAATAAAAGTCAAAGCTGGAGTCAGAGCTGCAGGCAGCTTCGGGAAGGGCATCGCGGAGACCTTTCATTTCTATGGAAAGAAGCTTCTGAGACTGCTTCCGCAGACTGCAATCTGCCTATTGTTCATGTGCGGAATACTGAAGGTCTTTATTCCGTCTGCAGCTTATGGCCTGAGGGAGCAGACAACTTCCATCCTTGGCGGCTGGTTTAATTTCTACCAGATCAGGCAGGCACAGGATTACTTCAATTCCTTCTCAGACGGCTCGCCGTTCACTCATCTGTGGACGCTTGCTGTTGATATGCAGGTCTTTCTGATCTGGCCGCTGCTTGCAGGACTGCTGAAAAGGGGACTCAGAAGAGACAGAGAGTCGACGATCTGGATGACCGCAATCATTTCCGGAGCATTCAGCCTGGTCATGCCGATCGTTTACCTGGCTACATCGAATGTCACATTTATCTACTATTCAGCGTTCACCAGAATCTCAGCAGTTTTCATTGGAATCTGTGCCGGACTGCTCTACCGGGCAGGAAATCCGATCGGCAGAAAGATCAGAGCCATCATGAAGAAAAATGTTTTTCTGCGTCTGGCCTTTTCCGCTGGAAGTCTTACGCTTGCCCTTCTTCTTCTATTCGCAGCAGACGGAAAGAGTGCATGGATCTATTGCGGAGGCATGATCCTGATTGATATCTGGTGCGCACTTATGGTTATGACTGCGGCAGCCGGAAGAAAGAATCAGGGAGTACTTGAAATTCCTCTGGTGAAGATCATCGGGGGGATGGGATTTGAACTTTATCTCTGGCAGTATCCGACCATCTTCATCCTGAATCATCTGCTGGGCCAGACAGTATGGGTCAAGGTTCTGGAAGTGATCGTGACGATCCTGCTTGCGGTATGGAGCAGAGAATTCACCGGAAATATTGCGCGGACACTGCAGAGCAGATCAAAGAACAGCAGAGCAAGAAAATCAGAAAGAAGACTTTACCGGAGGAGAATAGCATGAAAACAGGATTGATGATTCGAATGACAGCGATGATGGCGGCCTGCATCTTCGGGGCAACAACGATTGCCGCCTCTCCGAAGGAAGACCCGGTTAAGACGGAAATCAGGAAATCGCTGGAAGAAGGTCAGCAGGCTATTGAGAAAGGGACGGAGCAGTCATCTTCCAGATATCAGGTTACCGAAGTCCCTGAAATCATCTTTCTGGATGAGACAGAGAGCAGCGATGCAGTCGGGAATAATTCTGTAACGGATGACAGCGATGTTATCACAGACGATTCCTACATCGATGATGATGAATATGACTGGGACAGTGACATCATCTCCTATGAAGAGTATGAGCGGGAGCAGGCAGAAGCCGGATATGAGACTCCGGATGAAGAACTGTTTGAAACCGTAGCAGACGAGCAGAGTTACGAGGGTAACCAGAACCACGGAGCAATGCAGGACGATGAAGATGAGGAAGACGAAACCGGGGAGAACCAAGCCGGTGAAATTACCGCAATAGGTGATTCCGTGATGCTTGGCGCTGCAAGTGCAATTCAGGATGAGATCCCGGGAATCGATGTGGATGCCAGGGAAGGCAGACAGATGGTTGCAGCCATAGAGATCGCAGAAAAGCTGAATGAGGAAGGGAAACTTGGAGATACTGTGGTCATTGCTCTGGGGACCAACGGACCATTTCTGCAAAGCGAAGGGCAGGAGCTGGTTGATGCTATCGGTGAGGACAGAAACATCTACTGGATCCTCTCTTATGGTCAGGACGACGCTCTTGGCTGGCAGGGAGACGTCAATGAGACGATTGAAGCCATTGCCTCTGAAAAATCCAATGTGACAGTGATCGACTGGCCGTCCCTGGCGGAGCAGAACCCAAACTATATCTATCCGGACGGAATCCATCTTGCTCCTGATGGACAGGTTGGATATGCAGAGATGATCAAAGCAGCAATCGAAGAATAACGGGGGAGGAGACTATGTTATTCCAGAAGAAGCATGTGGTTTCAGGAGAAGAAAACTATCAGGAAGACATGCCTCTTGCTTCGTGACCTAATATGGTATAAAATTTAGCCACATCAAAAGGAGGCGATACGATGCAGATTGTGCCGATGAGAGATCTTAAAGATACGGTCGAAATCGAGAAGAGATGCGAGAATGGCCCGGTTTTTATAACGAAGAATGGCTATGGAAGGCTGGTTGTCATGGATATTGATTACTATGAAAAGCGATTAGCTCAGACTGAAGAGGCTGATTTCATCAATCGTGGTCTGAGGGATTATCAGGAAGGGAAGGTGAAGGATGGCAGGGCAGCTCTCCGCGAGGTGAGGAGCAAGTATGGCATATGAATTCACATACCGTCTAACGGATATTGCACAGGAAGACTTTGATCATCTGATCGGATACATGGTAGAGAAACTATGTAATCTGCAGGCAGCCACAGTATTCGCAGATGATATAGAAGAAGCCCTGGAGAACCTGTGTGAATTCCCATTAGAGGGGCCTCTTGTTGACAATCCCTATCTTTCGGTTAAGAACGTTAGAATGTTGGTTGTCCGGCAGTATAACATTTACTATCTGGCAGATGAAGAAGAGAAGACCATCACTGTAATACGGATCGGTCATAGCCTGCAGGATCAGGAGAAGCTTCTCAGAGAAGTTCTATTATGAGTGTAAGGATATCGAATTTGATGAGTCTTATTCGCTGATGACGAAAGCCAAAACCGACGATGAAAAACGGTTCATAGACGTGGTGACCGGTTATATCCTTCAGAAAAAGCAAAAAACTCCGCGGAGTGAGATTCTGCTGGCAAAGCAAAGAGAAGCTATGTATTTGGGAAGAAAGGGGGAACACCATGAGTGATCTTCAGGATCTGACAAATGAACTGATGCATGATGAAGAATTCAGAAAAGAATATGAGGCGTTTCAGCCTGAGCGTGATATTACGATGGCACTTCTGAGGGCAAGAAAGGAAGCAGGTATGACACAGGCGGAACTTTCAGAAAAGTCGGGAATCAGTCAGGCGGACATCAGCCGGATGGAGAATGGGTCCCGAAATCCAAGCATTGCCCTGTTGCAGCGTATAGCGAAGGCGTTGAACTCAACCTTACGTATTGAGTTTATTCCAAATAGTAGTGCAGCGAAGTCCTGAATATCTGTAATGGGAGGCATTTGCGCAATCATGATGGCAGTGTGCATCCTGTACAATCCTACGCAGCACCCGGCGGGAAGCCGCATGAAAGATGGGTAACAAATGTGTAATTTCCACCGGACATGATAGTCTATGTTCCTTCGCGATATGCGATGACCGGAGCCCGGAAGCGGAACAAGGAACTAGACTGCCAGGAAGCAGGAGGTGAATATGACGTCCTGGTTTGTCCGGTTGGCGTATATGTGTGGGCGGTCGCTTGCGAAACGAAGATATTCATTCGGATGGATGGTCCACTCCCGGCCGCTTTCCAGAAGGGTCAGTTCCCCTTCCTGAATAGAAAGATATTCTTTGGTGTGTTCGCCGTGCGAACCGCTTTCATATTCGCCGCCCGGTGCGATTCTGATCCGGTAGATTTCCATGATATGGTTGTCCGAGATCGGGAAACAGGTCCAGACCTGATAGCGCCCGGCGGCATTTTTTGTCGGCTCGAGCGTCTCGGCGTTCACAAGATAGGCGTCGTCCGATGGGCTTTTTGTAAGATCCTCCAGGGAAATGCGCAGACCACTCATGATCTTTCCGAGAACGCCGATGGAAGGATTGGCGCTGTCTCTTTCTATCATGGCCAGCATGCTCTTGCTGACACCCGTCTGTTCGGAGACGGTATCCAGACTCATACCTTTGGCCTTGCGGATGGCCTGCAGATTCACTGCGATATTATGGGACAAGTAATTCACGACGAACCTCCTGTGTACGATATAATGGAATAATTTATATCTATATGCAATATATAATACATAATATCAGAAAAATGTGCAATATAATGTTGAAAAAATAAACCGGACGTGTTATATTGTTCCCAGCAAAAGCAATAGCGCGGATGACAAGGGCGTCACAAGTGATTACTTGTGGCGCCCTTGCTGCGTTTGCGGAAAGCCACAGGGAGAAAGAACCCGGGAACGGCTCACCAGAAAGGGAGGACAGGCTATGAGACTTAAGGATACGGGACTGACTGCGCAGGATATCAAGGACAAGGTAAACAAATACATGATCGAGACCTACGAGAGATTCGATTTTCTCGCGGACCATGCCAAGGGCATGTATATGTACGATGAGAACGATACACCGTATCTGGACTTTTACGCAGGTATCGCGGTAAACGCGCTTGGAAACTGTGACGACGGCGTCGTCAGCGCAGTCAGTGACCAGGCCAAAGACATCATGCAGACATTCAACTATCCATATACCGTCCCGCAGGCGCTTCTTGCCGAGAAGATCTGCACCGCGATCGGTATGGACAAGATCTTCTTCCAGAATTCCGGTACCGAGGCGAATGAAGCCATGATCAAGATGGCCCGCAAGTATGGCATCGAGAAATACGGACCGAACCGCTATCATATTGTGACCGCAAAGGACGGCTTCCACGGACGTACATTTGGCGCAATGTCGGCTACCGGACAGCCGGGAAATGCCTGCCAGGTCGGCTTTGGCCCCATGACGTATGGATTTTCCTACGCACCTTACAATGACCTGAAAGCATTTGAGGACGCCTGCACCGAAAATACAATAGCGATCATGCTTGAACCGGTCCAGGGCGAGGGCGGAGTCCATCCAGCTACAAAGGAATTCCTGCAGGGCCTGCGGAAGTTCTGCGATGAGCACGACATGCTGCTTCTGATCGACGAGGTACAGACCGGCTGGTGCAGGACCGGTGCGGTCATGAGCTATATGAACTATGGAATCAAGCCGGATATCGTCTCCATGGCCAAGGCTCTGGGCGGTGGCATGCCGATCGGCGCCATCTGCGCGACAGAGGAAGTCGCAAAGGCCTTCTCCATGGGATCTCACGGAACAACATTCGGCGGGCATCCGGTCAGCTGCGCGGCTGCGCTAGCGGAAGTGACAGAGCTCCTGGACCGCGACATTGCGTCAAACGCAAAGAAGATGGGCGATTATTTCGCTGCGAAGCTTGAAAAGCTGCCTCATGTGAAGGAAGTCCGCCATCAGGGTCTTCTGGTCGGCGTTGAATTCGACGGAACGCTGAAGGCAGTAGATGTAAAGCACAAATGCTTCGACAATAAGCTGCTCATCACCGCGATCGGCTCGGACGTGATCCGCATGATCCCGCCGCTGATCGTAACAGAGGAAGACTGCGACAAGGCATATGAGATCATCGAAAGATCCGTGAAAGAACTTCTGTAATCAGGCCGGCGCATCTGCAGACAAGACGCTTTTTCAGATCCGCAGCGGACCGGAAAAAGCGTCTTATTCATAAGGAGAACGCTATGGAAGCATTGAAAAAACATCTGGTCATCTCGGTGGGCTGCGAGTATGCCTGCGGCGGGTCGGCCATCGGACGCTGGATCGCGAAAGACCTGGGAATCGCGTATTATGACAGGCATATCATCGACCAGATCATGGAGAGGACAGGCGTGTCGCCTGCACTGCTGAAGCTGGCGGACAAGGGCGTGGATATCAGCGGACTTCGGGCGGAAGATGGGTTTGCCAATGCCCCCACAAAATACGCAAACCTGACAGAAAGAATGGTCTATATCCAGAAGGAAGTCGTGAAAAAACTTGCGGACCGTTCATCCTGCGTGATCATCGGCCGCTGCAGCGACTATATTCTGCGGAACAGGAAAGACACTCTGAATTTTTACATTTACGGACCTGAGGAGTACCGGATCGAAAATGTGAAAAAGGAGCTTGGCGTCGATGATGCCAGGGCGAAGGAACTGATCAGGGAAAATGACGAATATCTGATGGCACGTTACCGTCAGATCACCGGGACCGATTGGGGTGAGCGCCATCACCGCCAGCTGCTGATCGACTCCAGCGTGCTCGGGATCCGGGAAACTGCCACCTACCTGGAAGGATTCGTGAAATCCTTCTACGATAAGCTGGATCAGCAAGAGACCGTCTGAGGACCGGAAGGAGGATGCATATGGAAAAGAAGACATCAGATTTCAATAAGGTTCTCGGTTCCTGGGATATTCTGGTCATGGCCTTTGGCGCTATGATCGGATGGGGCTGGGTCATCTCGACAGGAAACTGGATCAAGGAAGGCGGTGTTATAGGCGCCGCACTTGGATTTGCGCTTGGCGGCGTCATGATCTTCTTTGTCGGCCTTACGTACGCGGAGCTGACGCCGGCTATGCCTCAGTGCGGCGGCGAACATGTTTTCAGCTACCGGGCCATGGGTCCGGTCGGTTCATTTATCTGCACCTGGGCGATCATCTACGGATACGTAGGCGTCGTCTGCTTCGAAGCGTGCGCTTTTCCGACCATTATCGGTTACCTTTTCCCCTCTTTTATGCAGGGATATCTGTATACGGTTGCCGGCTTTGATATCTACGCGACATGGCTGGCGGTTGCCGTGATCATGTCGGTCCTGATGACTTATGTCAACATCCGCGGCGTCAAGACAGCGGCCAAGCTGCAGAGTGTCCTGACGATCATAATTGGTCTCGCGGGAATCGTTCTTATCGCGTCATCCGCTGTGACCGGAGACCTTTCCAATCTGGAGGAACAGGCATTTATCGGCACCGGCAGTACATCCTTCAAGAGTGTACTGGCAGTCGCGGTCACCACACCTTTCTTCTACATCGGATTTGATGTCATTCCGCAGGCGGCGGAGGAGATCAAGGTAGAGCTGAAGAAGATCGGAAAGATCATGCTGCTGTCGATCCTTCTTGCGGTCGCGTTCTACTCTCTGGTCATCCTGGCAGTTGGCTACGAGATGAACGGGAAAGAGATTTCGGATGCGATGCAGGGAAATGGCCTGGTCAGCGCGGACGCCATTGCCAAGGCTTTCGGAACGAAAGCGATGGCAAATGTCCTGATCATCGGCGGCATGTGCGGTATACTGACCTCATGGAACTCATTTCTCGTAGGCGGAAGCCGTGCCCTGTATTCCATGGCAGAGTCCTACATGGTCCCGCGTTTCCTGGGAAAACTGCATCCAAGATACAAAACACCGGTCACGGCACTGTATCTGATCGGAGTACTCTCGGTCGCGGCTCCGTTCGCAGGCAGACAGATGCTGGTCTGGATCTCTGATGCCGGCAACTTCGGATGTGTTCTTGCTTACTGCATGGTATCTCTTTCATTCCTGATCCTCAGAAAGAAGAATCCGGGCATGAAGCGGCCGTACAAAGTAAAGCATTATAAGATCGTCGGTACCATTGCGGTCATCCTGTCGGCGTCCATGCTGATGATGTATGTGATCCCGGGGTCAGGTTCGACGCTCGCCTTCCAGGAATGGATCCTGCTTGGCGGCTGGGTGCTCCTCGGCATCGTTTTCTTCTTTGTCTGCCGGAAGCAGTATGGCGTAAAGTTCGGCACGATGACCGAGATCATCTCCGACTCGGACGCAATGGCTCTGCAGGCGAGCGACGAGGAACTCTCGCTGGTACTGGACAAGGCTATAGACGAAGCCATTTCCTATGTTCTGACGCTGGAATCTTCAGGCTCTGTTCTGTAAATGCAGGCGGAATTGACTGAGAAAGGAGAACGAAACGTGGATACCTATACATTTTCCATCCCCCAGAATGTGATATTCGGAAAGGGAAGTCTTGCGAAGCTGCCGGAATGTGCCGGGAAGCTTTCGGCGAAAAAGGTGCTTATCTGCAGCGGGCCGCATCTCTCGAAGCTGCCGGTCATGGACGAGATCCGTTCGATCCTTCTGAAAGCAGGAGTGGAGTCGGAAGTGTTTTCCGATATCGAGGGAAATCCGTCTGTTGATACGGTGGAGCGGGCGGCTGAAGCGTTCCGCAGGAGCGGCGCGGACAGCATTGTCGCGTTCGGAGGAGGGTCTCCCATGGATGTCGCCAAGGCAGCGGCAGTCATTGTCACGTATGGCGGCAGCATCACCGAATATGAAGGTGGCGGGAAGGTGCCCGGCAAGGTGGTCCCGATCATCGCGATCCCCACAACGGCAGGGACAGGGTCCGAAGTCACGGCATTTTCCGTCATTACAGATCACAGACGGAACTACAAGCTTTCCGTCTTCAGTTATGATATCGTTCCCGACTTTGCGATCCTGGACCCGGAAATGTTATATTCGACGCCGTCCCGCATTGCGGCAGCCTGCGGGATCGATGCATTCATCCATGCGGAGGAATCCTACATCTCAAAAGCAGCGTCCCCGTTTACGGAACTGTTTTCCGAGAAGGCGATGGAGCTGATCGGGGGAAATATCCGGGCGTTCGTGGCAGATCCGTCCAATGAGGCGGCAGCAGAAGCGATGATGCAGGGGTCACTGTTTGCAGGTATCGCATTTTCGTGGGCAAGGCTTGGCGACGTGCATGCCATGAGCCATCCGGTCAGCGCGTACTTCAATGTGCCGCACGGAGTCGCGAACGGAATTCTGCTGCCCGTGATCGCAAAGTTCAATGCGCTGGCGGATCAGGGAAAATACAGGAAGATCAGCGGCTTTGTCACGCCTGGGGGAGATGTTCCGGCACGATTTCGCCCGGAAATGCTGGCAGACCAGTTCCGCAGCCTGAACGCTGACATCGGTATTCCGGAAAGACTCTCAGATGCCGGAGTGACAGACGCACATTTCGATCAGATGGCAGACGATGCCATGGCCAGCGGAAATATTAAGGTCAACCCCCGCGTCACAAAGAAAGAAGACGTTCTGCAGCTTTACCGGGAGGCACTGTAAGGCATTAGAGCTTCACAAGAAATCCGGGTAGTACATATGGAGAGCTAATGGATCGAACAAGTTTCAGCCGGGCAAAGGTGGGAAGGATTATTAAAGAACTGGAGCAGAGAGAAATAGTACAGAGGCAGTGCCGGCGCATTCTTGTAACTGAATATTTTGAGATACAAAAAATAGTTTTTTGCAAAGAGAACTCCCCTTTTGGGGAGTTCTCTTTTTAGTTTACCTAAAAGATAATTACATTGAAACTGAAAATTACAGGAGGAAAAGGAGAAGCATATGAAAAAAAGGATTCTTGCTGCACTGCTTGCCGGTGCTCTTGCGGTGGGGATGGGAACTGCTGCATTTGCAGAAGGCGAGAGTGAGACAGAAAGTGCTGCCTACGAGAGCTACGTCGTCATGAATGGCTTTGATGGGGAGAATGACTGGACGATCCTGCTTGATTCAGGAGAAGGAAAAGCAACTGTCGCTATCGCTTCTTCAGTTGATGATGTTCAGGCGCTTTACGGAGACTATACAGTCGACGATGAAGGAGAGTCTTTCACAATCAGTAATGAGGAAGACGGTAAGGATTACGTCTTTAAGTATGTAGAGAATGACAATGCGACTGTAACGTTCTCCAATCAGGATGGTTCGGTATCCTTTGACGGTGTATTTGTCAATCCATCTATTGCAGAAGTGATCAATGACTATACCTGGTACGCAGGAAAGACATCTGCAGGCAATTCCGTGACGATTGGCTTTGATGAAGAGGTAAAGTACCTGATTTGCGGGCTGGTCTATGCGGATGCATCGGAAGAAGACCAGTTTTTTGGGCTGGAATTTGACGTTGATACGGGCAAGGCTGCAGATACCGAAGGAAATGAATATGATTTCAGCTTCGAACCGTCAGATGAGTCCGGGCTTTTTGCTACCGTGAATTTTGATGGTGAGAAGATCGATATGGTAGCAGTAAATCCTGGTGTATTTCCAGAGTTTGAAAGCACGGAAGAGTAAAACAGAATCCCTTTGGGAAAACGGGCATCTTTTCTGAGAGACTTTTGCACATGAAACTCCCTAATCGGGTAGTTTTCAACTACATTTGTTTGAAGGATAATGCAAACAGTGAACGGTTCAGGGTGCGGCTGATGCCGTGCCCTGAATTTTTATACAAAGGCATTAAAAAGGCTGTCAGTGACAGGCTTTGGGCATCATGGCCGTGACTGAGATATACAGGGAACAGAATTTGAAACTGGTTCTGAAAAAGGCTGTACATCTCAGTCATGGACATGAGACACAGATTTTCTCAATATGCTAGGATGAATCCAGAAAGGATGCACTGCCAATGAAAAAGATGACGTATATCGAGCCAAAGGAAGCCCTCAGAAAACTCCAGTACGCAAGAACTTTCTCTGAGACTGTCTATATTGGCGGAGCTACAGGGTTCGGCAAGACGGAACTTGTCCGGTATTATCTGAAGTCCAGGCATTATGTTTATATTTCCTGTGAGGAAGAGTGCCCTATGGAACTTCTGCCTCAGCAGATTGAGGAAGTCAGAAAGAAAAGCACGGCCATGGATATCAGTGTTGTAGTAGATGATATCCAGCATGTTGAATCCAAAAAATTCCGGGATATTCTTCTTGATCTGTCGGAGGAAAAAGGAATCTGGCTGATACTCATCGGAAGGAGTGCTCTTCCGGACTGGCTTGCCCCGATTCAGTTCTCGGATGGGCTGATCGTAGTGGGAGAAAATAATCTGGCACTTTCACCGGAAGATACAGAAACATTCTTTAAGGATGCCTCCATACCGGTAGATCATGAAACTGCAAAAAAAATTGCAGAATTCACGGACGGTAACCCCATGAATATGAAAATGCTGGCAGAGAAAGTAGTCGGTGATGGCGCAAGCCTGAATGGAGATTTGAAGCAAAAGGTAAAAGAAGCGTTCAGCTATTATCTGAATTTTTCTGTCTTTCCGAAACTGGATCAGGATGTAGTGGGATTCTGCACGCAGATCAGTGTTGTGGATAAGTTCAATAAAGAACTGGCCGAGTATATTACCGGAGGCCACAGAGTAGACGAAATGCTGGCTAAGGTACTGAACTGGACGAGTGCACTCTCGAGGGATGAGCAGGGATGGTATCATTTTCGCCATAGTGCTGAGATTGCGTTCAGAATGCGCCGTGACAGGGTCTATGATTCCGTTGCAATACATGAGCTCTATTACAATGCCGGCCTTTATTATGAAATCCATGAAATGCTACCGGAAGCATTGGATATGTATGAGAAGTGCGGAAGTGACCGGGTCCGCAATCTGCTGATTCAGAATTCCAAGAAGAATCCGGGCAACGGCTTCTATTTTCAGATGCGAAAGTATTATCTGGCTCTCTCCGATGAAGAAGTTGCCAGCAGTATCTATCTTATGGCCGGGGAAAGTATGTTTTATTCCTTGCTGATGAACCAGGAGATGAGCGAAAAGTGGTATGCTCACCTGAAAGATTATTCTGCCAAGGCAGTTGGATGGGAGAAGAAAGAAGCGCAGAGACAGTTGCTCATTCTGGATATAG
>Ga0326514_10002563_pt1 | contig 11561 bp, 25 predicted proteins | sample 3_2548_0518_D_FD_203653 | JGI IMG/M metagenome (GOLD analysis project Ga0326514, IMG submission 203653) | Bovine rumen microbial communities from UC Davis, California, United States - 3_2548_0518 | ecosystem: Host-associated > Mammals > Digestive system > Stomach > Rumen | place: USA... | reverse complement strand
CTGACACACGTTTCTGGCCGGTAACGTTCCCCAAAGAGTCACGCGCCTGGTATCTGACGGTCCATTTCTTTCCGCGTTTTTCGACTGTTGCCATAGATTGCTCTCCTTCCTTTTGTGGGAGGAGCATGATATAATTATACCGCTCCTCACGATTTGCCTGTTGTGTGGGATGCATAGGCCGCGTCGGTTATGCCCTCCGACGCGGTTTTTTATTGTTCTGTCTCCAGCTTTTTCAGCGCTTCGCGCCTGATGTTCGTCTTCCGGATCAGCTCGGCAACAGTCAGAGCGTCGCCCAGCGCACGGTGCGCTTCCGAATTCTCGATTTTCGCGGCTTTCGCCAGAGCTTCGAGGCTTTTCTTTTCTGACTCCGGCCAGTATTTGGCCAGCGTCATCGTGTCGAAATACTTTTGTGGAGTCTTAAAGCGCCATTTCAGACACGCCTGAGCCAGGAAGCGCGCGTCGAACCTGGCATTATGCGCGGCCAGGACATCATCGCCCACAAAATTCAGAAAAGCGGGCAGCACCTCCTCGATGTGTGGCTGCAGCACCACCATGTCGTAAGTGATGTGATTAACCTTCGAAGCCTCATCCGGGATGAGCATGCCAGGGTGGACCAGCTGCTGGAAGGTATCCACCACGACGCCGTCCACCACGCGGGCCGCGGCGATCTCCACGATCGCGTCCCGGTTATGATCCAGGCCGGTGGTCTCCGTGTCGAATGCGACGTATCGCCGGAGCGAGATCGGACCGAAAGCATCATAGTCCAGGAGATCGCCGGAGAAATTCATCTCAGCACGCGCCAGTCGGTACTTTTCGGAGCCAGGATTCTGGGCAATGGCTGCCTGGATCCGGGTCTCGATGGCGGCCTGCTTCGCTTTCTCCTCTTCCTGCTTCCGCACTTCCTCGCGTCTGGCTTTCTCTTCCTCTTCCTTTCGCTTCCGCTCGGCTTCCTCGTACGCCAGCGCGGCCTTGTGCCGGGCTCTGGCTTTCCGGCCATGCTTGAGCAGCACGATCAGCAGGATCAGGCCGACGAGGCCGCCGACGATGAGAGTACCGTGCTCAACAATCCATGAGACGGCATCCGCGGCAAAGATCAACCCAAGCAGATAACCCATAGCAACATCTCCTTTTTATTTCCCCTGGGAAAATTCCCAGGGGATTTTTTAAGTTATCCGATGTTCTCGTCTGTATCTGGTGATACTGACGATTTTCCCGGGTCCGAAGCCTCGGCCCGAAGCTCAGCCTTATATTCTTCGGCTCTCTCCTCGATCTCCGCCTCTTTCGAGCGAGGAGCAGACAGATCAGAAATCACGCTCTGGATGTACCGGTCCATTACACGCTGCTCATCTGGCGTGAGCCTCTGATACTTTTCCACGAGCCTGCCGAAAATCTCCGAAACGGCTGCCGGGAAGTCAAAGCCGGTAATGATATCCAGAGGACTCTGCTCGCGGAACATGGGGCCGACACCGTCACGGATCCAGCTCTCAGAGACCTGAGGGAATGCGGCCATGATCAGCTTTATGTGACGCTCCTGGACGCGATTCCTGCCGCTTTCCACGTCCGCCAGACCGCCGGGCGACATACCGATCGCTGTGCCGAATTCCTTAAGAGTCAAACCGAGCTCGCTTCTAAGCTGGGCAATCCTTTCATTCATTATATACACCTCCGTGAGGGGATTATAGCACAGTTTTCGTAAAACGAAAATAACCCGTTGACAAATTCGTGGAACGAATTATAATGTTCGTGATGCGAAAACATTTCGCACCGAGAGGAGGGTCAAAATGGAATATAAGGCGCTTCTGGAGATCGCGGAAAAGCTCCAGCATCTCCCTGTCAGCGAGCAGATCCTCATCCTGGCGAAAATGCTGGGCGTGATCGAGGGCATGGAGCTGGCCAAAACCGTCGCGGCACCTCAGGCACCGGAAGCACAGCCGGCCACCTGAGGCATCACACAACAGGCAGATCAAAATCGAGGGAGGTGAAACAGTTGTTTTTCATTCGCAGATGGCTTTTTCATCGGCGCTGCGAAAGGCGGTGGGCATCATGGGCAAGGATGCCCTACCACCCGCCGGTGGCGGCCGGGTGCAGCGCTCCATACTTTCCGGCCGGCTGGCATTCCGGCCCGCGGTACAGTTAAGAAAAAGGAGAACTATGGACGAGCAGAAGAAGGTACTTTTCGCAGAAATCTACAGAAATGTGTCCGAAATCAAGCATTTACTTAAGGACATATCAAAACAGGCGGACATCATCGTCCTCACAGACGAGGATTGGGACAATCTGTATAAACGGACCCAGGACATCGCGGGGAGCGTGGAGCTGATCACGGGAGACTGCCGCCAGATCTATCGGGCCCTGGACACTTACATAGCCGGCGGCCCGTATAACGGCGCCACCGCGCAGAAAACGCCGCTCGAGAGCATGGCCGACGAGTAACCAATGCACACAACAGGCAAAGGAAGAGGAGGGCAAACCTTAATGTTAATGACAGTCAGAGGATGCGCGGAGGAGCTGCACACCAGTCCCTCGACGGTTTACAGGTGCATCCGGGCCGGGGCTCCGTGCCGGCGCTTCGGCCCTTCCGGGCGCGGGATCCGCGTGGATCCCGACCTGCTCCTGGACTGGATGGATGAGATCCGGCACATCGATCAGGTGGTCCTGGATGTGCAGGCCATGGCTGACCAGCGCCGGGCCCTGGTCGGGAGGTAAGCATGACTGCGCCGGAGATTATGAGATACATCGAGCGGGAGCGGGTGCGACAGGGCCTCGGATCCAAGGCATTGAGCAGGAGCATCGGCATGTATGACTCGTATTGGTCCGTACAGATGAGCAACTCGCGCAACCAGAGGCGCGACATCATGCTGGGCACCGTGATCAAGATGGCCGACGCTGTGGGTCTGGAGCTGCATCTGCGGCCCAAGGGCTCGATCGATCAGGTAGAGACAGACAAGCCTCTGCTGTGTGTGGAGGTGAGGTAATGGCCACCAGGCAAGCGCCGGATGGCCCGCGGCCGACTGATCTACCATGGTTTAAATTCTATGTTTCCTGGGCGAAACAGATCCTAGATGATGACGATCCGAATCTATGCACTCTCTCGGACAGTGAGCTGGGGCGGCTTCTGAAGGAAGTACTGCGTTTTGTACTTACCGGAGAAACTGAGCAGGTGAATGGAAACGAGAGATGGCTGTACAGCGAGATCGTGCGCGGGATCCGGAGCGACTGGGAAAAGAATGCCATGGTATCAGCGAAGAGGAGCGCAAGCCAGACGGCGAGATGGCAGCCTGGTCAAGCAGCTCAAACAGGTCAAGCGAGTCAAACAGGTCAAGTAAGCCAATTTTGTCAAAATGGTCTTGCAGGTCAATCAGGGGATGCGGGCCTTTCTCTAGATAAGATAAAAGATAGAGAGATAGAGAAAGACAGAGATGGAGATGGAGACGGAGATATAGACAGAGATGCAGATAGATCCGTCTCCAAGAAAAAAGAAAAAGAGAAAAAAGAAAAGCCTGCCACGCAGAGCCTGAAAGACATCTTTCTGAGCAGAGTGAGATCCTCCGCCAAGTCTCCGGAGGAGATCGAAGCCATGAAAGATTACTGGAATTCCAGGATAAAGCTCAAGCACCCGATCACCACCGAGGGAACCATAGACCGGGAGCTGGCCACCCTCGACGGCCTGTCTTCGGATCCGGCAGAAAGAGTCTGCATCATCCACCAGTCCATTGACAAAGGATGGCGCGGCCTTTTCCCTCTGAAGGATAACGACATTATTGCCAGGGTAAAGGCATCAATGGCACAGCAGGCCGGACCGTCTCCGATCGGAGACGACGCGCCGGAGTGGATGCGGAAGTACCAGCAGAGGAGTGACGGATCGTGAAGCAGGTGCAAGAACAGATCTATGAGCAGAGACAGAACACTGAGAGCAGAATGACAGCCGTGCCGCCGTGGATCGCGGCGATCGGCATCGTCATGAACGGGATCATGCCGGCCTGCCGGGAGCGTGAGTATCTGGAGGAAGTGCAGGAGTGGGCCGGGAGAATCGAGGCATTCAGAGCAGGAAAGTAGAGGGCATAGCTGCATGTTTTTGAAAAAGATGCATTTATCGAGAGTGATGGCCACGGGCATGGCCGCCATCCTGATGGCCGCCAGCGCAGGCGCTGAGACCATGTACTGCATGTGTACGCCGGACGGCCAGGTAAACATCCGGGACCGGGCCACGACACACTCCGACATCATCGGGCACCTGTATGCCGGGGACCGGGTGGAGATCCTCGACTCGGCCAGATCCGGAGGCATCACCTGGTACCGGATCGACGCGGCCACCGAGACGGGGACCGGCTGGGTCTCCGGCACGTATCTGGTGAGCGAGTCGCCTGTTTACCGCGGAACCATGGCCACAGTGGAAGCTTCCGGCCGCGCGGCACTAAGGAAAGCGCCGGATGGCCAGAGGATCGCATGGCTGGCTCCTGGAGACAGGATCATGGTGATCTCCAGCTCCGGGATCTGGTCCATGACTGACCGCGGATATGTACAAACTCAATTTTTACGTTTTGACTGACTCATGGCCAGGATCGCCGCCCGTGCGGGGCCGCTCTTTGCAGCATTCTCCAGCCGCCGCCGGCCTCGGTATGTGCCACCGTCAAGGCCGGCCGATTCCCTGGCTTTTCCGAAAAATCAATATGAATCTATAACGAGGAGGAGGATAGACATGGATGATCAAAAGCCGAACATTTACAAACAGCTAAGAAAGCTCATCTCACGGAGGGCCGGGGACATCTCGAACCAGGTCATTGCCACGGCTGCGAACCTGGACAACGCGATCCGCGGCCGGATCGGCGAGGCTGAGGATGCGATCGACGGCGATGCCCAGAGACGCCAGGAGCTGCTGAAGGAGTTCATCGTGGGCGAGGCCGCCGGGATCCAGCGGAAAATTGACCAGATGGCCACCAGACAGACGGAGAGCATTGTGGAGGCCATCAGTGCCATGGAGCTCACCGTGGCCGACAATCTCAAGGACACCATGGCCAAAGTGGAGGAGCTCACCAGCTCCGTGAGTCACCTGGATTATGAGGAGGACATTGACTCCATGCAGGGCGACATCCAGGACATGCGTGAGGATGTGGCCGATCTGATCGACGAGGTGCACGTCTCCAAACAAATGGAAATCGCGATCAAAGGGCTCATCGAGAGCCAGGACAAAATCACAGCTCTGGAGCGGAGCGTCGCCGAGCTGAAGACGATCGCACAGCGGAACGAGGACAATCTGCAGGGCATTCTGGGCCTGATGCATTCCATGGCCAAGGCCGTGAAGCAGCTGGAAGAGAACAAATCAGAAAAGGAGTAAGGGGAAAATGGGCATAACCGTCAAGGAGCTGGGAACTCAGATGGACGCAATCGCCAGAGAGTGGTCAAAAGAAGACAACGGGAGATCTATGTACTTCGGGATCAGCGAGAAGACGTCCGGCACCTCCATTCAAACCGGGACAGGCGCCAAGGGAGACGTCGGGGACATGATAAATATGATGCTCGATCAGCTCATGAATTTCGGAAAGCACGCAGGCAATACGACGGCAGTCGCGCTTGCCTTTGTGCATCAGCTGACCATGCGGGTCGCGAAGGAGCGCGGGCTGGATCTGGACGAGGACGGTGATCCTGATGCTCCGGAAACCTGACGAGGATGGCCGGTATCCGCTGAGCGGGCGGGAGTGGAACGCGCTGCGGTGCGTCCAGACGGCCATGAATGAGCTGGACGTCTGCCAGGACTACCTCAAAGAGCGGCTGAAGCTCACTAGGAACGGCTGGCGTTTCCTCCGGGCAGCCCTGGCCATGATGGACCGGGTCTGCGATCTGATTTACAGCACAGTGCCCAGAAAAAAACTCATGGCCATGAGGGAGGAGGTCCGGCACTCCCAGATCCGGCTGATCGTCAAAGGCGCGGACGATCGGATGCCGCCGGGCATCGTTTACGTGGACGAGGATGCTTTCATCGCCGTAATGGATTACGTCATCAGTCAGGAATGCTGGTGCTGCGAAAAGGTCGGAAAAGACGTGAAGCGCTGCCACATCAAGCAGCTGATCCTGGGCGTGCTGCATTACGAATCGGATCCGGCGGAATTCCCGGAAGAGGGGCATTGTGAGCTTGCCGGGCATACTTCCAGCCGGAGAGACGAGTAGAGGAGGCGGATTAGATGAATGTCACAGAAGAGAAAACAGGCGACGCTCCGATCATGAAATTCCAATACGAAACAGACTGGTACCAGGTGACGAAGCTCGAAGCACTCAGTGATTACGGGCTTGATGTTACGCTCATAATGCTGAGTAGAGTCACTGATGGCATTAGAGATTGCTTACTCATAGATGTGCCCCGTGAAGTGGACGGTGAAATGCTGGCGACGGCAGTTCGTGAACTATCTGCTTTTGGATGGATAACCTCGAGACTGCAAAAAAGGAACTTGAGAGGCTTTCCCGTGGTCAAGCTTGTGGATGGAGTGACGCTCCTGGTGCAGAAAGATGGCAGCAGGGCGCTGCAGATCAAGCTCAACGAAAGCGTAGCGCATGCTTTTTACCTGGCTTATCGCGAGCTCAGGCAAACACAGGAGACCGGAATGGCGCCCTTGATTATACGCGCTTCTGAGTTATTGGATGGTGGTATTTGATGAGTCTGAAAAGCTTCGGTTATGGATACGTGATCTATAACCCAAGAAAGAAAGCATATATGTCCGGCTCTGAGGTCAGAGACGGCCGGAAAGTACCGACATACAACCCGGATCTGGCGGCCTCCGCCGTCTGGATCACAAAGAGAGGCGCCGAGCTTGCCAGGTGGCACAGGTATGAGGAGGTTATACCCGCAAAGCTGAACGAGTACGACGTGGCCGTATCGATCTACTCTACAGTAGAGAAGACGACGGAAAATTTGGAGGAAAAGGCATGAACGAGCAGAGGAAAACCGTGGAGCGGATCACGCTCAGGCAGCTGACTCGATATTTCGCATTATGCGATGACGAAAGAATCCAAATTGTTTTCAATGAAGACGATTGGGACAACTTCGTCGAAGTGCAGACGCACTCAAAGCTAATAATGCCATATATGGGCTGCGAGATCACAGATCTCGGGGTCGAGAAAAGTGTTCACGGAAACAATTACGTAATCAGGGCGGTGATCCGCGTGCCGGAGGATTACGACGAGGCTCCGATCGAAGTCGACAACGGGAGCGTGCTCAGATGATTGGAGATATCCAGCCGGGGCAGATCACAATGGCCGAGAGTGCTGAAAGAGAACAGGGAGGAGAACCATGGAAGGAGAACGGACCGCGTGCAATAAGATCACACTCAGGGATTACGTCGCGTATTTCAGCGGCGAGAATGAAAACATCCAGGTCGTGCTTGATGGAGACGACTGGAATGACTTTGTGGAGCTTCCGATGCTCTCGAAAATGCTGGCTCAATACATGCAGTGCAAAATCGAAGAGCTGGGCCTTGAGGTCAACTTACTCGGAAATGCCACAGTGGCCAGAGTCAGGTTAAGCACAGGCACCCAGAGCGAAGAAGTGCGCGAGCTTCTGGGACGGGTGCAAAACGCGATCCTCACAAGGATCGATCAGATAGAAAGCGACTGCTCGGATCCGCTCGATAAGGTGGCCAAAATAGTCGCCAGCGTAATCAAAGCAGAGGCACAATGCAACCGCGGGAGTGTGATCAGGCGGTGGTCAGATGGCTGACGAGATCGCGCCGGGCCAGATCATCATGGATGAGTTGACGGATGTATTGATGGGTAGACTGGATTCGGATCAACGCCAGCAGCTGCTCCGCCGGGCCCTGGTCTCCATGCTTTCCCTGAGCTTCACGCTGGCCCGGGTGAAAGAGGCAGCCAGGAGGCCGGAGCAGCTGCCCGGGTACCTGCGGATGTACTTCGGCACCGGTGGCCACACTGAGCGGGACTTTCTGATGGACTACTCCCCTGCCGGGATCCGGATCGTGCCGGACTCCGGCGGGGAGATTGAGACTTATACATGGACACGTGTGGCAAACGAGATACTACGCATGATTGCAAGAGGAGAATTATAAGGAGGAATCAAATGGCAGTTGACATGAAAAGGATGGTCGAGGATATCAATGGAATGCTGGAGGCTGTGACCGGCGACGACGATAACCGCGGGTATATCGCCATCGTGGATGATCATGGTGATGTCTTTGGCAGTGTCCAGGGGACGCCGATAGTCATCGCGTCGCTCATGGCGAACGTCTTCAAAAGCCTACCGAAAGAATACTATGCAGATACCTGGATCTACTTCCTGCGCGGCCTGGACGCTGCCGGTCTGGCGACCGAAATCATTGGCGAGGCGGATCAGAATGATTGACCGGGAGAAGGTTGTCAAAGAATTAGAAAGCCTACGGGACATTTGCAACGCGAAGTCCAATATGGCGATAGGAAAGGGCAAGGTTGCGTGGGCTGGATATGCAAATACGGCAGACGATGCAATTGCCCTGCTGAAAGAGCAAACCAACCAACGAGCAGAGGACGGAGGTGAAGCGGGAATGACAGATCAGTCTGGCTGGAACAGCGTGAAGGACAGACTTCCGAAGGATCAGAGACCTGTAATCGTAAACGTTCCGCCACATAATGATGGCAAAGAATCATACATCGGGTACGTAGGCATGGCCTATTACACCTACTCGATAAACGGTGGCATGTGGTGCGGGACAGACGGTAATCTATATGGTGCTATCGGCATGATTCATGAACCGAGTCACTGGATGCCATTGCCGGAGCCGCCGCGGTGGGAGGCTCCGTATGCGAACGATTGACGCGGATGCCCTGAAAGATAGGTTTCGAGAGGACCAGTATTTCGGTTATGTATTGAAATACATTCTGGAGCTGATCGACAAGGCTCCTACCATTCCGGCGCAGGAGAATATTGTGGGCTTCGGCAGATGGAAGAAGCTGCCCGGCGGCATGTCACCAGGCGGGACTCCAAGTTATGTCTGCGACAGCTGCGGCGGGACCGAACACCTGTATGGTGCCGAATATCCGGCCAAAAAGCTGATGTGCAAAGAGTGCGGCCGGATCAACGTGTACCCGTGGGAAAGGATTGATTGGTCATGAAAACAATGGACGAGGCCCAGATCTCGCGGATCCGCGTGAGCGCGTCAGGAATAGTTATGGAAACAGTCAACCAAAAAAGGAAAAACGAGCAGCCGAATAAGAAAGGAATGGAAGTCATGGAAGAAAAAAAGAGTTCTCACGATCCGCTGAGGATCTCCGCACCCTGGCAGGAATTTCGTAACAAGCTGGCGGCCCTCTTCGCCCAGGATCCTCAGATCAAGGTCGAGGAAGTGGAGGCATCGGATGATCCGGCGTATGACTATGAAATGGACATCTGTGCATACAGCCACGTCAAAGCCAATGCTCTCATGGAGCTGCTCGGAAACACGGCAAGATTCGGAATGATCCAGCTCAAGATCCTCATCTATGACATGGAAAACGGGACCACCGCAAGCACGAGGGCCAGGCTTTACCGCGATCTTTTCGAAGGAAATTCGGTTTTCGACAGCATCCAGCTGCATGCGAATAGTATCACAGGCATGGAGCACGCCTATGTCCTATTCAAGCCCGAGGCGCTGCAATACTTCGGCGATGATCTCCAGGATCCGAGAGGCAATGCCTCCATATTGCCGCAGGACATCGCCAGAGATGTCTTCAAAAATGACTCATGGGCCACCACGGGCGTGAGTTTCTGCACGACCAAGATCACCGAGCCGGAGGAGGAGCACAATGGAGAAGCAGCCGAAACCACTGGACAATGACACTCTGACCACGCTGGCAGTGCAGCAGGCCATGGAGCTGGACGAACGGACGCAAGCCCTGCAGAAAGCTATGGCCGAGATCCTCGCACAGCTCACAAAGCGATGCGACGAGCTGGAGCAAAAGATCAAAGACATGGAAAAGCGGGCCGTCAACTGGACCATGGAGCACGACACGAAAAGCACAGCCAGGGTATGCCAGACGGACGAGCGTATCGAGCGCCTGGAGACGATCATCCACCAGCAGGATGACGAGATTCGGCAGATGAGTGCACGGATCCGGGCGCTGACGACTCCGGAGGATCCGGCCGAGTGCGGGAGCGGATACATACCCGATCCTGGGCTTTCACTGCTCGGCGAGATCCACATCAAACACGTGTGGGGAGAAGAGACACGACATGACGGCGTTTGATTCGGAAACCATTCGAAAAATTCGAAGGGTTCATGAGAAAGAACAAAGGCAGGGGCACCGTAATACCGCGGTGCCCCTTGAAGAGGATGAGCAGATGGCCGTGCTCGAGTGGACGAAATACGCCCGCGGGGCCATGCCGGAGCTGGATCTGCTTTTCCACCCGGCCAATGGCGAGGTGAGACACCCGGCGACGGCCACAAAGCTCAAGGCGATGGGCGTCAAGCCGGGCGTGCCGGATCTGGTGCTGCCGGTGGCCAGACACGGATATCATGGGCTTTTTATCGAGCTCAAGCGCCGAAAGATGGGCATTGTGAGCGAGGTGCAGGAGGAATGGCTGGCGGCCCTGGCGTGTCAGGGATACCGGACAGTCGTGTGTAAAGGAGCGGACCAGGCGATCCAGGAGCTGAGGGACTACCTGAGGAGGGAGGATCCAGATGACGGCGCGGGAGATCACGGAAAAAATGGAAGCATACCGGAAAGCCCAGGGGATACAGTACATTGACATCTCCAGGCGGACGTACATCGCGAAGGGCACCTATCAGGAGATGATCAGGCGAGGGTCCGGCCAGCTGTACACGGCATGCAAGGCCGCCGAGGCCCTGGGACTCGAGATCATTATCCGAAAGAAAAAGGTGGGTTGATGATGATGCAGAGGATCTACACTCTCAATCTGAGGCCGTACGGGATCAGTGACTACGAAACGGCCGAGCTGATCTACTTCTGTCTGCAGTACGACGAGAAAAGGAAGCGGGCGGACAGTCTGATCGGAGCTAGGGCGCAGCAGCTGACCGGCATGCCAGGCGGTGGCCAGGTGGGCAACCCGACAGAGAGCATTGCGATCAAGCGGGAGAAACTCATGCGGGACGTGGACATGATCGACGCTGCAGCTGCGGCGGTGGATAATGGGCGGTGGAAAGACGCGCTCATTGAGGCGTGCTGCAGGAACACCAGGCTGAGACACATCCCGATCAGAATCGTGCCGACGCTGTACTCGAATGCTTTCTATAAGGCGCGGCGGGAGTTCTTCATCCGTTTGAAGCAGCTGCGGGATGAGAGCAGAGATCCAGATGATGATTAATTCACCTAGAAGAGTACGAATGTGATATAAGCATTATGAGCTTTCCAGAGAGTTCGACGGCCAACATTTTTCCTCTCTATTCTGAATGGTTCTCCTTATCCGCAGAAGACCGGTACCATCACGCTCGTGGTGCCGGTCTTTTGTGTACAAAAATACATTCAAGTAGTGCTATGGAGTAGGTGGGGGAAATGGAGAGACACGAAGGATTTGCCAGGAAGTTCTACGATTCCAGGGCGTGGCGCGTGTGCCGGGAGGGCTATGCAGAGAGTAAGCGGTATCT
>Ga0326514_10002561_pt1 | contig 11562 bp, 18 predicted proteins | sample 3_2548_0518_D_FD_203653 | JGI IMG/M metagenome (GOLD analysis project Ga0326514, IMG submission 203653) | Bovine rumen microbial communities from UC Davis, California, United States - 3_2548_0518 | ecosystem: Host-associated > Mammals > Digestive system > Stomach > Rumen | place: USA... | reverse complement strand
GAACGTCCCTGTAAACAAGTTCGAGCTCCACGGCATCGAGGGACGGAAGCGCGTCCAGTATCTTCTTTTTGCCCTTCATTCCCCCACCTCGTCTTTGTTCTGAGTTGTACTTGCGCCAGGGACAATCCTCGGATGTCTTAGGCTACCCGCACAGACTGTCCCCGGCGTAAGATTCTCTTCGTTGTTCTCGGCTTCGTCCTCATCGTCGCCCTCGAGCGCATCGGCGATCCGCTCTAGAGCATCCGCCGCGCGCACAATCGAACTGATTGCATCAACAATCCAAAATAAACAAAGAACGATAAGAAGAACGATCACCGTCACACCCAAAGCCGGAAACAGAACTTCCCTAATGAACTGCCAAATCATTTCGTACCGTCCTTCCTCTGCACGAGCGTCCTGGCTCCCTCGAGCCAGTTGTCGATGTCGTCGATGAACACGCGCATCTTGCTCTCGTCGCAGTTCTGCGCGATGATCTGGCGCAACGTCGCAATCATCGGTTGCGCCTTAAACACAAGGTCTATTGCTTTGACCGGCTTCATCTTTTCCCGCCTCTCTGCCGCCTCTCGCGGCGAATCTTCTTCTGTGACTTCTTCCAGTTGCGCCGTGGCCCCTGGTCGTATCGTATCGGTGCGCACATGAGTTCCACAGCATCGAAGCGGCTGTACTGCATGATCGGCTCCGACATCATGCTGTGCTTGTACGAGTCATTCATGATGGATCCTCCAGCTCCGGTTCTTCAACTACGTGCTTCATGACATCGGCCCATGCCTTTTCAAGCGTCTCGGCGGATTCTCTAACTTGAACATGGCTCCCGTCACCCAGGTAAACAATCGTGCAATCGCAAAAGCCCATTATCCTCATGACTTGAAGCGGATTTATGAGGCAATTCACAGTGCGCCCATAGCCGTCTTGCTTGGTCGCGCGAATCATTCCTAGAGGTATTATCATTTATCCACCTCCCGCTCGTCAACCTCGGCGGCATACCAGTCCGCCGTGTGCGTGGCGATGATGAATGGCGCGAACACCCTCATCGCCGCCCTGAATTCGCCTTCTGAATACTCCTTGCCGACGCCCCACGGCCCCATGTGGAACATGATCGCCGCAATCTCCTCGCGCATCAGCTGGATTCCCAGTTCCGCCGCGATCGCAACGGAGCACGCCCCGTGCCCGTGATACTCCGGCTGCACGTATTCCCACGCTGGCCCTGCGCCCTCCACGGCGCGGTAGCACCGGCACTTCACGAGGTCATGCAGCATCCCCACGAGATACGCCGATTCTTTGCGTGGCCATGGTACGCCAAACACATCAGTCAGCGCGATCAGCCTCCGCGTCACGTTTACGGAATGCCGCAACAGTCCTCCGCGTTTGGCCAGGTGGTGCCCCTTGCTCGCCGGCGCATAAAAATACCCGATGCCGGAAAGTGCCGTGCCGTACATTGGTTTGTTGCCTACCCCGAAGGCTTGATTGAAATAACTGTTCATGTCTCTTTCGAGGTCGCGGTCCTCGAGATATTTCTGAAGATCATAGCTCATCCCTGCACCTCGCTTTCATTTGAATTCCGCAACACGCGCTTGCGTTCCGCGTTGATGGCCCTGTAATCTTTAACCATTTCCAAAATGACACCTCCACCTTGCATACTGCTCCATATCATACGGTTGGCGATATTTTCGATTTCATCGAGCACGGCATCCGACGGGCGGTAATTTAGTGAAGCGCCCGGTTCGTAGCTATTGAGAGCATCTGCGATCTCCCTGGCGAAACCCTCCGTGATTTTCACGGCGGGAAGAGCTGATGTTTCACACTCGATCAGGCGCTTGGCATCAGCTTGAAGCGCACCGTATTCAACAAAGTATTTACTCATTCCTGCACCTCGCTTTTGCCGCTGGAATAGGTGTTTGTGTAGTATTGATACTCCGTGTGGCCGCATTCGCAATGCCACCGCCTCCTGCTTGTCACGCGCACAGCCTGTACCCAGCCGTTGGTCTCAAGCCACCATTCGCCTTTGCAGAAACACTTCCTCTTTGCGGCGTCTCGTAACACCATCTCCGCCGTGTCCTCACCGTTTGTAATGAAGAACTCAGGATAGCCAACCGGGTATATCCATCCGGAAGATCGGCTGGGACCATGTTGCAGTTGCACACAAAGGCGCTTGCCCAGATTTTCCCTGCTGATTACTTCGTCGTCGCAATGCGAGATTAGAAAGTGGTCGTGTTTCCCTTCGTCTCGCGCCTCGCCGCACCCGACGCAAAGAGCAACCGCTATGACCAATAATACCATGTATTTCATTTCTGCACCTCGCTTTCAGTTGAAGAAGTTGAAGCGGGCAGGGTGCACTGCACCATGGCATTCTCTTCCCCTGACGCGCCCGCCGACGCCTGGGGCGAGGACAGTCCATCTTTTTCGGGCTGTCCGGTGTGCATATCCAGCATCTCGAAGAAGAATCCCTGCTGTACGCGTGGCTTCTTCGCCTTGGCCTTGGCCTTCGCCTTGGCCATACGCTCCTTCTCCTTCCTGATCTCGGAAGGCGTCTCCGCCGGTTTCTTCGGCTTCGTCTTCGGCTTTGCAGCTTGCTGTTGTCCGCTTGTCGCCTTCTTCGGCGCGGCCGCCTTCTTCGGCTCATCCTTCTTGTCCCAGTCCTTCGGCACGTCCTCGAACCAGTGCATCGCGATTGCGTACACCACGGCCGGGTCGATGTGGCCACTCGATCCATGCAACGCCTTCCGCGCCACGGCCTCGATGAATCGCCAGCATCCCTTGGCGTCCTTGCCCTCGGCCTTGCACCTGGCCTTCAGTTCGTCGGTCGCGTTCTTGTTGAAGTATGCCGCAACCGCTTTCACGGGATCCGTCGGGTCGATGTCGCCCGCGTCCTTTATGAAACACTTGTAGGCTTCCTCCACCCAGTCGCGCTTCTTCGTTTCCGATTCAGGCTTTTCCGTTTCCGTTTCCGGCTTTTCCGTTTCCGATTCAGGCTTTTCCGTTTCCGTTTCCGGCTTTTCCGTTTCCACGACCGCCTTTGCCGCGTCCTCTGGCTTGAAGCCGGTCGCACGGTCGATGGCCGCTTCGAGCGGCGTCTTCGGCACGGCATCTTCCAGAAGGGCTCTCTCTTCCGCTTCCATCTCCGCTGTGTCCTCTGCCATGATTTCGGCACTTGTTTTCTTCTTCGACATGTCGCGCCTCCTCACTTCACTTGCAGCGGCATCAGCACCGCGAGCCACGGAATGGAACACTTGATCAGCACCGGCCCTGCCGCTCCGCCCCAGCCGTAGCCAAGCTCGAACTCGTCCTCGTCGATTGCCTCGAGCACGTCCCGGAGCAGACGCGGATCGAAACGCCACGACATCTTCTCGGCGTCCTTCACTGCCGGCCCGACGACCTGCGCCCATGTAAACTCGCTCCTCGCCTCGAACATGATGACATCCTTTCGGAGCTCAACCTTCACGTTCGCGCAGTCGTCGCCGACGGTCGCGAGCGCCGCGCGCTGTAGGCCCTCGAGGAACGCGGCGCGCCCGATGGCGACCTTGTGCGCCGGTTTCCCCGGCACGACTTTTTTCCAGGGAGGATATACGCCGTCGATCACCTTTGCGGTCAGGCACCAGTTTCCGCACATGATGCGGATTGCCGCCCCGTCGGCCGCGACGGCCGCGTCTTCGTCCACGCATTTCTCGAGCAGTCCGTACAGCACAGCGACCGTCTTGCTCGTGATGGTGACGTTGAAGTTCGCGCTCTCCGCCTCCACGTCGAAGTCGATGTGCGCCAGCCTCCTGCCGTCAGTCGCGGTCATCTCGAGCTTGCGGCCATCTGTCTTGATGTTGACGCCGCACATGATCGCACGCGTCTTGTCTGTGGACACCGCGAAGCGCACCTTGCGTATGAGCTCGCGGAGCGTGACGCCCGGCAGGACGACGAGCGACGTGCCTGGCTTCGGCCCGATCATCGCCGGATAGTCCGCGGCGTCGCCGGTTGCGAGGCGGAACGTCACGCCGGCGCCCTCGACCTTTATCTTGTCTTCAGCCACGTTCTCCACCGTCACGATCCCGCAGGGCATGGCCGACGCGAACGCGGCGAGCCTGGCGCCGGACACCGTTGCGACGCCCGCGTCTGCCGACTCGATCGCTTCTTCCTCGATGCGCCATTCGAGCTGAATGTCGCCGTTGGTGCCGGTCAGGGACACCGCATGGCCGGTGGAGTCGAGTCGCACGTTCGAGAATATGCCGGTGGAGTCCTTGCCCACAAGCGGCTTCATTGCGGCGTTCGCCTCCACGAACGCCGTGTTCGTAATCTTGATTTTCATTTCTTGTTCTCCGTTTTTGGTTCTTCCAAAATGCCCTTGCGCTCCAGCCGCTCGCGGATCGCGAGCCGCGTCTGCTGGTTGATCGTGCCCTCGGCTGCGGACGCGAGGGTGCGCAAGCCCTCGTACCATTCTCCAGGCACCTTGACGTGTATCACCTGTTCCATGATTCTCCTCCTATACGATGCCGCTCCTCGGCAACGGCGCGAAGCCGTCCTTCCGGCGTTGCTGGCCGCCGCTCCCGCTCCGCCCGCGCTTGTACGGCCCGTCCGGCGTCTTCTCCTCCAGGGCGGCGATCGTCTCGTCCGTCCACCATTGTTCCGCATACGCGTCGCTCACCTTGTGCGCGACACGCTCCAGCCAGCCGTGGATGTCCTCGAAGCAGTACACCGTCTGCGTCCGCTTGTCGTCGCTCTCCCAGTTGCCCTGCCTAGCGCGCACCCAGCCGCGCTTCCACGTCGCCTTCAGCACCGCGACGTTTATGCCGAACTGGTCCTTGACCTGTTCCGGCGTTCCCCAGCGCATGTCGTACGGACGCTCCCGCGCGCCGAATATCTCGCTCGCCGCCTCGCTCACAGCAGCCTCCCCTGCTTCATCGACACCGACCGGCCGATTTTGTGCGACACTTCCGGCACAATCGCGCCCTCGGCCTCGGCCTTGCGCCAGATTTCCCGTACGCTCTCCGGCACGACATACGGCTTGGGCGTATGGTCCGCACGCAGGGACTCCTGCGCCGTCTCGATCATGTCGGCGACGAACTGGCGCACAAGCTTCTCGCCGATGTGCGGAGCGTGGAACGACAGCCACGCCGCCTGCTTCTTCCAGTAGTCCGGGAAGGGCGCTCCGTGCGGCCAGACGCGCTTCACCTCCCGAGACAGGATCAACTTTGCGTTCTCGACCGTCACGGCTGCACCTCCGTCAGGTCGTTGATCGCGCTCGACTGGTCGGGCGTGACGATGAGCAACAGCCAGAAGAGAAGGATGGAAACCGGAATCAGCACAATAAGTCCGATCCATTGCAGGATGGCCATGCGTCGCAGCTTCCGGCGAAGCTCGCGCTCCTCCGGCCGTTCCGTCTTCTTGTACCAGTCTTCAATTTTCATCCTTCCCTCCTGTCCTTATGACACTTCAATGCCCTTGATGGCAAGTTCCGCAGTTGCATGGACGCCTTTCAACACTTCCAAAAGATCCTCCTCGCACTCTGCCTCGTTGACGGCCTGGTGCTGAAGCGCGAATGTCACGCGCCTTTCAATCAGCTTTAGAGCCTTTCTCATGTTCTCTGCCATTTGACTTACCTCCTGTTCGCGGATGTGCGCACACCCACGGCGTGCAAAAAAAATTATGCGTTGCCCCGAACGCGCGGAAGGGTTGGCGGCGACGAATGTGCGCACACCCTTCGACCAGAAGAAATCGCGCGTATTCTCCGCACGTATTCCTCCGGAGAAAACCCACGCTTCGACGCAACGCGTTCGAGCTTGTTCTTGAATGAATCTTGCTTCATCCGTTCACCTCGCTTTTCTTGACGATTTCTTCAACAACCTCCAAAGCCTCTTTATGCTCTGGCGTGATCTTTCCATTTTCGTCGATGACGCCCATTCCCAGCGCCAGAGATTCGATCCCACGCCAGATGACGTCAGTCAAGGACATGTTCTTTTTATCGGCTATGTAAACCGCGATGGCTTTTTTTCGCGGTTCGACATAGATTCCGATGCGAACTTTGCCCGGCTTGTGCTTTCCTTTTCTGTTTGTCTTTTTCTGGTTCACAACTTCTTCTCCTGGTGACGGCGCAAAGTGTATCAAAATGTGCGCACACCCGCAACTACTTTTTTACACTTTTTTCCACGTCCGAAATATGCTACAATGCTCGCCGTGAAAATCAGGTCCATATTGTGCGTCATGGCACTTGGCCTATTCCTGTTCGCCGTTTTCGGTCGAGACTGGGGAACGGCCGGGATGTCATTGCTTTGTGCAGCGGGAGGGTGGTGCTATGATGGATGACAAATACATCCAGCACGATGACGGCAGTGCGGCGTTGCACAAGTCGGACGGTGCATGGATCGACTTCGCGCCGCCTGGGCCGTCGCATCTGGATCGACTTGCTGCGGACGCGGCATTGAAAGAAGACGTGGAAGCGGCGTTGAAGGAATGGCGGAAGTCTCGACCGTCCGCGCCGTGGTACGCGCCGGTGCTTGGCGCGGCGATCTGGGTTGCTGCGCTTGGCGCGCTCGTGGCGGCCTTCCTGTTTGGGCTGAAGTGGTATCTGCGGAGTCAAGGCATCTGAAACATGCTGGATTTTATGATACAGTTTATGATACAAAAAAAGAAAGCAGTAAGCGCAATGAGCGAAAAACCCAACAAAAACACCCTCAAAAACCACGTCTCTTGGTTCGATCCCAGTCAGTCGCACCAATGAAACAAACGGGAAAGCGCCCAGAAAATGGGCGTTTTTCTGTTTTCTTTTATCGTTGCCGTTATGATACGGAATATGATACAATGGGCCATCATTCGATTTAACGCAATAAGAGAAATGAGAGAAAATGCTTTATAAAAACAACGGCGGAAAATACTGGTGGGTGTCGTTCCGAGACCCTATGCGGCCGGGGAAGTTCATCCGTAAGTCCACCGGCACGTCTTCCCTAAAAGACGCCCGCTCGGTTGAACAGGCGATCCACCTTTCGATCAAAAGAAAGGTGGACGACAAGAAGTTGAAGTCCATTCTCGACGCCGTGTTTTCAAAGGAGCGCGAGGATTCGGGTCTGCCGCTCGACCAGGTATGGGCCGCCTATCAACGGTTCATGTCCATGCGCGACCGCAAGCCTGGCGAACGGCTTGTAAAGCAGCGGAAGAAGAATCTCGACGACTTCATCGAATGGACGAAAACAGAATATCCGATCAAGACGGCCGAAGAGGTGACGTTCGAGTGCGCGATGGCGTATGCCGAGCACCTGAAGAAGAAGAGCTCGCCGAAGGACAAAAAGCACAAGGCGAAGCTGAAGGACAAAAGCCGGAAAGAATACATCGGGAATCTATCTACGATCTGGAAGGCCGCCGAGGCGCTGTACGGCGTCCGCAATCCGTGGAAGGATCTCCGGCCGACCGTGCGCGACGGGCAGCGTCACGCCGCGTTTACGCGCGCCCAGGAGGAGTCCGTGCTTGCGGCCGCGAAGGCGTGCGCCGTGCCGCACTGGTATGAGGCGTGTCTTATAGCACGGTGGACCGGGCTCCGGAAGCGTGACGTTGTGTTCCTGGAATGGAGCAAGGTCGACTTCGAGAAGGGCGTGATCCGCGTGAAGCCGATCAAGACGCAAGGCTACAACATCGAGGTCGAGGTTCCGATGGTGGCCGTGCTGCGCGACGCGCTGAAGGGGCTGTTCGTGAAGGGCAGGAAGTACGTGCTTCCGGAGTTCGTGAAAGTCTATCCGGGCGATCCAGAAGACTGCACCTTCGCCGACATCCTGAAGGCGGCCGGCGTGAACGATCCGACAATCACCTTCCACAGCTGGCGCCACACATTCAGGACGCGCTTGGCCGAGGCCGGTGTCAGCAACGATCTCGCAAAGCGCCTGGGCGGATGGACGCAGGACGCGACCGTGCAACGGTACGACCACGCAGACAAGACGGAGGAGATTCGCCGCGCGCTTGAATCTACTTCTTCTTCTGCTCCTCGCCATTGACGCGGTAGCGGTAAATCTTCCGCAGGTCGCGCACGACCGAATTGCTGTCGCTCATCCAGCGACCGGCGGCATCGAGCATGTTGTCCCACGTGTCGCCGTCTGAGTCGAAGATCGCCTCCAGCAGCTTTGCGCCGTCGTTTACCTGGTTCTTCAGCCACGATTCCATCGGCAGCATCGAGGAGCCGCCGCGGATCGAGTAGCCCTTGATGGCGCGTTCGAGCGTGTACTTGCAGCAGAAGCCGGCGACGAACAGCGAGCCGTACGGCCCCAGGAGACACGTGATGATCCAGTCCTTCAGCTCGTCTTCCGGCGGTTCCTGCCCGAGCGCGTACTTGTAGAGCTGCCCCATCCAGTAGTAGGCTGACGAGAGGATGAAGTGGTTCAAGAGGATCGCACGGCCCAGATTGCCCCAGCGCTTCACCGAGTCCGGACGCGCAATCACCTCGCGGATCGCCCGCATTTCGTACTGTAGGTACTGCTGCTGCGTGGAGAGGAACTGGAACATGATGCGGCCGAGCTTGTTTCGGCGCTGGATCGAGGTCTGGTTCTCCATCCGGCCCGACTGCTGCGTCCGTTCGATGATGCTCCACGTCTCGGCCATTGCGTCGTCCTCTGACATGCCGCGGTCCAGGCAATCGCGGTAGATGCCCTGGCCGACGACGAGCGCCGGCACGACGTCGCCCAGCTTGGTCGTGATCATCGACTTCTGGAGCGCCCGCTTCAGCCAGCCCGCGTTCTGCTGGCTGAGCGCGTTGCGGACGGCCTCGGAGGATCCCAGGTTCCAGCGCGTGCGCCTCTGCTCGGAATCCCATATCTTGCCCATCGCGGCCATGCCTTCCTGCGTGAACGCGCTCACCATGTACTTTGCCGTGTTGACAAGCCCGATCTCGAAGCCGAACGCCGGGATCGAGGTTGTCTGCTTGGCCATGACGCCGATGTTCCCGCCGAGCGCGCAGAGCGCCGTCCAGCCGCGTATCTGGTCGGAGAAATACTGGACGCCCGCCGTGGATCGGTCGTACGCGCCGTGCCCGGCCAGGATGTCCGTTATGAAGCCCTGCATGAGGTCGTCCACGGACGCGCCGTGGTTCGCCCGGACGGCCTCGCGGAGTTCCGCACGGCCGAAGATGCCGCGCATCTCCAGTCCCAGCTGCGCATGGTGCTTCCATTGCGCGGCCTCTTCCATGCGGGATGCCCACATGGAGAAGATGTCGGCCGACGTGTCGAAGTCACGCTCGTTCCGGACGCGCGGCGTGAGCGCCTTCGGGAAGATCGTCCAGCCGACGCCCTGCCCTTTCTCGAGCCCCTGCGTCTCGAGCATCATCTTGACGGGGAAGTAGTTCGGCAGTTCCGCATACACGCCGATCCCGAAGAGCGAATGGCAGACGCCGGAGAGGTCGGATCGGTTGTTCTCGTACCACTGGCCGAGCCATTTCAGCATGTTCATGTCCGCCGGATCGAGGAGCCGCATGATTTTGGCGGCCTGTCCCTCGCGGTGGTGCTTCACGATGTTGTCGTGGTAGCCTCCCTCCCAGACGGTCTTCGTCTGCCCGGGATTCTCCTCGTCCTCGACCTGAACCTTGCGGCCCTCCTGGAGGAGCGAAACGAGCAGCTGGAGCGCGCGGCCCTTGGTGGGCGTGACGCGCTTCCCGCCGACGACGCCCATAAACTGCGTGAAGCGTTCGTCAGGCGCCATCATGGCCTTCATGACGGCGTTGAAGCTCTTGCCGTAGATGCTCTCGACGGCGGAATGGAAGGCGTCGTTGTGGCGGCGCTTCTCGGCCTCGGAACGGTCGCCGGCCTTCTGCACCTCGCGGGATATGTAGTCGATGATGTCCTTCACGGCGGCGGCGTCCGCGTCGGATGCGTGGCGCATGCAGTCCTGCAAGAGCGAGATAAAGCCCATGTGGCCGGTGATGAAGCGGTTCAAGGCGTCCGCCTTGCCGCCCTCGCGGATGGTCGTGCGCTTCGGATCGGCGAACGCGACGGCCAGCAGGTGCGCGGCCTTCTTCGTGCGGATGTCGCGGTCCGACATTTCGCGCACGATGTCGTCCGACTCGCCGCGCGCGAAGTCCTGCCACCATTGGACGGCGGTTTCGATCTCGCCGACGGGCTTGTAGCGAAGCGCGCCGAACTCGCGCAGGACATTCAGCTTGCGGATCGTCTCGACGAACTCGCGGCTCTGGTCGCGGTCGCGCCCGGCGTCCTTGAAGTCCACCGACAGGGCGTCCAGCGTCTCCTGGAGCTGGCGCGCCTCTTCGGCCGCCGCGTCCGGAGTGAGCCACATCGCATGCCGCATGTAGCGGGCGCGAAGTTCCGCCTCGGCCGAAACCTTGCGCTTGCCCTCTTCCTTGTCGGGCTTGAACCGTCCCTGCGCGCCGAAGTTTTCCCGCAGGAACAGGTCGAGCTTTTCGCACATCGACTTCTGCTTGTCGCGGATGCGCTGCGCGTTTATGAGCGCGCCCAGGAACTCCATCTCCGAGAGAAGGCCGGCGACGGTCGGCACGCTGTCCAGCTTCGCGATGCGGCCCATGGCCGTCTCGCGGCTGCGGGAGTAGGTGAGGTCGCGGACGAGCTTCGCATAGACGCTCTGCGCCGTCTTGCGGAGGAACTGCACGGCCACGAGGTCGCGCCACACGTCGGCGTCCTTGGCAAGATGGTGTTCCTTGATCCACTGGCGCCGCGCGAGCTCGGCGACGAACCGCGCAAGGTGGCGCGGGTTCTCCAGGTCGAGCGCGGATTTCTTCACGGCCTCGGCCAGCGCGTCGCCATCGGATCCTTCTCCGGAAGATGCGCCTTCAGCCTCGGCGCCTTCTTCGCCCTCGCCCATGGCGGCCTCGTTCTCGGCGTCGCGCCCTGCGGCGGCCTTACGGTTCTTGCGGTTCTGCTCGTCCGTGCCGGCCTGTTGGCCGGAGGCGGACACGATGTCGTCCACGACGGCCTTCACCTTTGCGTCGATCTCGACGGCCGCCTCTTCCGATTCCTCGGCGCTCGCCGCACCTTCCTCGTCGGTCGATCCCTCGCCCTCGCCGGCCGTGCCCTGCGGCGCGTCCTTCTCCGTGAGAGGGTTGTCCGCAAGGTGCATGATCGTCTCGGAGAGGTTGATGCCGTAGGCGTTCTCGATCGCGCCGGAGTCAAGGCCGGTCTGGACGCGCACGGCGTCCTCCACGATCCGCGCCTGACGCTCCTCGAGCGCCGTGTTCGCCCTCACGCCGAATGCGCCCAGGCGCGCGCCCTCGCGGGCCTCCTGCCGCATTTCGCGCCCGAACTGCTCGCGCATGGCGGTTGGAAGATGTTCAAGGACGAGGGAATCGCTCACGCCACGTCCGAGGTCGTCGCGGATGCGCTTGGCGAGCTTCTGCGCGCCGGTCATGACGCGCTGCGACTCGACGCCGATCTTCGTTGTGTCCCAGTCTGGATGCAGACGGCGCATCATGTTCTGCACCGTCGTCACCCTCACGGACCTGTCGGACACCTTGTCGGACTTGCCGAGCGCGATCCTGGCTGCGACGGCGGCGGACACAAGTTCCTCGTCGCTCATGCCGCGAAGCTGCGGATAGACGAGCCCGGAGCGCGGCGCCTCGGTGGAGAACAGCGTTCCCTG
>Ga0326514_10002560_pt1 | contig 11563 bp, 1 predicted proteins | sample 3_2548_0518_D_FD_203653 | JGI IMG/M metagenome (GOLD analysis project Ga0326514, IMG submission 203653) | Bovine rumen microbial communities from UC Davis, California, United States - 3_2548_0518 | ecosystem: Host-associated > Mammals > Digestive system > Stomach > Rumen | place: USA: California... | reverse complement strand
TTTTAAATATTTATTTTCAAAAATAAAAAATTTTTTAAAATTTAATACTTTTTTTATTATTGTGTTTGGGGTTTTGGGTTTTGGGTTTTGGGTTTTGGGGTTTGGGGTTTGGGCCCAAACCCCAATTCCCCAATCCCCAATCCCCAATCCCCAATCCCCATTAATAAATATAAATATTCATTAGTTATATAAAATTAATATAAATCTAAACATATAAATAAATAAAATTTCAAATATAAAAATAAAAATTTAAAATAACAATTAAAAATGAAACAGAAAAAAAATGATCCATCAGACAAAGCCGAATTAGTAGAGGACCCTACCAAATATTATGATAAACTGGTTAAAATAGAAGAAGAAATGTCCAATCTCCCTTCATTAGAAAAAGATCTTAATACTTTTATCTCGAATATCGAGGAAGAATTAGCCACAAAAACAAATCATGATCCAGAATTACGTAACAGCGATACAATAGAATGTATCAAAATATATTTTCAAAAAATACAAGAAAAAATATCAGCATCATATTTAACCCTAACATCAACAGTTAAAGAAAAATTATATTATATTATATACAACATAGTATGCATATTTATATCATATATAGAAAAAATGCGAAAATATAATTATTCCTTACATGGTACTGAATTTGTTGAATGGCTATTAACTTTAATGGAATCAAATATAGTTTTGTCTCATGTTAAATATATGAAATTAAGAACAAAACTTTATTTATTAATTTGTTTTTTATATGAGGATTGTAAAGCATATAAAGCTTCTTATGGATTTATTAATAAAGGAATAAATAAATTATTAGAATTAAAATCGATAGAAGAACAACAAAGGCCTTTACCTGATTATATGAATGAAATTTTTGAAGAAAATATAAAACATATGAGATATTTTGAATTTAAATATGGAATTCTTAGTGGAAATTTAAATTTCGATGCTTGGAAAAAAAAATTGGAAGAAACTTATGAAGTAAATATCAATGATAAAAATGCAGAAAACAAAGAAAAAGATAAAGAAAAAATCGCCCAAAATATTTTGAATAGAAATATTTGCGCAATAAATTCCATATCTAATTTAAGTCTTTATAATAGTATAGTAAATCATGAAGGAACTAAATATGATTGGAAAAATAATATGATAAATTATATATATAATACTTTATTGAAACCGGATATAGATAATATAAAAAATGGAATTCTAGAATTTATCGATAAAAAAAAACGTGATATAGAATTAAATTCCAAAATTACACAAAACGAAAAAAATTATGAGGAGATATTAAATGAAGCAATTAATACTAATACAGAAAAATGTGTAAGAAATTACGAACAATCTTCAAAGGTAGTACCCTTAGAATTACATGTAGAAATGTTAAAGGTATGTTATGATAATAAATTATATAAAGAATATATGGAATTAAATGATAGCATTAATACAAGGATTAAATATCGTCATGTAGAACATCCATATATATCAGATGTAGATATTCAAATGAGCTCAATTCAATATGCGAATATACCAAATGGCTATGAAAAAATACCTTTGGATTTAAATATAAATAATTATAAAAGAGAAATAAAAAAATTAAGAGAAACAGGAAAATATATATCTAATATGGATAAAGAAAGTAGTCAACTTGCTTCTCTAGTGGCAAAAGGAAATAAGAAGGATAAAAAAAAAGAAGTCAAAAAGGATAACGCAAAAAAAGATCCAAAAAAAGATGCAGCCCCAAAAAAACCCGAAAAAAAATATAATGATGAAAATGCAGTTCCAAATCCCTATGAAAAAATAGAAAATTTAGAACATAATTTTGTTTATTTATTATTACGTAGATCACATAATCCGAATAAAGCCATAACAAATATTCGTATAGTTATGTCAAATGATTATAAAATAAAAAAAGACATAAAACAAAATGAAAGAGCTATTGCACTCCCTTTAAAAATATTTAAAGATAATTTATACGAAAAAGAGCAAAAAATTGTTCTTGGAGAACAAACCACAAAATTTTTCCCTTATATTATTATTACCAAAGGCTCATCACCAGATTTATCTGATGATAATGAAAAATTAAATGCTGTAGTTGATGTATATCCTTTAATAAGTAATTGTCCTTATGCTGAACCAAGAATGAATTATATTAAAATAGAACCTGAATTAACTATCCAAGGAAAAAATATGGATCCGAATTATATTAATTATAATTTTTCTCATTTTTATGTTAATTTGACTTATTTAAATGATAAAAGTTTTTATATGATAGAGCGCGAAGTTGAAATATTAAGACATTTATACGAATTAGAAAATTCTTGTTTAGATAATAAAGATAAAATAGAAAATGTTAATAATAATGAAGAAAAAGAGCCCGATTATAATTTAAGACAATATCAATTTCTTAAATTAAATTATAATTTTGAAAAACTCGATTTATTAGCGACATGGATATATAATTCAATACAGGATGAATGTGGAAATTATTTTTTAAATAATAGATCGAATTTTTTATATGATATATGTATTTTAATCTACAAAAAATATTTAAAAAATTTTTTGGAAAGAATTGATTATTTTAATTCAATTAAGGATGAATTAGAAGAAAATATAATACAAGAAATAACCCTTATAATAAATTCATTACAAAGTCAGATATTTAATACATTATTTTGTGTTCATTATGTATTGACAAGTATACCACATAAAGATGTTATTATTTATGGATATGTAAGTTTATTATTAGGAGATTATGCCGAAAAAACAGGAAATAATGCTACAGGTGTTGTTGTATTAAAAGATACTTTAGATTTTATTGAAAAAGCAAAAGAAAAGGAAGATATATTTGGTATTGATAATAAAGAAAATAAACAAACTTTTACAAGTTTCACTTGTGATAATAATAAAATATTTAAATTAAATGAAGAAATAAATGAAAAATATGAAGAGTATGTTAAAAAATTAAATAAAAAAAGAAGGGTTAATTATAGAATGATAACAGAACAAGGAATATCAAAGGCAGATCCTGATATTATTAATGAAGAAGATTTTGAAGTTAATTATATGGAAAATGAATATAATAATTATTTAAATAAAAAAGAAAAAGAAAAAGATCCAAATAATACACAAGAATTTAAATCACCTTTATATAATGGAAAAAGTGTTTATTTAAATAATGAAAAAAATAAAGATAATATTAAAGTTAATTATTCAGTAACAGAATATGAAAATAATTTAAATTGTATATATATAGAATTAACTATGAAATATTATCGAATGTATATAAAAAGTGGGGAAGGTATACTTGATAAAATTAAAATCTATGATAATTTAAAAAAAGGAAAAAAAAATCTCGATACAAAAAAATTAAAAAAAAATTCTTTACCACATATTAATTTACCAGAAAGAATCACCAAAAAATTAGATATAATAAAAGGCGAATCTGCAGTTCATGTAAAAAATAATATGAATGATTTAAAAAAAATATTACAAGAGGGTGGTAAATTACAACCTGATAAACCTATATTATCCAAGAGCGAAAAAATAATGAAATTAAATTTAAATAAAAATTCGTATTTAATGGCTTTATATAATGCTTCTTTAGCATCAATGAGACCTAAAAATAAACAAGACCAAAAATATTTATTAACTATAAGTAATAATAATATCGATCAAGTTATTAAAGAAGAAAATGAAAGATATGATTATTATTCCAAATATTTTTTCTATATTAAATCTTTGGAAAGATTTAATCCTAATACTAATGAATCATATTATAAATATTATCCATATAATTTATTATATAAACCTATTATGGTAGATAAATATGAAAAAATACCTGAACCAATATTAATACATAAAACATCACGCAATTGCAGTTTTATATTTCCTTTAGTAAAAATCAAAAAAGATCAATTAGATAAAGTTCACCATAATATTTCCAAAGTTAAAATGTTTGGACAAATATCAACAGGGTCCAATATAGTTCAATTAAATAATACCTCTCTTCAAAATACAAATAAAATAATGCCAATATTAAATTCAATCACAATACAAAATTTAAAAAATAATGAAAAATATATTTTTGCTTATGCTGCCTATGATAATGATGAAACTATAATAAATACTATAGGTACTACATCCAAAGAAGTAGAATTATATTTTCCTTTACCTATACATTATATTAGTTATCATTTATGTAAAGTTGCTTTTGAATATAAATTTTTTTTAATATGTAAAGAAAGAGCTAAAATTGTATTTAATTATTTCACAGAAAAAAGTGATATAAAAGAAATAAAATTAGATAATAAAAATAATTCGATAATTTTAAATAAATTAAAATATGATTATATATATCGAACTTCTTTATTCGAATTAGAAGGGGTAGCATATTGTTTTTATTATTTAGCTAAAAGTACATTTAATTTAAAATTAAATGAACATTTAATTGATAATAAAGTTGAATCTAATGTATATAAACAACAAAAAAATGTATTGAAAATATTAAATATATTAAATTTAGGTTTAGAAATAGCAATCTATATACGAAATTATAAATTAATAAAACAATTTGTGGTTGAATTATATAATATGTCTGTCCAAATAATTAATAAAGAAAATTTATATAAGGAACTTTTAAATATATATATGAAAATGAGTTTAGGAATAAATATAATACCTAATGATATTTGGGATATTAATTTAAGAAAAATATCTTCTTTAGTAATATATAATATTTTTATTTTAGGTAATATGATTAACGAACCTGATATTGTTAAAAAAAGTCTTATAATGGATTTAGGTCTTAAAAATAAAAAATATTATCCATTTAAATATACCTATTTACAAAAAGAAGAAGATGTTAGTGATGCAAAAGATAAAAAAGATAAGGGAAAAGCAAAAGATAATAAAAAAGAAGAAAATAAAGTTGAAGAAAATACTAATGAAAAGCCACCTGAACCTAAATTAAAAGAAATAGGAAATGCTGTATTAAAAGATTTGGAAAAAGAATCTCAAGAAATTGTAGAATTTATTTATAGTTGTGGTGAATACAATGAATTAATAAAAGCTAAATTAGAAATATATAAAGATATTCTTGATACACTGATAGAAAAATATAATGGTACTGGTGAAATAGGAGGTGCATCTAATAAAGATAAAAAAGATAACAAACCTTCTGAGGCAGAGCCTGATAAAGAATTATATCCAAATTTACAAAATGAAATAGATAAACATAAATTAGACATAAATGATTTAATTGAAGTTTGGGATGGATTTAAATCTGAAGGAATTAAATATTTCCAAAAATACATAACCTCCGGTGTAACAAAAGATAAATATTATCAATATTTGGATAAAATGCTAAAAAAATCTATACAGAATTTCATAGGAGGAATATATGCTACACAAGGTTTAGGAGGTGATTCTAAAGATAAAAAAGCCCCCAGTGCTCCAGGAGGTGCATCAAATTTTGGAGAAATTTTATCTATAGTAGATTCACTTCAAATCCAGAAAGAAGATAATGAATTTATTTTGAATATTTTTAATCAAAAATTACAATTTATTTCTGGAGATATTTTATATAAATTAAAAGTAAGAATAAGAGACTATTTAAATATAATAAAACAAGAAATGGAAAAAAATAAAAATAAAATTGAAATAGATCTTGAAAAAATGGGAGGTCAAATTGAAGAAAAATTTTTCGGATGTATAGTCGAAGAAGAAATTAAACCACCTTATAATACTATGAACGAAAATGATATTATAAAAATAAAAGAAAAATTATATTGGATATCTGATTTATATTATAATAAAGGTATAATATTATATCTCGATTTTCTTCAAACTAATCATAATGAATTTATGAATTATGATTTTAATAATTTTTTTAATTTTAGATTATGTGATATAAAAAAAATTGATAAATATGGTGAAAAAAAAGAAAATGATGATTTAAAATTATTAGATATTAAATTAGGCTATTTTAATCAAAAGGATTTAAAAGTTGAACAAAAAAATCCTGAACCTGAAAATAATAATGAAAATATTGAAGGAGAAAAACCTGTAAGTAGAACTGGTAAAAAAGAAGATAATAAAAAAAAACCTCCACCGAAAAAAGATGATAAAAAGAAAAAAGATGCTAAAGGAAAAGAAATCGAGGAAGAAATAATAGATCCTAATGATGATATTATAGATAGAAATATGAGTGAACGATATCAAAAATTAAATAAAATATTTGAACAATTTGCCTTAAGTGCATTATGTAATAATGATACAGAAAATTATACTCATTTAGATAATTTAATTTATTTCATATATAATATAATTATATATGATATGTTATCACCATATAATTGTTGCGATGATATTATAATAAAAAATGAAGATGATGATGCCGAAACAAATCCTTATAAATCTTTACCTAATAATATATGGACATATTTAATCATTATAGGTGAAGTCGCTTTAATGAGATTAAATTATTTAAAAAAAGGATATCAAAATTTCGTTGAATTTGATTACGATTTTGAATTAAATAAATTTAAAGAATTATTAATTAATACCAAATTTAATGCACCAGTAGAAAAATTTTATACATTATCTAAATCATTAAAACAAATAAAAAATAAATTTGATGAAGAAAATTTATTAAATTCATTTAATAAAAATATTAATATAGATATTTATATTGAATTTTTGATTTTCGTAATACAATGTACTTATTATAAACAAAAATGGAGCGTTTTGAGTGAATTTATTACTAAATTTAATGATGTAACAAATGAACTCTTTAGTCAATTTACTTTATCATTTTTAATCGAAGGACAAAAACATATATTTGAAAAAGCTTATATTAATACAAAAAATAAATCAGATGAAATTAATAAAAGAGTTGAATTATATGAAACATGGAAAAATTCAAGAAAAAAAAATAAAAGACAACAAATGATCACAGGTGAAATACCACCTGAGCAATTAGAATTTGAAAAAGATTATGCGATATTAAGTAATGAATTAAATATATATAAATCTATAAGTGATATGTTAAAAAATGACAAAGAAAAAAGCGAAAAATTATATGAAAGCTTTTTAAATGATACTAATAATGCATTAAAAGCTGTACAAAATTGTAGAAAAAAATATGAAGAATATCAAATAGAATTAATGTCCTTAGAAAAATATAAATATAATTTCGGTATAAATTATGGAAACTATATTAATAAATTTAAAAATTTAAATTTCATTCAAGGTAATATGTTAATCGGATATAGAAATTGTATTCAAGTTTTAAAAAAAAGACAAGAAAATTATTTATTAATACAAATATTATATGAAATGAGTTTAGTTCTTTATTCAATGGGAACAGAGAAAACACTAAAACAAGCTGAAGTTTTCTTTAATGAGGAAATAGATACTGTATTTCAAAAATTATATTCGGTAAAAAATTATCGTGATATTAAATTCGAAAATTATATCAACGCTTCTGGATCTAAAAATATATATGTAATACCTTCATTTATTTATGCTGTAAAAGCCTTACATAAATTAGCAAAATATTGTTATGATAATTCTCTTTATGAACAAAGGGAATCTGCTTTATTTGCTTCGAAAATTACTTTTTATATATTAAATAATATTATACCTAATCCTTCAATATATGCCACATATGGTACTTATCGATTAAATAATATAAATGAAAACATTGATATATTTAATTCAAATTATAATATAAAACCTGGTGATTTATTAGTATCATTAATTGAGCTTAGTCAAATTTTAATGTCATATAATAATTTTGAGGAATGTTTACCAATGCTTTGTTTAGCAGAATATTTAGCATGCGATAGATGTAAAAATATTAATTATACATTATTTTCACGAATTTTAAAAGTTATATGCTTAGCGGAAATTGGTTATCTAAATGAAGCTTTTATGAATTATTATAAAATAATAAGAAAATTTGATTTTCCACAATTAATGAATTCAGGATATAAAACATATTTTACTGGTAAATATGCAAACTTAACTCATAATGAAGATAAGGTTAATTATTATAATAATTTACCTCCAGATGATGATAAAAATATAAATGCTTTGAATACTTTGATTAAATTAAATATCGACAATGAATTAAAAACATATCTTGGACCTAATTTATATTATTATTTGCAATATAGTAAATTAATTATTTTATTCAAAGCAACTAATAAAGATAATTATAATTTATATCCAGATAAAAATAATTTTAGTAATTTACGAGATGAAACATTTATTCGCATTGAAAAAGAATGTAGAGAAAATATTTCAATATTAAGTACATATGAAGATATTAATTTCATATCAAATTGTATGAAATCAATAAAATTCAATGAAATTAATTATAATTCTAATATAACCTTATTACAAAATAAATTAACAGAAATAACAGATTCAAATAAAATAACAAATGATGAAATAAAAAATTTCATTTCTTTAAAATATAATAAAAGTGAATTAGAACTTTCAAAAGAACGTTACGAATTAATTTTTAATTTCAGAATATTATTAAGTAAATTATATTCATGTCAAGGTTTGTATATTAATTCATCAATGGTATTATATAAATCAATTGAAAATTTCAATAAATTATTATCAACAGAATATGGCAATAAAATCCTTAATTTTGATAATGGTGAAGATTTTATTATAGATTTAAAACCAAATGAAGTAGCTGTTGGTGGAGGAGCAGGTGCAAAAGGTGGTAAAGCACCTCCTAAACAAGAAAAGAAAGATGCAAAAGCAGTAAAAAAAGATGATAAAAAAGGTAAAAAAGATAATAAAGATTTACAAGATAATCAACCTCAGATAGATCCTGAATTACAAATTAAAGAATTATTTAAATTAATCGCTGAAAAAATTTATAAAAATCAAAGAATTATTATTAATAGTGTATATTGGTTCAAATTACATTTATATCATTTAACTAATTTATATAAAATGAATCGATTCAAAGATTGTCTATATATTATTAATAAAATATTAAAAAATAGCCAAATAATAAATGATACTTATTTCTTTACTCGTGCGAAAGAAATCGAAATTATGATATATATACAACAATATGATATAATTAAAGCACAAAAATCTTATGAAGAAATATTAATAAGGGGAAAAACTAATTTTATTAATGATTATGAATTGTGTGTATTTTATGGTAATTTTGCCGAATATCATTTTATTGAAAAAAATTATGAATTAGCTTTGAATATAATAAAATTCGCCAGAAATATTTTATGGGAAAAATATGCTTCATTTAATTATTTAATTCAACCTCAAACTATTTTTACTAATAAGAATTTAAATAATTTATATATAGATAAAGAAATGATGAATAAATTAATCGATAAAGAAACAAATATTAGTGCTAAAATCGGCAATGCGAAAAAAGATCCAAAATCAGGAGGGGATAATACTGGTCAATTGTTGCTTGATTATTTTTCTACCGAAAGTATATTCGAAAATCCTAATTATGATAAAGAAAATTATTCTGCTCCCAAAATTGAATATCCAAAAGATACCTTTGAAAATATATATTATAAATATACTGAATTAATTTGTAAAATTGATTTAAAATATGTTTATTTCCAAATATGTTGTCCCAATAAAAATAATGAAATAAATATACAATTATGTGAATCGATCTTAAAAGATTTATTAATAATGTTTGATAAAATTTTATATCAACATAATTATTATAAAACTTTAGTCTTCTATTTATTCGGTATGATACAAAAAATAAAATTCATAAAATATTTAAAAGACTTTTTACAAAAAAATTTCTTGGAAAATCAAAAACTTTTGAAAAAAAATAATTTAGAAGTCCTAACCTTAGATAAAATAATCTTATTTAAATATTGTCATTATTTTAATGAAGCATGTAATAAACAATTTTTACCAACATTACGAGAAGCTAAAGAAAATTTCAAAAAAGCTTTAGATATATGTAAAAATGATTTCTTTATTTTCGAAAACGGTTTCACAGTTTTAGATATCACATCACAATTAGCAGATATATCAATGTTATTAGCAGAGTATAAAATGTATCAAAATTTAAAATATGCTGATATTAATCAAGTTGTAACTAAAATAAATTCATTAATTAATAGGCAAGCTTTTTATGATAGAGATAATGATGATTTACAATATTTAAAAGAAGAAAATATTGATCCAGATATGAAAGAACTTATTAATCAATTTAAAGAAGATAAAAATAAAAAAGATAAAAATGAATATGTAAATGATATAAAACAATATATATATTATAGTGATTTATCTATTAAAATAAAAGAAATAAAAAGAACTATAACTGAAAATGCACATGAATTATGCACTGGAATAAATTTAATAGATGTATCTAAATTACCAAAGGATATCACTTTACAAATATTAGAAGGCGATTATATTACAAAAAAAAATAATAAAGATTTTGTACAAAATATTACTATAAAAAATGCAATTGATTCATTTGATGTAATTAATTTATTAAAAAATTATATGAAAGAAATTGATTATTTTAATTTTAATCAAATATTAGATGATTCCCTTGATGAAAAATTAAAAAATTTAACAAAGCTTCATAAATTCCTTAAAAATAATTTAAGTTCATATCAATCCAAATGTTGTGTTGAATTTACACCACAACCTGATGATGATACTTTGACATCTATTGATTTTATTAATAATGATCAAATAAATGTAAGTTATGCTTTATTACCTTATGAAACAATTTCACATTTAAGTGGATTAAATGATAATTTCAATTTTAAAAATGGAGATAATTATGTAAATTTAGTATATTTATTAGGTAATAATTCAAAATCAGCTGCTCCACAAGAAAATGCACAACCAAAACCGGAACCTGTTAAACCAAAGGCGCCAGCTAAAAGCAATAGGAAAAAAAAGAATGATAAAAAAGAAGCAAAACCAACTGAAGAAGCAAATAGTGATGGAGGAAGAGAAAATATCTTATATGGTAGAATTATGATGAGTGAGAAATTTTTGTTAAATTTAAATCAAAGAATTTATAATTTAAAAACACAATGTAGAATGAGTATGACTTTAACTGAAGAAAAAAAAAATAGAGATTTTAAATATTATCAAATGGATTATTATAATTTAATTTATGATTTTATTAAAGAAATATTTTTCGGAAAAAAACAATTCAATGAAATTAAAAAAATAAAAGATGTAATTAAAGAAGAAGATATTGGAGAAGTTTCTGTGGATAATTTGGAATTCTGGTTCAATTTTTGTAATTTCTCTTTTTATAAAGCTACAAATACTAAATTTAATGAATTACTTAGAAAAATTCATAAAACTCTCATTAATTAAATATTTAATAAAATGATTAAAATGATAAATATATTTTATTATTAAAATATTTAATTAATTACTAATTTTTTTATATTATTAAATTATATAATATAATAAATATATGGGGATTGGGGATTGGGGATTGGGGGATTGGGGATTGGGGGTTGTGGCCAATGCCCACGACCCAAACACCCAAAACCCCAAACCC
>Ga0326514_10002559_pt1 | contig 11565 bp, 8 predicted proteins | sample 3_2548_0518_D_FD_203653 | JGI IMG/M metagenome (GOLD analysis project Ga0326514, IMG submission 203653) | Bovine rumen microbial communities from UC Davis, California, United States - 3_2548_0518 | ecosystem: Host-associated > Mammals > Digestive system > Stomach > Rumen | place: USA: California... | reverse complement strand
TGGTGTTGTGTCCACCCGTGTCTGGGGTGTTCTTCTGAAAAAACTAGATCGTTGTTTATGTAAATATTAGTTTTTATATAATTTGCCATTTTTATAAATTTTTTCCCAACTAGATTCTCCGTGATCTTCTATCCTATATTCCATATATGAATAAGAATCAAATCTTATCTCAGCGGAAAATCTACACATTAATAATTCAGTTGTAAAAAATGCCCTACCTATTCTAATCTTTTTCTGTTTGAAATCAAAATAGGACTTATCTTTCAAAGGTTTATATCGATAAACATGAGGTCCACAGACTTCATAATTCTGTCCGTTATAAGACGCTCTGACCCAATTAGGAATAGGTAGATATCTCCAGATTTTACCATGAGTATCAACAATTACAGAGAATTGCCAATCTTTATTCGGGTAATATTTTCTACCACCTTTTATAATTTCCGGATTAGCGTCATAATCAACCTGATGCCAAGTATTTCCTTCCTGATTTGCACCAGGATTTATAACAATAGCATTAAAATCAGACATATTCCAGTCGGGTAAAAAGTATGGATCTAAACTCTCCGGTCGAATAGGTATTATGTTTTTAGCAGAAAGATATTCCTGTTTAGTAAGTAATGGAATAGCATACTTTTCCGCCTTAACTTTAAATTCCTTCATAATACTTATTTTAGTTTTATGATTTTCAGAGAATTTTGCTCTTAGTTCTGATATTATTCTATTAATACCCTCAGAACCACCGTTAAACTCGTAAACCTTTTCTAAAAATTCAGGATCTAATTCATATGCATATCCCCATCTTTTATCATTATAAGAGAAATGAGAAATTAACTCTTGCTCTGGAAAATTAAAAAAGTTTACGGTAGATAGTGAATTATTCTCATATTCGTATTTGAGGAGTGTTACCTTTTTCTCTAAAAGACCTTTCCAGAGACGAATAGAATCACTAATAAGTCTACTTATCTGATCAATTGAGTTGTATTTTTCTGATAACATCGCTAATACTACATCACTTCTTAGATCTTCGAAGAAAGAAGTAGGAGATGATTCTTTATCACCCTTCATCAGAGATATATCAGGTATATAGGACACCATATACTTACTGTCTGGTAAATTATTAAGTTTAATACCAAACCTAAACTTATCAATTTCCGCAGCAGAGTAGAACGAAGGTTCACCAGAAATGTAATGTTCAGCCCTAATAAACCGGTTTGGCATGTCTGGAATACTGCTCAATTTTCCAGGTTTTGTTATATTATAGGAGCTCCATGTACTTCCATCCCAACTTAATACAATATTTCCAATAAGCAGTGATATTGGTTCTTTAGAAGATGAAATTACTGTATCATCAAAGAAAGTACAAGAGCAATCCAAATGTACTAACCAATCTGGGTTAGTTAGCTGTAATTTTAATTTTGTCATTTTTTTTTGTTATTAATTAAATATTTTTATTTCTCGAAAAATAAAAAGAGATAAAGGGTGTATTTTATTTTACACTCTCTATCTCAATTGTTAGAGTTTTAGCTTGTTATTGTTCAACAAAAATAGGATCGCCCATCCAGACTTCAAATTTTGTCGGAATATTATTTACATTTAATGTAACTTCTCCGATAGGATTTTCTCCAATCCCATCAGATACCATACCAAAAAATACTCTTTCAATGGCTGTTCTTAGTGTTTCCTTTTTGGGGTAAGTATGAAAATTCATTATTTCGGAATTAACAGGTATAATTGAAGTAAAGCATACATTGTACCACCCCTTATCAAATGCTACAGACATTTTGACGTCTTTATGAGTAAAGCCATTCTGAATTCTAGCGTAATTCAGATCGAATGATTCCTCTATCTGATCTGACTTCGGTTCTTTCTCTAACCAATCCCACTGACCTAGTAAATTCTCAATTCCAAGAAGATTTTCAGAAAGAACATCAGACATTTGGATTTCATTCCCTGAATCATCTATCATCCTCAAAGGTATCTTATATCTCAATTCATACTCGTTGTTAATTTTTGATTTAATAAGACTCAAGAAAGTATCTACATTAAATGGACATACTTTCATTTTCGAGAACTTAGTTCTATCGAGAGTATAGAGTATTCTATCACCGTCTATAGAAATAACTACTTTTTCCTCTCTATCCCATAGAGATAACCTTCCTAAATCCGGAATGATCATAAAATCTTTTAGATCATCCTCTGTAGCTTTTTCTAAAACAAGCTTAAAATTTTCTACAGAGATAATAGAAACAGGCATAGTATAATCTGCTAAACCTGGAAAATGATTATATCCCAGCTCATTAACGAGATCATTAAGCTGTTCTATTATAACGTCTTTGCCGTACCTTTTTGTTTCTGTCATTTTATTTTTATTTTAAATTATAATAACAAATAAAAATCCCTAGTTCTAGTTTGTCTAAGCTAGGGATTTTTAATATTCTTCGCCTAACCAAAAAACCAGACGAAGAATGGTATGTCCAAAATCACCGCCCATGCAAGTGATTTTAGTACATAGGCCGAAGTAATAGGCCTTTTTAGGAATTTTTGAGCCCACATAAAGAGCTCAAATGATACGATTACAAAGGCGATAAGAAATACCACCTTTGCTGCTAATAATGCTGTTGTCATTTTTTATTAATTATTAATTTTTTATATTAAAATATCAACAATTAGAGTTTCAAGCTTTTTATTAAATAGCCATATTCTCTCTTTTTCGTAACAGAATCGGTTAATCTTTGATCTTCCACTTCAAAATATTCCTGTAAATCAGTAGCTTTTGGAGTAGAATCATAACCTTCTTCTTCATAAATTTTCTTTAACTTATCTTTTATGTTGGTTAAGGAATAAAAAGTATTTAATTGAAATTCACTCTGAATTCTGGTTTTTAGGTCACCTGATTCCGCTAATCTTATCTTATTTATCTCGTTTAATAATAGATTCTTTTGATATTTTAAAGATCTAATTCTATCAATCCCAAGTTTATTCAAACAATTTCTATACTCGACTGGAACAAAGCTAATGAAATAACTATTATAATTTTGATAAATAGTAGGTTCTTTTGTTATAAAACTGTAAAACAATTTCATTCTTCTAACAAAATTACCGTCTTTTTCAAACTCTTTTTTGAATTCTGTAATAGATTCAATATCAGATGTTATTTCTATTGGTATATTGACAGGATCAGGTCCTACTTTTCTAATAAACACATTTTCCTGATAATCAGGTCTTGTTATCTCCCATGCACGCTGTTCTGATAATCTAACAAGAATATTCTCAATCACGGAATTAGATTTTCTAGAAAAAGAAGCATAGTCTCCTTTATACCTTCTGCTTTTTGTCCAGGTCAGCATGAATTCTGAAGCTAATGTTGGATCAATCTTATTAAAATTCAAAATAATCTTTTGAGTTTGTGCTTGCATTTCCCTAACATGCTCATCAAAACTCTCCTGGTCTATATAGAATCCGTCCGTTCTCTTGTGATAAAAGAACATTATTTCATTCCTAAAAACATTTTCAGGGGATCGTTGTCTACCTATTATCTGTGGTAGGTCTAATGAAATGTCTATAGTTAATGATTGTTTATTTAAATCTGAAAATATAAAAGTCATTGCATTATCAGAATAAAAGTCTGCACCTATATAGGACGTTCTTGTACAAAATGTAAACATTTTATTTAAAGATTTATCTACAGGAACTGTTCCTATAGAATATCCTAACTTTTTTAATCTCTTTTTATTAAAGTCACTATTGGCACACAAGATATTGACTTTATCAGGACTTAATTTGGTTTTCTTTAAGACATCACATATAATATTTACTGAATTCACAAAAAATACAGCTTCTTTCGAAATATGCTCTACACCATCTAGCGTAATCTTAGTAGGATAAATCCCATTCAGATAATTATTTATAATAACCATAATATCACCACGAATAGACTCGGATAGTTTTCTTGTAAGATTAACAGGTTCAATCAATGATTTATCCCAGATAAATTTATATATTGTCATATCTTTAAAGAAATCTAACTTATCTAGGTATCTTTCCATCATTGGAGTAGCCGATATAAATAAAAATTTATTTGTAGGAAGAGTATTCATAATCTCGAGTACGTTTAATTCTACCTCGGGTTTAAACGTACTATCTGTAAATATAGATTGGAATTCATCTACTACTATTGTAAATTTTGATATATCTGAACCTAATGCATCTACAACATGCTTGAAAGAGTCGTATGTTACAATAATTTTTGGTACAAATCCTGGTACATTTGAATTAACTATTAACCATTGTCTTAAATCACTCTTTAATTGAAATAAATAAACAGGTAATGATTTTTTCTCTTTACTAGTTAACTGTTTTAACGCTAGTTCTCTTTCAAGGTCAATAAAACTTAAACCAGTTTCCTCTGCTGGAGGGATTTTCATAGTAGTATCTGGTTCTTCGTCATAACCTAAACACGCTTCTTTCTCATTCTTAAAATAAAACAACGGTCTTCCTTTCATTGAAAGGTTGTGTTGTTCTGCTTTATTATCTAATAAAACTCTTCTTGGACTTAATAAAATTATAGGTTCTGTATTGTTTAAACAATATTCAGTTAACCCACATCCACAAACCGTTTTATCGATAATACAACTTGTAGTTGGTAAATTAAAACCAACCCAATCACTAATAAATTTAGTTCCTTGTGGAACATTTACTTCTACTACTTTCATATCTAATACGTATTTTTATTTAATTAAAAATAATTTTATAATTATTCGTCTTGTATGTCTGTTTTATATACAAAAAGGGCCTTACCAAAGGATCAGCTGGCGAAATAACACCAGCAACTACCTGTCTATTTTTTTATAAAGTTGCCTCTTATAGTATAAACAGGAAAAATGGAAGAAAAAATAGACATTAATAAAAAAATGGTTATTAAAATCCACTAATAACCGAATCGATTAGATTCGTATAACAAAGGTCTATTAAAAAAGAATCCCTAGATTCAAATTTAATAATTAAAAATTAAAAATTTCTGAATCGACTTCATCCACTATTCCTTGGTAGGGCCGAGTCAATTTTTTAAAGAAAAATTGACGATAGGGGGATTTGACAATTAAAAGGGTTATTTCTAAGGGCCTTATCTTCCGCTTTTTGCCGTTTTTAGCCTTTTTGTCTATTTTTTTTTCTTTAATAAGAAAATTGCCCCCTTGCAGGAGCACAAAGAATCGGTGATAGGGGATTAACTCATAGATCATCATTAATTACTTTACTCCCCCGAATGGAGGTGTCATATTTTTTGGCTATTTTTAGTATTTCTATATATAGTAATGTCAAAAAATGGAAGAAAAATATGACAGGTAAATATTTCCTTAAGGGGTTTTATTTATAATATTCCTCAATCTTGCTCCTGCAAGGACGAATTTTTTATAAATATTTCAATAAAGAAGAAAGAAAAATAGGACTTACCAAAAGGAATAACATTAGTAACTATACCTGTCATATTTTTTATGAAACCACTTCTTATATAGTACAATCAGGAAAAATGGAAGAAAAAATAGACATTAATAAAAAATAAATCCCTTTAAACTCTAACAATTGAAATTAATATTAAAAAAATTCAAAAATGAATAAATTAAAAATAACAGCTGAAACAGTTGATGGAAAGCTTTATAAATCACAGTACAATAGTTTTTCATCCATAGATCCAAAAGAGCGTGATAATTGCTCATGGTGGTATTTACATGGAAAACTTCAGAAAAAGATTGGCTATGATAAAGGTATTGTTACAAATGCTTTTACCGCTGGCTATTCCGAGGAAACTATTGATGAATGTTACTGGGATGATTGTAAAGCTAATCATATTATTCCAGACAGAAATAAACTTATCATCAATAAGTTAAAATTAAACGGAATTGTTCCGGTTGAAGTTGAAGGAGTATCAAAACTATGTACGGGATTCTTTTGGATTACCAAAGAAAGAACTATATCAATCCCTGAACCACATAAAATATGGACACAGCGTGGATTAGTTATATTCCAGGATGACATAGACGAATTTAATTATTGTTATAACTGTTGGTCTAATAAAACAAGCGCATTATAAAAAATTTAAATAAAATAAAAAATGACAGAAGCAGATAAAAACAGACTTAACATTCTTCTTGAAAGAGTTAAATCGCTTTATGAAGAAGGTAAATTTAAAAAAGGCTATAAAACATTTGTTTTAATAAATCTTTATAACGATTGGTTAAGTGTAAATGATCTATATTTAGCCGATCAGTTTAAAGATGATTTGAAAAAAGCCAGTGAACAAACACAAACTCAAAAACCGAAGTTTGAGTTTGATATACCTTATTACGATATTTCCTACGTCAAGGATGTTGATAGGATCATTGAGTATCAAGAAGATAAAACTCTCATTCACACAGAAAAAGGTGCGATGGATTTAAATTCTAATTCCCCGGAGATTACAGAAGATCTAATTAACGGTTCTATTGATGTTCACCGTAGAAATAGAATAAAGAAATTTGGTAAAATTATTGGTAATATTATCAATAATATTGAGAAATTTTTATTCAAAAAATATAGAAAAAGTTATGAATAGGACAGTAGAATTAAAGAACATCGGGCTAATTAAGTCCGGTGTTATTGATATTAAAAAGATTAATATCATTATCGGAAAGTGCATGAAATCAGAAGTTATGCAGCTTCTTTATTGGTTATTATATATCGAGAAAAAGATGTATAATATCATAAATCTTCAGGAGGACAGAGCAAAAGATAACCCAGTTCAATTCATTAATGATGTGTTTAAAAGGAGTTATATGAGGTTGGTTCAATTGATACAGAGTCCGCTGAAGATTAAAAAAGATGGTTATGTCAAGTATAAATCAGATTGGTTAGAATTTACTATTTATTCTGATAGATTAGAAGTAACTAATCTGATTTGGGATTCTGATCTACCTGATTTTTTATGGTATAATTCAGATCCGTACTTTCCAATTAACCGCGATCAAACGCTTAATCCTAAATTTCCTGTAGAATGGTTAGACATAACAGAACCCTCTTATTATTTTGAAATGAGAATGCAGGGAATTATATCGGAATTAGCCTTATCTAATAATAAATCAGATGAGGATTCAATACAAATTATGCATCTTGGTAATCACGGTTATTCTGATTTCTTTTTAAAGAAAAAGAAGGATGATTTAGGGAGCTTTTGTACAAAAGCTATAAGTGTACCTAAATCTGAAATAGATAAAGACGGTTATGTATTTGATGGTGAGTTTTTTGTTGAAAGAGAAAATCCACATCAAATATTATCTTTGCAAGACGGACTTAACTACCTCATTCCAATTGTTTTAACTATTGAGAAAAGAGTTGCAGATGAGATTGTAGATTCTGTCTTTATCGAGCAACCAGAGCTAGGTTTATTTCCACCAGTAGCTAATCTATTAATAAAAAATTTGATAGATGATATAGCTTTAAGAAAAAGTGAATCAACAGATCAATTAGATGTTGATTTGAATTGGAGACCTACTTTATTTATGACAACTAATTCAGAACTAGTTGTAAATAGCGTATTAGAGGATTCTGGTGGTGATAATACTAAATTACCAAAGGGTTCTGTTAATATTGTAGCGATTAAAGAAGATATAATTACTCCATTAGAATATACAAGTAACTCTATATCGGAGAAATCAATAGATGATATTTATAATTCCGGATTAGATTGCTTTTATAATATAGAAAGCTTATAAAATGTATAAAATGGATCCAAAAGATTTAGTAATTATTGACTACTCTTCTTTGTTTAAACCCCCTACTCCTAACCCGCCTATTGATTCAATAAATTCAGGTACAGATGATTATTTTATAGAATTAAATCAGGCTTGGGAAATGGAGGTTAAGCATTTCAATACTTTTATTGATTTATTAATGAAGATGGAAAGATTACAAGGAATTAATTGTATTCCTAGTCCTAGAGAATTGATGTCAACTCTTAAGTTAGGTCAATCATCGCTACAAACATCTCACAAAGTCTAAAACCCTTCTATATGAAAAGAAGATATAATTTTGTTTATATCTTCTTTTCTTTTTATTTTTCGTGATTTATTAACAATTAAAATTTTTAATTTATTATGGCAAAAGAAATTGAATTTTCGAGGTTAGTTGCTCAAGTAGCAGCCAACTTTGACGAAATGCAGAACGGTGGTGGTGTTCTCTACGTCACCGATCAATCAAACATAGGTAATCAACCATTGTTTGATACCTGGCTAGACTCTTTTAAAGAACAAAAGATCTGGCGAGAAAGAAGAGAACACGACTGTGATACCTGTAGATCTTTTATAAAAAGAATAGGACCAGTCGTAAGTCTTAACCTTTCTGACGAAGGTAAGATAGTTAGAAGAACTCTTTGGGAAGGTGAAGAATTAGAAACTCTCGTAAAAGATACGGAATATGAAAATCCTGTTAGAGTTATGAGAGAATTGATGAGATCCCTTCCAATAGAGAAAGAGTTCATAGTAACGAGGGAGTGGCTAAATAGTCTTCATTTGAAAAGCTATGAAGCAGGTAGAACCTTGTTGGTAGGTTCTCCCAATGGTAAGTCCAATATCGTAACATACGATAAGGAGAACGCTAATACAAAAGTCACTTACGAGACTAAGTATGAGGAGGTTGTTACCTCTAAAGGTAAAAAAATAATGCAACCTCATAAGGTAAAAATTCTCACGCCGTTGAAAAATGGTGGTAGAGTTATACCTGGCAAGCAGTATAATTTCACACATTTTCACTGTTTGTTAAATCCGGGCTTTATACAAGAAGAGTCTAAATCTGCTTGTGGTGGATTTTTTGATATCGGCGATACAAAAGCTGGTAGAGAGAATAAAACCAAAGATAGATATAGAATTCTCAATGAATTATTTAATCTTCCGGACTCAGGTTTCTTAACGGCACTTGAACTCTTTAAGTCTCAAGAGCTTTGGGGAAAAGATGGTGGAGAAGCTTTAATGAGCGCTATCATAAAACTCAGAGAGGAATTTAAAGAGGTTCCAACAGAGGAAAGACCTCAATGGGTTTGGTACAAAGCTCATTCACTCGGAAGAGGTATGAGTTGTTTTAAAGATAATGCAATTTATAGCTCCATTATAGAGCCTTTATCTGAATTGGAAATCAGAGATCAAGCAGCTTTAAGCAAATATCCGTCATTGTCTGGTAAAATAAATAAAAGCGTTGGTGTTATTCGTCAATTATTGATCCAAAAGGGCGTAGTAGATTATAATACCAGAGTTGACCCTGCTAAAATGAATAGGTGCTCAACAGAAAACGCTAATAAGAAAAACATAGATGCGGCTGAAAAATTCATAGTAGAAAACGGTTATGAATCTGCATTCTTGGAGACATCTTTCCTTACTATGTCTGATATACCAACAAGTTTGGTGAATTATAAAGACAGTAGTAGTAAAACTATTACAAAAGCGGAGGAAAATTCAAGAAAAAGCAGACTACTAGTCGCTTTTGAAACTTCTACTGAAGACCAGGATTCAGTTCCGACTACAGAAGGAGTGATTTTAACATCCAGATTCAAGGATGCTAAAACCATCGATATTAACGAATTTAATCAAAAGATTTTACCTGATGTAAAATCTATGAAAGTGTTATTTCCTTCTACTCTATCAGACAGAGTCGCAGTACTATTCACAGCAAAGGATAGAACCGCGAAACCAATCTATAGTTGGAAAAATAACAACGGTTGGGTTAATATCACTGGGCATTCCGGTAAATCCAATATAGTGTCCTCAGTGAAGAATTCCGTAAAGAAGATGGGAGCATATACTGATGGCTATATGTCATATTCTCTTCAGTTTTTTGAAGAGGATTCAAGACTTGATAGACAGTTACGGAAGTATGATCCGGATGCGCACATTATTGAATTCGATGATAGATTTCAATGTAAAGATCACATTTATTATGGTCATCATAACTTCTCTTTAAGAAATCCAAAACAAGAAGATTTTATCAAAAATAGAAGTTCGATGAGTTGGAGTGGTGGGGTTCTTGATCATGACTGCCGTCAGATGGAAAAAGCACTAGACGGCTCTGATGAATACATTGCGATTGAAAATATTTACTATCCCTATAAAGATAGTATCAAAGATGGCTATGTAGCCGTTGTTGCTAATTATTTCGCAGGAGGTCATACTGTAAAACATTGGAAAGCTCAAGTGACAGTAGGTGATCGAACAAAAGAGTACGATTACTCTGATGTGACTAGAGTAAATGATTGGATACTTATCTCATTACTACATTTCAAAGATACAGAACTTATTGAATGGATTGATGGGGATAAACTATCTACTTTTAAATCAAAAGTAATAAAAGTAATAGATAGAGATGGCAATTACAAGTCTACTTATCCTAAACCTCAAGAACTAGTCAATGAGACTAATGAAAAGGTTTGGGGATTGAATTGCGGTAAATTTCACCCAGTTAGCCTAATCTGTCCGAGTCCTAACTATTGGGAGTCTTCTGTAGGAACTAAATATTGGTTCTTTATCCTCAAAGGAATGAGAATCGATACAGAATTGCCTACTATAAACCCACAGTTTCTTAATAATGACCTGAAAAAATACAGAAAGGGTATTCAGGGAATAATTATGAGAGACTACGAAGGGTATAAAGGCGTACCTGGCAAAAAACTATTCTGTTTGAAACCGTCAGATACGAGTGAACAATTGGCTGGTATTCAAATCCAAGACGGTGATGGAGAAGTTTCACTGATAACTTCCGTTGTTTTAAATTCCGGACGAAAAGATGTTTGGAAAATAACATTCGGTAATGTAAAAGCAGTGGTTAATCCTACTATCGCTTCGACTACGTCATCAGACAAAGAAGTGGTAGTCCGTTCTAAATCAGATTCACTTGTGTATTTTGATACTGTATCAAATACGTGTGTTAGTCTTACCAGTGAAAACTACTTATCTGAGTTTGATTTTATCCTTTCTGATGATCTCCTGAAAAGAATAGAAGAAGAGGAGGTTATAAGAGTCAAACCTGGCTACGAAGTAATAAAGAAAGGAGACGTGTACTTCACACGTAAAAAAGAAGAAAAGAAAAACTAATTTTATTAATTAAAAATAATTTAAAAAAATGGCAAAAGTGAATTTTAAGAAAGTTGAACCTTTGCAGGTTGACTTAGACAAAGCTCTCCAGTCTGCAGCAGCAGCACATAGAGCATCAAATTTGATGGGTCTTACATACAGAGATCCTGAAACCGGTAGTATATACGACGCTACCGAACTTACTGGCGATGATGTCTGGGGTCAGACATCAATTACGAAACTGCAAAAAGAAAAAGCAGTTTCTGTATCAGGTACGGGTCCTCTTGTTAGAATTCTTTATTCTCTTGAAAAAGAATTAAAGAATCTCGGTACGGAAGATACTACTACTTCTGTAAGTGAGGTAGAAGATGAAGAATTCGCAACGGCAATAGGCGAAATCGATCAGCCAATCTCTCAAGAGATTGATGATAATACAAAAACTATTAAAACTTTGAAAATAAAAAGAAAAGTAGTTTTG
>Ga0326514_10002558_pt1 | contig 11569 bp, 6 predicted proteins | sample 3_2548_0518_D_FD_203653 | JGI IMG/M metagenome (GOLD analysis project Ga0326514, IMG submission 203653) | Bovine rumen microbial communities from UC Davis, California, United States - 3_2548_0518 | ecosystem: Host-associated > Mammals > Digestive system > Stomach > Rumen | place: USA: California... | reverse complement strand
AAGTGACGTAGGTGTAAATCGGCATGGGGATGGTTTCGCCTTTCTTGAGGCGGTCGAGATGGTCGATGAGCAGGTCCCACTCGATGGCGTCGGGGTGGTCGAAGTTGATTTGCTTCTTCTCCTCGGGTGTCTTGTCGCCGTTGTCGAAATAATAGGCATCCTGCGAAATGACTGATACTGAGTTTTCTGGCAATTGTCTTACCAATTCCTTGACGACGGTGGTCTTCCCTGAACCTGAGCCGCCTGCGATTCCAATGACTAACATAATCTGAAGTTTTGATGGCACAAAGATAGGGCTTTTGTTGAAAGGTTTTTGAGCTTGACGAAAAATTGTTGATTGTTTAATTGTTGAATTGTTGGGAGGAATTGCGTATTTTTGCACACAAATTCAAAACCATTTCAAAATGAACGTTATCAAGAAAACTTTGGGCGCACTGATGGCTGCCGGCGTAGTGGCTTTAGGCAGCTGCGGACCCAACCTCCCCGAACTTCCCGTTTCGGAAGTGCAGCCCTATTTCGGCGATGCCGCCAAGACCAAGGCCATCGACACGGCTTTCTATGTAGTGAAGGACGCGAAAGGCCACAAGTTGGGCACGGTATTGTTCTCGTCGCCCTATTCCGACGGCGTGAAAGGCTTCAACGGCCCCACACCTTTATTAATAGCCTTGGATGCCGAAGGCCGCATCAAAAATGTGGTGCTCCTTGAAAATGAAGAGACACCTCGTTTCGTGCATCGTGTGGAGAAAGGCGGACTTTACGACGCATGGATTGGCCTCACCGTTGATGAGGCATTGAACAAGGACGTGGATGCCGTAAGCGGTGCCACTTACACCTCCAATGGCGTGAAAAACAGCCTCAAAGCCCGTTTGCAAGCCTATCAAAGGCAGGTGAAATAACCGTCATTTAACAGCTATTCCATAGAATCGTCATTGTCAAGAAGGTCGTTTTTGGTCATCGTTGGTCGACCTTCCAAAACGATGACGATTTCTCCTTTTATGTCCTTCTTGGAGAAATGTTCAATCACCTCGGCCAAGCTGCCACGGGCGTTTTCTTCATGGATTTTCGTCAATTCCCTTGAAACACAGACTTTTCTGTCTGCACCGCAAACCTCAGCCAATTGCTGCAAGGTCTTCAGCAGGCGGAACGGCGATTCGTAGAGGATGGTCGTGTAAGGATATTCGGCCACTTCCTTCAACTTGGTTTGGCGGCCTTTCTTGTGCGGCAAGAAGCCCTCGAAAATGAACTTCTCGGCAGGCAAGCCCGAATTGACCAAAGCCGGCACGAATGCCGTAGGGCCGGGCAGACATTCCACCTCGATATTGCGTTTCACGCACTCGCGCACCAGCAAAAAACCCGGGTCGGAGATGGCTGGGGTGCCCGCATCGGTGACCAAGGCCAAGGTTTCGCCAGCCTCGATGCGGTCGGCGATACGTTCCACCACGAGATGTTCGTTGCGGATGTGGAAGGCCGTCATGGGCTTGCTGATTTCCAAGTGCTTGAGCAGGTTGCCCGAGGTGCGGGTGTCTTCGGCAAGGATGCCGTCCACCTCCTTCAGGATGCGGATGGCCCGCAAGGTGATGTCCTCCAAATTGCCGATGGGCGTGGGCACAAGATAGAGTTTCGGCATGGCGTTTAGGATTCAAACTTTCTGGAAACCAAATCCTTGAGTTTCTGGTAGGCCTCGTTGCTGCTGTTCCATTGCAACTCAATCTTCAACTCGTTCAGGTAAATCATCGCGCCGTTCAGGGTCTTGAGGTCGTTGAGGTTTTCGATGGATTTGTTGTATTTTTCCATGCTTCCGCCAAACAACTCGTTGACAAACAAGAACTTGTCGTTGATTCCGATGACCGATTTCAGGTCGCGGACGGGGTTTTGCTGCAATTTGGCCGCCAATGAGTTGTCCTCGTGCATCATTTTCTCGCCCAAAGTTTCAGTGGTGGCAAACTCAAACTCGGCCTCGTCCTGAGCAAAGAACCCCGGCAACTCATCAGATTGGGGCTTTTCTTCCTCATACCTGTTGCTTTCAACGGGTTCGTCCTCCATTTTCGGCATTTCCAAAGGATTGTCTTTCACCAACTCGTCGCCATGCACGCGGTCGCGCTCCGGGATGTCCTCTTCGGGAATGGCTTCCATGACGTGAACCACTTTCCCCGTGGTTGGAGGAGTTTCGGCGGGCGCTTCCTGTTCGGGCATTTCCTCGAAACGGAAAAACAGGCCGAAATCGTCGCTCATGGGCAATTCCTCTTGTTTCTCCTCAGTGGCTTCCGTTTCGGTTTCCATTGTCGTGATTTCTTCCGCAGGTTGTTCCTCCATGATTTCCTCAAAAGTTTCTTCCATTGGTTCAACAATTGGCTCTTCCACAATTTCCTCAATGGGTTCTTCTACAGGTTCTTCCACGGGTTCCTCAACAAGCTCCTCGATGGGTTCTTCCGCAGGCTTTTCCATCAATTCCTCAGAAGGTGTTTCCTCCTGAATTTCAATCTGTTCCTCAACATGTTCCTCGACGAAGGGCATCGTTTCCACGGTTTCCATCGGCTGTTCGGTTTCCTCGATGGTTTCTTCTGTTTCTTCGGCTTCGGGTTCCGTTGCGGGGGCCGCTTCAGGTGCTTCTTGCTCAATGTTGCCAAACAGTCCGGTCAAGGCTTCGGCATCGAAAGGAAGGTCTTCATTGTCGGGTTCCTCGCCCAAGTTGACCGAGCAAAGCAGGTCGTAAAGGGTGTGGGTGCGGTTCATCAACACATCCAAATCGAGGAGGCCGAGCGTTTTTTCGTTCCTCAGAAGGTAGTCGACTTGTTGATATAATAGGCTGATTTCGTGCTTAATGGAAAGCAGTTTTTCTTTTTGGCTCTCAAAATTGTCGTTCATATAGTTTTTATCTTTATTTTAGCGGCGAAATTACGAATTTTCCATAATATTTCGACAAGCTCAATAACCTTTATTTCGACAAGCTCAATAACCTTATTTTGACAAGCTCAATAATCAATAATTGCAATGATACTCGAAAAAGACTCTCACAACAAATCGCAAGGCTGGATAGAAGTGATTTGCGGCTCCATGTTTTCAGGCAAGACGGAAGAACTGATCCGTCGGTTGAAACGCGCCAAAATCGCCAAGCTGAAGGTGGAAATCTTCAAGCCGGGTGTGGATACGCGCTATAGCGAGGAGGATGTGGTGTCGCATAATGCCACGGCCTTGCACTCCATCCCCGTGGAGAGCGCGAACGAGATTCTTTTTTACGCCACCGATGTCGATGTGGTTGGCATCGACGAGGCGCAATTCCTTGATGATGAGTTGCCTAACGTGTGCCAACAGTTGGCCGACCAAGGCGTGCGCGTCATTGTGGCGGGCTTGGACATGGACTTCATGGGCAAGCCATTCGGACCCATGCCCACACTGATGGCCATCGCCGAGGATGTGACGAAGGTTCACGCCATTTGTGTGCGTTGCGGCGGTCAGGCGCAGTTTTCGCACCGCACCATCGCCGGCGACAAATTGGTGGTGCTTGGCGAAACGGAAAGCTACGAGCCGCTGTGCCGCGCTTGTTATTTGAAGGCACGTTCCCAAAAATGAGGCAAAAAAAACAGGGCTGCCACATCGTGGCAGCCCTGCAAATGAATCAATCAATTACTATTTTCTGTGTCCTGACGGAATCGCCGCCCACCAAACGCAACACATACACACCCGGGGCAAAGTTGAGAGTTGAAAGTTGAGAGTTGAGAGTTGAGAGTTCCTTTCTCACTAATTCTTTGCCGAGTATATCAATGATTTGGAGGGTTCCCGTGCCGTTGATGATGATGTTGCCGTTGTTGATGTAGGCAAACGGCGCATTGGGTTCGCAGACGTCCTCGTCTGCGGAGAACACCAATTTGAAGCGACTCTCGTAGTCGGTGGTCTTGGCGGTGAAGGTGTAACTGGCCCCTGAGCTTGTCGAAGGGCCAGTCCCCGTTGCGTTCGGTCCTTCGACAGGCTCAGGAACCGAAGGCTCAACGGCCAACAAATCCACATCCGCGCCAGTGAGGTTATCTATCAGGTGCAAGTAATCAAATTCGACATCCTTCGTGTCGAAACGAAGCGTGTAGGTGCCGTTCTTCTCAGCCTTGAAGTTCAAAGGCATTTCGCCCGTTTGTTCGGCGGCGACCACCGCATAGTCTTTCCCGCCTTGCGGGATGTAAACCTTCGTGTTGTTCGGGTTGAGTTGGAACTTGGGCAAGGTGCGGTTGCTGTCGAAGCGGACGATGGCGCGGTCGATGACGGAACCACGGCCTTGGCTGAGGCTCACGACCAAGGAAGCGTTGTTGGCTATCGCGTTTTGTGAGGCCGGGGTGAAGGTCATGGTGTCGTTTTCTCCCTCGGCGATTACGAAGATGCCTTCCATAAGCTCAACGGTATTGCCTTCGGCGGCTACGATTTCGTTGCGGTCGCCGTTCATCACGTAGAAATCACGGTCGATGAAAGCGATTCCCGGCAAGGGGTTGCCCACGAGGTTCCAGCCGGCAAAGTCGGCGGCGGGGTCGTAGGCCAGCGGCACTTCGGCAGGCTCAGTGGCCGCGTGGGGCGTGCCGACGAAGGTGAGCGTGACATCCCCGCTGTTGGCGTAGAGGTAGCCCCGGCCCGCTTCGAGGTTGAAGTGATAGTGCTCGCCTTCCGCCTTCCAGTTCTCCCATTCCAGATTCGCGCTTTGGTTGAAACGGTAGAGGTCGTATTCGTTGGCGAGGAAGCCGTTTTGCGCCGTGGGCGTGACGGCCTCCGCCACGGGCGAGGCTATCAGATACCAGCCTCCGTTGTTGGTGTGGGCGAGGATGTCCTTGGTGAAGATTGAGCCTTCCAAGGTGGTGAAGTAGGCCAAAGTCCAGCCGCTTTCGCAGTCTTGGCCGCAGTTGGATTTCACTCTGACGGCATAGTCCGTCTCGGCTTCAAGGCCAGTGATGGTGAAGGGTGAAGCGACACCCGACTCAGTGGTCCAGTTCCATGTGGAATAGTCATAGGTTTCAACAAAGCCGCGAATCGCGAAGCAACTTGTAGCGACATTGACAGGGCCAGGGGAGGGGGGAAAGAGGGTGCCAATGTCAATCCAATCGGATCCGTTGAGGAACCATCTGCCGTTGATGCCAGCGTCTTGAGGACTCATGGCCATGACGGCGGGGTATCCAGTTGCGGTGAGCGTAATCCACAAGTTCTGTTCAGGGTTGAATTCGATAGGCGTCGAAAGGACGACTTCGTGCTCTCCTTTAGTACCGTTTATGGTTATGGTTTCGGTGCCAATCAACGTTTCGGGGATAGTGTCGCCACCGCTATAGACGTTCAGAGTAATGATACTGTCAGTAAAGGCATTCCTAAACTCATAGAAGACAATCTTGGTGAGCACATTGTCGTGAAGCGAATCGGCGGGATACATCACGCCCCACGTAAATTGATTAACACCACCATTAGATAACATGCCCGCTCTTCCATTGTCATATCGCAGCCAGGCTGAAGAGGTGGGTGCAACAGGCTCGGCCCATTGGATGTCATAGGTCTCGCCCCAGCCGCTCCATTCCACATTGGCGGTGGAGGGATAAGGCGTGATGTCCACGTCGTAAGGCTTCGGGCAAGCCTCGGTGGTGGTCCATGAAATTTCTATGCTCGGTTTGTCCACTTCGCACACGGGTGTCACTTGGGCAGCGTACTGCGTTTCAGGAGCAAGGCCGGTGAGGGTGTAAGGATTGGTGGTGGCAGTAACATAGTTGATTACAGTATCGTTTACGCTCTTGTAAGCAATTTCCCACTCAGTGGCGGGGCCGTTCTCAGTCCAGCTCAGCACCACGCTGCGGGGGCCGATTTCAGAAGCGGCAAAGGCTGTAGGCCTGCGGCAGTCGGTCACGGTGCAGCTGACGGTGTAGTTGAAGGTGGCAAAGCCTAAGCCGCTGCCTTCCACAATCACCTCGCCGTTAATGTCGGTGACGATGTAGGAAACATCATAAACAAAGTATTTACCCACCCATGAGAATTCAAGTTCACGGCCGTCGCACACGTTGAGAACGATAGTTTGTGTTTCTTCGCCATAGGCACCGTCGAGGTTTTGGTTGGCAATCGTTGCAATGATGTCACCAGTCAAGGCATCCTTCACTTGGATGGCATTGCCATTCCAGCCATAGCCGCGGCTATCGGTGACGACGAAGGTGAGGGTACACTTGTCCTCAGGCAGGCAGAGGTCGGTGGTGAACACCACCGGCAAGCAGTATTCCGCCTCGTAGCAGTTGGCCTTCACCCGCACTTCGTAAGTGGTGTTGGCGGCCAAGCCCGTAAGGGTGGCCGTGGTGCCTTCCTCCACAGTGAGGGTCATTGGCTCGCCCGATGGGATGGCACATTCCACCTCATACCCAGTCAGGCTGAAACCTTCCCAACTGATCTCGGCGGTGGTAGTCGTGATGTTGCCGACGGCAAGGTTGGTGGGCGCTTCGCAAGGATTGGCCGTGGTGAAGGTCAGTATGGTGCTTTCCTTGGTTGGGTCGCAGTCCGGGACAACCTTCACCTCATAGTCGGCTTCGGGGGTGAGATTGGTGAGGGTGGCGGCAGCTTCGTCCACACTGAGGGTTTGCCACTCTCCAGCGACTCTTACGATTGATTCCCTGTACAATACGGTGTATCCTTCGCAAAAGCTGGTGGTCCATGAGAGGTCGGCAGTGGTGGCGGTCACCGTGCCGAGGGTGACGACAGGCATGGGGCAGGTCTCCAAGGTTGTGATGGTGACGGTGTTGTTCCAAATCGTGTCGCAGGTGGGGCTGACGGCTATCGTGTACTCTGTTTCAGGCTGAAGGCCGGTGAGGGTGAAGGGATGCTCGTCGGCCTCTACGGTCACTCCGTTGTAGGAAACAAGCCAACTCTCGGAAGTGCCGTATTCAATCCAGTCGATTACGGCGAAGTCGGGGCCGACCTCGGTGGCGACAATCCCCTGTGTCTTCATGCAGTCGCTCAGTTCGCTCTTGAAGAGGCGCAGTTGGTTCTTGAGTTCCAAGGTCGCATTGCCGTAGCCGGGGGTTCCCGTCGGGTCGTAATTGATGTTGTCGTGGTTGAAATAGAGGGCTTGAGCGGTAGTGGCTGCAAAAGCCTTGAAAGGCGTGTCGCTTGTGTAGCTGCCCGTGTTGTCGTCGACGATAATGGCCACGTTTTGTGTGCCGTCGTAGACGAAGCCTAAGTCCAAGGTGATGGTGGTCCAGTCGTTGCTGGCGAAGCTCACCATGCCGCTGAACATGCGGTCGGCTTCGGTCACGGCAATCCAGTCGCTTGTGCTTTCAAACTCGCTCTTGTCGGTGCCCACAATGTAGATGTCGATGTTGCGGTTGCACGGGTTTCCGTTGTTCTTGAAAAAGCTGATGCTCTCGATGAGGCCGGGCACGCCCATTTCCTCAACGGTGTAGATTTGCTGCGTTAGTGCGTATTTGTAGTAGTTGTTGAGCGGCAGGTAGTTGGTGGTGCCGTCGCCTGAGCCGATGTAGTGATTGTTGGTGGGCATGAACGAGATGGTGTCGCTCCATTCGCTTTGGTTGTCGGAATCCCAATAAGAGCGCACCTTGGCGGTGTAGAGCGTTTCGGAAACAAGGCCGGTGAGCGTGAAGGGGTTCGTGTCGGCCATGATGAGGTTGTCCTCGTCGTCGTTCAGCATGATTTGCCAGCTTTCGGCGTAGGAAGTCCATGTGAGGGTGGCGGAGGTGCCGGTTACCTCGGTACAGGTCAGTTCGGTGGGCTTGAGGGCAAGATTGATGGAAACCGTCATGTCGTCGATGAAACATCGCAGAACACTTGCAAATGAATTTTCCAATTTGAGCACCAATCGCACAGCCGTTACTGGCACATTGGACAGATCGCTGGTGCGCATCACATAGTCAACAGAGTTGGCGTAGGTTGCAACGGGCGTAAAGGTGTTGCAGGTGCCGTCGTCCTCAGCGGTGATGTAGCCCAATTGGAGTTGACCGTCAGTATCAGTATTTGTCCGCATCCAAAAACTGATTTGCAGGTCGCTGATGGGGTTGCTGAACTCCGGCAAAACGGCATAATCATTACTGTTAGCCGTATAAAAGGCCAAACTCTGCGAGCCGCTGTGGGCATAGTTGGCATTGTTGCAGTTATGCGGAGCGGGAGTTGTCCAGCCTGTGGAATGTGCTTCCCAGCAGCCGGGCAGTGGACCATCTTCAAAAATACTGGTTCCTGTAGGACTTTCGAAGCCTTCAAAGTAAGGCGCATCGGCGGTAATGGCGATAGGCCCGTTGCAGTCGGGGTTTTGCGCCCAAGCCGCAAGCGGCGCGAGCATCAAGAGCATCAAGAGCAGCGCGGCGGCGCGTTTTGTTTTGGTTTTCAGGTTGTTGTTCATGATGTTTTTGGTATAAATCAAGGCAATCATGGGTGCCTTTGCTTTTTGAAGTAAATTCTTGTCCATGGTTAGGGTTGATTTTGTTTGTAAATATTGATGATAGAACATTTTGCGGCTGCAAAGATAGGGAATTTTTCGGGAAAGTCAAGGAATTGTGAAAACCATTGTTCAAACTATAGAACACGAAACCCCTCAGTGCCAAACGCCTCCAATTCGTTTTGCGCGTTCACGAAAATGTAATACGCCTCCACACCTTCCATGCCTTGGATGAGCGGCAGCGACTGCTCCATGCCCATCACCATGCAGATGGAGGCTAAGGCATCGGCCCAAACGGAATTTTCGGCCATGACGGTCACGCTGAGCAATTGATGCTCAACGGGATAGCCTGTTTTCGGGTCAATGCAGTGGGAATAGCGTTTGCCGTTGCGTTCCACATATTTGCGGGTGCTGCCCGAGGTGACCAATCCCTTGTCGCGCAAGGCGATGCGGGTTTGCACGATGCGCTCCGAGTCCATGTTTTCGGCAGGTTTCTCAATGCCCACAATCCACGGCTTGCCGTCGGGTTTCTCGCCTCGCGCCATGATTTCACCGCCCGTATCGACCAAAAAATTTTTAACGCCCCGGCTTTCAAGGAAGCGGGCAATCAGGTCGGAAGTGTAGCCTTGGGCTATTGCGTTGAAATCCAAAGTCATGGCAGGGTTTTCCTTGACGACTTTCCCGTTCTCGATTCGGATGTTCCGATAGTCGACTAACTGCCGCAGGCTGTCAATTAATTGCGGTGTGAGGCTGTCGCCGGTTTTGTAGCTGAAGCCCCAAGCGGCTACGATGGGCGAGATGGTCGGGTCGAAATAGCCGTCGGAAAGTCGTGCAGCCTCTTGTGCGATGTTGAAGTTGTCGATGAAGATGGAATCCAATGCAACTTCCTCATTCCGATTGACTTTCGAGATAATCGAACTGTCCACCCAAAGATTGACCGACATATCAACAGCATGAAAAATCGAGTCGATTTCGCGCTGGAAATTGCGGTTTTGCTCATCATAATAAGTGACGGCATAATAAGAACCTTGCGCCAAACCTTGCAGGACGACTTTTTCGGGCTGCTTTCCACATGACGCCAAAACAGCCAAACTTATTATCATCAAATCTATTTTCCTCATAACTTTCAACTTTCAACTGACTCTCAACTCTAAACCCTCAACTATAAACTCAACAAAACGCTCCATTTCCAAGCAAAATTGTCCCAAACCTTGGGCAGGCTGTAAGGCCCGTAGCGGTAGAACACGCCCGCGCCGATTTTCGTTAGGGGCGTGGCCAACAGCCCATCGACGACGAAACCGCTCTCAAAATAACCTTTATCCATCGTCTTGAAATTCTTGTCGGAGTGGTTTTCGGCACGCTTCATGTCGCCCCAACCGAGGTTGGTGACGATGGAAAGCCGTGGGCTAAACCATTGTGAATGAGTCTTCCACAACATTCCGTTGAAATTGTGGCTCAGGTAAAGTGCCACAAAGCGGTCGCAGAAGAATTCGTCCAAACGCATGGTGCTGAAACTGCCCGGCGAGTAGAGTCCAAACTTGTCGTAAGTGCCCAAAATGTTAAAAGTTTCCATCACGGGACAGGTCGCCGTGGCATAGCCAGCTTGCAAAATCACTTTGGAAACGCCAAGGTAATGCGTGTAGAAATTCTTTGAGACTTCCAACTTGAAGCGGTCGTACTCGAATTGGCCGCCCAAGAGGTTGGGGAAGGCGTGCTGGTACGAAACCCAAACGATGGGGTAGAGCGTGCCCAACGAGCGGATGCCCTGTGGGGTGCTGAGGAACTTTTCGTTGTAGGCGAACCTGAGTTTGACTTCGGCAAGGGTGAACCGGCCTCCCGTCAGTGTGTCGGAGGGGTTGAGACCAAAGTTGATGTTGTATTGTTTGTGGCTCGTGCTGAGGTGTACGAAAGCCTTGAAATGGCGGGCGAAACGGGTCGCGAAAGAGAGTTCGAGGCGCTTGCTGGTGGTGTGGACGTTTTCATAAAAGGTGTATTTATAGTTGGGAGCGGAGAGCACGGAGCCGCTTTCCATCTCCAACAGGCCGCCAAACTCGCCGATAGGCTCCGACTTGTGGGTGTATTTCATCCCGAGTTCCATTTGCCGCTGCCGGTTGAGTTTCACTTGCAGTCCGCCGCCATAGTCCCATCTTTTGATGCGCGTCCAGTAGCCGAAAGACCCGTTGAGGCTGAGCCAACGCGAAAACCTGTCGTTGGTGCTGAGGCCGAGGCCGAAAAGAATCCCTCGCGAGCCGGAAATGTTAATGATTTTGCCCAAGTCGAGGTCGATGGGGCCGACAGGAATGGCCGATTCGTTCATCACTTTGTCGGTGAGGCCGAGAACGCGGTCAAAAATGTTGGTGCCTTGGGTGAGCGAGTCGACGAGGATATAAGTGGCTAACACTCTTTCGGTTAGTGAATCAATGCGGTGTTGGTTCCAGAAGGTTTCGTCGCGGTAGGCGGCATCGGCATCCATGTTGATTTCGATGTCGGAAAACACGCGGTTGCTGATTTCAGGGTTGATTTCGATGTCGCTCAAATAACTCTTCCCGATGGCGACCATAGGGAAACTGCCGCCATCCATGCTGACCATCATGCTCGGAAACTTCAGGTTGGTGTTCAGTTGCTTCGGAAACCATTGGCCTTCCACTTTTTGGTAAAGTTGCTGAATGTCAGCGGAAAAGATGCTACCGTCTTCGTCGGGCGAGGCTTTCACGCTTTGCAATGCCCAGCCGTCGCTGTTGACGGTCATGGTGCCGCGCAAGCCCTTGAAGGTGCTGCCACGCATGGGATGGAACGAAATCACATAGAGCGAGTCACCCTGCCCGATGGGTTCCACCGTTTCCAAAGTGAAAAAATAATGCGTTTTGCTGCCTCGGCTGATGGGGTTCACATAGTCGGTGCCGGTGATGCTGACGGTTTCGTCATAGAAACTGACGCTTTGCATACTGTTCACCAAGTAGATGAACGTCGGCTCCCTCATGCCGGCCACTTTGGTGCCAAGCACGTTTTGCAGTTTGCGGTCGGGCTTCTTGAACAGCACCTCCGATGCGGTTTCCATCACCATCAAGTCGCTCTTTTTCAGGATGCTGTCAAAAATCTTGAGGTCGTTTCTCTCTTTGATGGTGTCGTTGGCTACGGCCTGTCCGAAACTGCTGCTGTCGATGGTGAAGACCATCTTGTCATCCA
>Ga0326514_10002557_pt1 | contig 11570 bp, 12 predicted proteins | sample 3_2548_0518_D_FD_203653 | JGI IMG/M metagenome (GOLD analysis project Ga0326514, IMG submission 203653) | Bovine rumen microbial communities from UC Davis, California, United States - 3_2548_0518 | ecosystem: Host-associated > Mammals > Digestive system > Stomach > Rumen | place: USA... | reverse complement strand
CAATGATATTATGTCAAATTCTTCATCGTTGATATAACATGTTGGGGATGCCAGGATGTTTATCCTCAAATCTGTTCTGTTTTTCAGGGCTTTCACCAGACTTTCCCCCTCGCCTTCAAATAGAAATCCTATTCTCATGTTTATTGATTTTTTTGCTCTTTTGATGATTTCAAGCTCTTGGGCTATGATTTTTTCAACACCATATATCCTCCAAATAGGAGCCTGCACCTGGCTCATCCCATTTTCATAAACATATGTCAGTCGGGTTATTGTATCGTCGATTTCTGAATTTAGCCTTTCCTTTTCACGGCCCAGCACTTCAACTGGGGATTTGACATTGTATGTTAATGGCCGTCCGTCTTCAACATCTATGAAATTCTTTTTGGAAAGTTCCTTTAACACGTCATAAATTTTGCTTCTGGGAATTCCAGATTCTTCGGATATCTCAGATGCTGTAGATGAGATCAGTGATGTGAGGGTTATGTAGGCCTGTGCCTCATACATTGTAAGTCCAATTCCTTTGAGTGTTGATATGTTCTTGTCCATAATAATACTATGATTTGATGATATATAAGTTTGTCACTTTTTACACTTGTAAAGTGACAAAATCTTTATATACGCTTCAAATCAATCTATAATTATAACTAATAAAGAGGTTATTATTATGGCAGATGGATTAGATATGTTTTGTTATCAATGTTCCCAAACCGCTAAAGGTACTGGATGTACTGTAAGTGGAGTTTGCGGTAAAAAACCAACAGTAGCAAGATTACAGGATAACTTAATCTTCACTATGAAAGGAATAAGTGCATACAACTACAATGCAAATGTTTTAGGAAAATATGATCCTGAAATCGATGCGTTTTTAACCAAAGGATTATACACAACATTAACCAACGTTAACTTTGATGTAAACGACCTTGTGGCATTGGCATTAGAAGCCGGTGAAAAAAGTGTTGCAGTAATGAGACTGCTCAAAGACGCACACATCGAAGCATACGGAGAACCACAACCTGTGGAAGTTAAAGTCGGAGCACAGGAAGGACCAGCAATCATTGTAACCGGTCACGACCTAAAAGCATTGGAAGAATTATTAAAACAGGTTGAAGGAACCGACATTAAAGTTTACACTCACTCTGAAATGTTGCCTGCTCACGGATACCCTGGACTCAACAAGTATGAAAACCTTGCAGGACAACTCGGTGGAGCATGGCACGATCAAAGAACAGTCTTTAAAAAATACAATGCTGCAATTGTCGGAACCAGCAACTGTGTACTTCCCGCACTGGACGCATACAAAGAAAGAATGTTCACAATGGATGTAGCCAAACTTGAAGGAGTAAAAACCGTAGAAGACTATGACTTTTCAGAAGTAATTGAATGCGCAAAATCATTAGGCGGATTAGAAGCAGAAGAATTAACCACAATCACAACCGGTTGGAGCGCAGGAGCTATTGTCGAACATGCTGACGCTATCAAAAAACTTGTGGAAGAAGGAAAAATCAGAAGATTCTTTGTCGTCGGAGGATGTGACAAGGCAGCAAAACACAATGACTACTACAGGGAATTCGTACAGAACCTTCCACAGGACACAGTCATCCTAACACTTGCATGCGGCAAATACAAATTCAACGACCTTGACTTAGGCGACATCGAAGGAATCCCAAGACTTCTCGATGTAGGTCAATGTAACGATACCATTGTTGCAGTCGATGTGGCATTAGCATTATGTGACTTATTTGACATGGAATTAAACGAATTGCCATTAACAATCGTTCTCTCCTGGATGGAGCAAAAAGCGGCTGCAGTACTCTGGGCATTATTATACCTTGGAAAAACCGACATGTGGCTTGGACCGGTGCTTCCTGCATGGTGTAACGATGACATCATAAGTGTTTTAGTTGAAAACTACAACCTGACTCCAACAACCGGAGATGCAATAGCAGATATTAAAACAATTATGGGAGAATAAGCATATGAGTGAAGATATTAAAGCGAAAGCTTTGAATATCCAAACTTTAGTTGAATATCAGGATGATACTGTTGTAAGCCGTGAGGTAATCAAAAAAGAGCTTGGAACAGTAACATTCTTTGCCTTTGATCAGGGTCAAGGTTTGTCTGAGCATTCAGCCCCATTCGATGCTATGGTTCAGGTAATCGACGGTGAAGCCGAAATCACAATTTCCGGTGTGAAAAACACAGTCAAAGCAGGTGAAATCATAATCATGCCTGCAAACGAACCACATGCACTTCAGGCTGTCAACGGCCCATATAAGATGATATTGACAATGATCAAGTCAGAATAGTTTATTGGGTGAAAATCACTCAATATTTTATATTTTTTTTGGTGATAATATGGCATGGCGTTGTATAGTATGCGATTACATTTTTGAAGGCGATGAATTGCCTGATGATTATGAATGTCCTTTATGTGGTGTTGGTCCCGAACAGTTTGAAGAAGTGAAAGATTAAATTCAGTATTTTTTCATAATTTTCATCGTTTCATATATACTCTCCAAATTAAATTTTATTTTTTCAGTTTTAACTTTATTTTTATAACAATAACAATTAATATTTTAACTACTTTTTACTAATTCTATGTAAATAATTAATTATTATTTTAAGCAAATGGTGGTTTCAAATCTTGGGATATTTTCGAAAATTAAAAATTTCATGTAAAGTCATCAGCGATATGCCGTTTCATTTTTTCCACCAGACCATTATCCAGTCTGCCTTGTCCTTGACATTGAAATATTTGCCATCTTCAAAAGTCAGTATCCTTTCCAAATAGTCTCTTAACAGTTTCTTTTCCTCATCGGAATATAGGTCAAGACGAAATTTGCCGTTGTCCATTGCCTCTTCAATGCTTTCATACTCTCGGTAGTTATTCAAGTCAAATCTTTCGACATTGGCATAGATTCCCATATTGAATAGTATGTTGAAGAAATAATTGTAATCCGGAAAATCTTCGGTTTTTATTCCAAGCTCCTTATCAAAGTCCTTTTCAATTTTCTTGTTTTCAGGTCCAAAAATGGTTATGAAAACATATTTGTTGGCAATTCTGTTCAATTCATATAATACCTCTTCAATGGGTATGATACCGTTCAATGATCTTGAGCAAACTACAACATCAAAATCTCCAATCTCATCATATGTTATTTCTTCAATAGGCTTTAAAACAGTTTCAATATTTCTGATGTTGTTTTCATCAGCTCGTTTTTCAAGATATTCCAACATCTTTGGAGAGGAATCGATTCCAACAACCTTTTTAACTCTTTTGGCCAGAGGTATTGTGACTGACCCTTCACCGCAGCCCACATCAAGAACAGTGTCATTCACATCAAGTATCAGCTTGTCAAACAATGCTATCTGATAGTCTTCCTTTCGTGTGCGTTTAAAAAATCCTGGCGCTGCCTTATCCCAGTCCTTATCATTTTTGGTTGAGAGCTTTTCAGCCCAGAAACCTGTCCAATCCACTTCATTCGGGTTTTCAATACATTGCTTCATAATATCACTCAAAAATCTTTTTTCATGGAAATTACCACATCATCATCCTCAAATCCCTCAATATTCGGAATCTGATAGTAATCTAATTTTTCATATAATCTGATTGCAGGAATATTGTTTTTGCCGGTTACAATGTATGAGTGCCTAAAACCATTTTCGATTGCATCCTGTTCCAATTTTTTAATTAGTTTGAATGCAATGCCTTTTCTGCGATAATTTCTTTTAACATAAACTCTTTTGAACTCAACACTGTCTTTGTTAAGAGTTCTATAGCTTGCACAGGCTACGCTTTTGCCTGAATCAATCAGCAAAATCACAATATGGGGGACTTCAAAACTGTTGTACTTGTCATATCTTGAAAGCCCGTCACCTATGCGACGATAATATCCCTTGTCCAATTCTCTTACTAGTTTAAGGAATCTCACATCTTTTTCATCGGTAATGACAGTCTTCATTTTATTATTGTTTTTCCGGTTAAAACGTTCTGATAATCCTCATAGTTTTCCTTTAAAAGCCTTGGAATGTCCAATTCATATGGGCAGTTGTCCACACATGCATAGCATTCGATGCAGTTTTTTGTATCTTCCATCAGTTTTTGTGTTTTTTCATCCATATTCGGTTCTGTTGGAAAACGCCTGATCCAAAGTGACATTCTGGCACATGTGCTGATTTTAATATCCTCTGGGCAGGGCATGCAGTAGCCGCAGCCTCTGCAGAAGTCTTCGCCCAACTCCTTTTTATCATTTTCGATTTCTGATTTCAACTCATCATCTAAAATGGTATTTTCATCATATGACAGGAATTCATCAAGTTCAGAGATTTTTTGAATTCCCCATATTGGCAAAACATTGTCAAACTGATTTAGGAATGCAAAACTTGCTTTTGAATTTGTTATAAGTCCTCCGCCCATTGCTTTCATTGCAATAAAGCCGACATCATTCTTTTCACATTTTTTCACAAGTTCTATCTCTTCATCTCCACTTAAATATGAAAATGGATACTGTAAAGTCTCATAAAGTCCGCTTTCAATTGCTTCATTGGCGAATGTGATCTTATGTGTGGTTATGCCTATATGTTTGATCATTCCCTTTTCCTTGGCCTCAATCATGGCCTTGAACACTTCATCATTCTCTTTGGGAACAAATGAAATGTTGTGAAATTGGTATAAATCCAGATAATCAGTTTTCATACTTTCAAGTGAAGTTTTCAAATCGCTCCAGAAAACTTCGGGAGTCTCAGCGGCAGTTTTGCTTGCAAGATAAATGTCTTCACGAGGAAGGTCTTCAAACGCATTTCCCATTTTTTCTTCGCTGTCTGTGTAAAAATGGGCAGTGTCATAAAAGTTGATTCCATTTTCATATGCCTTTTTAAGTATTTCCACCGCTTCAGCCATATTGCATCTTTGAATTGGCAGGGCACCAAATCCATTTTTGTTTACTTCAAGGTTGGTTTTTCCAAGTCTCATTTTCCTCATGCCTTTTGATTCTTAATGTTTATATATCTTCAATTTAATAAATAATATTACTTATTTTTTTAATTGAATTATTAGATTGTGATGATTAAATGAATGATTTAGAAGAAATTATCTATAAACATGCTTTACTCAATGCAGCTAAACATAAGGGATCTGCAAATCCCGGAGCTGTAATGGGTTCCATCATGTCAAACGAACCTGAACTTAGAAGCAAAGCAAAAGAAATCGGTCCAATGTCTGGTAAAATTGTGGCAAAAGTCAATGCCCTCTCCCCTGAGGAGCAGGCCAGTGAAATGGAAAAATACGGTGTTGAAGTCCAGGAGAAAAAACCAAAAGCTAAGGAAACAGGACTTCAGGAGCTTCCGGGAACTCATGAAAATGTGGTATTGAGATTTGCACCAAATCCAAGCGGACCATTGCATATCGGACACTCCCGTGCTGCGGTGCCAAATGCGGAGTATGTCAAAAGGCATAACGGTAAATTGATATTGAGGATTGAGGATACCGATCCGAAAAGAGTATTTGAACCTGCTTACGAGATGATTCCTGAAGATTTGGAATGGTTGGGGGTCAATCCTGATGAAATCATTTATCAGTCTGACAGGTTTGAGATTTATTATGATTACGCTCGCCAATTGATTGAGAAAGGTGCAGCATACATGTGCACCTGTGACGGCGCAACATTCAAGGAGTTGAAGGATAACTGCAAGCCATGTCCGTGCCGTGACAACAGCGTTGAGGAAAACCTTGAATTGTGGGAAAAATTTGACACCATGCAGGCCGGTGAAGCGGTGCTTAGAGTTAAAACAGATATCAATCATAAAAACCCTGCAATCCGTGATTGGGTGGCAATGAGATTGGTCGATGAGGAGCATCCTCGTTTAGGCACCAAATACAGAATATATCCTATGATGAACTTCTCAGTTGCAGTGGATGATCACCTTATGGGCTTGACTCATGTGCTAAGGGGAAAAGACCACCTTGCAAATACCGAAAAGCAAAAATACCTCTATGACCATATGGGATGGGACGTACCTGAATACATCCATTATGGTAGACTGAAAATGGAGGATATTGCACTCAGTACCTCAAAAGCCAAGGAAGGAATTGAAAACGGCACTTACTCCGGATGGGATGACCCTAGACTTGGTACATTAAGGGCCATTGCAAGAAGAGGAATTCAGGCAAAAACAATTTATGATTTGATAATTGAAATAGGAGTCAAGATGGCCGATTCAGCAATCAGCTGGAAAAAGATCTACGGTCAAAATCGCAGCTTCCTCGAGCCAATTGCAAACAGGTACTTCTTCTGTGAAAACCCTCAGCTGATAACAGTTGAAGGCTATGATGGCGGTAAAATGGATATTGAAAGACCATTGCACGCTGACCATGAAGACCGTGGAAACCGCCACTTACCGTTTGACGGCAAGGCTTATCTCGCCCAATCAGACATTAACGATGGAGTATTCCGACTGATGGATGCGGTAAATGTAACAATTGACGGGGAAAACATCACTTATCATTCCGATTCATTTGAAGATGCAAGAAGCATCAAGGCAAGAATCATCCAATGGATTCCTGTTGAGGACAATGTGAAAGTCAAGATGGTGATGGATGATGCATCAGTTAAAACAGGTCTTGGTGAAGCTGCTCTTCGTGAATTGAAGGTTGGAGACATTGTTCAATTTGAAAGGGTTGGATTTGCAAGACTTGATGAAATCACCGGTGATGAATTGATTTTCTACTTTGCACACAAATAGGTGATAGAATGACTATGTTTACAAACGGCTTTTCAACACTTCAGATGCCTAAGGATTTTGAACCTATCAATGCAAAGGATGAATTCACTGAACTGTATCTTGTAAATACAAAAATACCCATGTCCATTAAGTTTTCAACAACTCCTACACTTGTAGGCCTTCCGGACATTCGTGCAGACATTGAAAAAAACATAAAGACCAATGATAAAATCAACCTGATCAATTCCGATTTCATTGTGATAAATGACGATATATACTATATGATCGTTTCTTCATTTTCAGATGGTGAAAATCAGATCAGGCGCAATGAGTTTCTATATGTTGAGGACAGCAATCTCTATATTTTTGAATTCACCTATCCTTATGCAGATAGGGAACTTGATGATTTTTACCTAAACATCATAAGGTCTTTAAAAATAAGTGTGCCGAAATATATTGTTGAAAATGGTGAATACCGGATAAATCACGAATGATTTGAAAAAAAAATGGTGTTTTGTAAAAAAGATAATTAATATATCTTTTTCACATCATTTGCTTTAATTTTAATGTTTTTGCCTCTGTACCTTACAGCGATATCATCACCGTTAATGGCATAAACCTGACTTGAATATGTCTCGCCGTCATGGTTAAAGATGATTTCATCACCTTTTTTAAGCACAACTTCATTGTTGTTTAAATTGATTTTTATATTGTCTCTTGAAGGCTTGCGTTTAATTTCGCTTTCCACCGCCTGAGGTTCAGGTTCGCTTCTGGATTTGAATACACGTTTGGTGTTTTCCTGTCTTAATTTCTGATTATGGTAATCCTCATAGGTACCCTCATCAATGTCAACATGTGTTTCATTGATGATAGGCTCATATTCATCGTATTCATTGACGGTTCTTATGAATTCATCCTGGATGCCTTCTTTAACGGGAATTTCTTCAGGTTCAGGATTGAGTCTTTCCTTGACGTCCTGGTATAATTTGGAACTGGTGATTTTGTTTTTGACTTTGTCCAGGTCTTTCCTATAGTCCAGATCCATGATATCTACCTGTTCTTTATCATCATCTCCAAATATGTTGGCGTCATCTATTGAAGCGCCAAGTTTATAATCCTCAGTTTCCACAACTTTGCTTGGAGCTTTAAGGGCAGGTTCTTTGATTTCTTCCTGCTTTAACAGTGAATCTGTAATGCTTGATTCCTGTGAAGGGCTTTCTGTTTCTTCAACATTCTCTTTTGATGCAGTTTCTATTGCTTCATCAATATCCTTTTGTGATGAAACGCTTTCAGTTTCACTTTCAACAGGCTCTTTTTCATCATCCTCTGTAATGATTTCCTCAATTAAAGGTTCTGGGGTTTTGTTTTTAATGCTTTCCTTGATCTCTTCCAATTCAGCGTCATCTTCATCCTCATGAATTTTTTGAGATTCTTTTTCTCTTTCACTATCTTTCCTTTTAGATTCTTTAATTAATTCATCAATGGTGAATAAGTCTTTTAATTCACTTGAGTCTTCCTTTTTAGAGTTGTCTTTATTTTGATTCATAATATCCATCTGGCTTTGTTTAATTGGTTCTTGGAATTTTTCAACTTTATTATCATAATTGACAAGTACCTGGTTTTGAGATTCATATTCATATTTTGGCACATTGTCTACATTTTTAGTTTCTGGAACAATATAAGTGGCATCTTCACTTTTTGTTTCATTTCTTCTAAATAAGGAATGATCTGGCTCATGTTGAGGGACTGTTGGAGATAAACTACGTGGGGCATTTATTGAAGAATCCTTTTTAGTGTTAGTTGTGATGTTTTTTCCAAAATTCAATGTATTGCTAATGCTTTCCGTGCTTGGCAGTATTGATCCTTCTTCATGTTCTAATTCATCGCCTTTATAGTGTAGCTTAACTACAATTATAGCTATTGCTGCGATTATGGCAATAGTAATCCAAATTAAAATAGTAATCAAATTCATATTTTCCTAACCCTTATTTAGTATATATTATATTTATATTATATTCAGTAATTTAAATATTTTTATTGGCAAGGGGTTTTTAATAATTTTGTTTGTTTTTTTAAATCAATGGTTGACATGTCTTTAATCTGTGAAATGAGGTTAGTTTAAGTCATTTTATATTTGCATTTTTTTTGTAAATGTATCTTGTTGGAGAGACATTATTTTAATAATTTTTTTAGATTATGGGTAATTTTGATTAATCATTCATTTTATATATTTCAAAAATCTAATATAAATTAGATTAATATTTATGAGGATTAATCATGGTTGTTAAAATTAATGAGAACTATCTTAAACTAAAAAGCAGTTACCTTTTTGTTGAGGTGGCTAGAAGGGAACAAGAATTTGTAAAGAATAATCCTGATGCTGATGTTATCAAAATGGGTATTGGGGATGTTACAAAACCATTAGTTCCAGCTGTGGTCGATGCATTCAGAAAAGCAGTTGATGAAATGGGTGATGGTGAAACTTTCATGGGATACGGTCCCGAACAGGGTTATGGATTTTTAGCCGAAGCCATCATCAAAAATGATTACAATAAATACGGAATCGAATTGGACACTTCAGAAGTCTTCATTAGTGATGGTGCTAAATGTGACACTGGTAACATTCAGGAAATCTTCGGAATAGATAATAAAATTGCAGTAACCGATCCAGTATATACAGTATATGTGGATACTAATGTAATGGCCGGAAGAACCGGTGAGATGGGTGAAGATGGAATGTATGAAGGTTTAACCTATCTTAAATGCAATGCTGAAAACGGTTTCGTTCCTGAATTGCCATCAGAACCTGTTGATATAATTTACTTATGCTATCCAAACAATCCTACTGGTACTACATTAACCAAGGATCAATTAAAGGTATTTGTTGACTATGCCCGTGAAAATAAGGCATTAATTTTATTTGATGCAGCTTATGAAGCATTCATAAATGAAGAAAATGTGCCTCATAGTATTTATGAAATTGAAGGTGCAAAAGAAGTGGCTATTGAATTTAAGAGCTTTTCAAAAACTGCCGGATTTACAGGAACCCGTTGTGCATACACTGTTGTTCCTAAAGAACTAAAAGGATTTGACAGTGAAGGTAATGAAGTGGAAATCAATCCATTATGGAACAGAAGACAAACAACCAAATTCAATGGAGCATCATATCCTGTTCAAAGGGCCGCTGAAGCAACCTACTCTCCTGAAGGTCAAAAGCAAATCAGTGAAGTTGTCGAATATTATATGGAAAACGCTAAAATAATCCGTGAAAGCCTAACAGATATCGGACTTGAGGTCTATGGTGGAGTAAGCTCACCGTATATCTGGGTAAAAACTCCAAATGACATGGACTCATGGGACTTCTTTGACATATTGTTGAATGAAGCCAATGTTGTTGGAACTCCAGGTTCAGGATTCGGTCCAAGTGGTGAAGGATACTTAAGACTCACAGCATTCAACACTTTGGAAAATACTAAAGAGGCAATGGATAGAATTTCAAAATTAGAATTTTAGGTGTTATAATTGAAAATAATTGAAAAACCCGTTGAAATTGAAGAAGGAGATTCATTTAAGGTAATTTTATCAAAATATGGTGCTTTAGCTTTGGATAAGCAAGAAAATCTGTCAGAATTAATTGGTGAAACAAGTGGAGATTTGGATATTGAAAAAGGTGAAATCACCTTTGGAGATATCACATTGCCTGTTCAGATATTGGGATTCTATATGCAGGAAACCCAACAATGGTCCTGGGCTTGGGATAATGAGGATATTTTTGGCAAGGAGTTCATTGAATCTGCAGACAGGATAAAATCACTCGGTGAGAAATATGGCATTGCCGAGTTCACCTCTGAGGCTTTGCATGCGGACTTTAATGATTGCCATACCCTGGCAATGACAGCAACAGGTCTCTTGAATATGGATGCATATTATGGTGTTTCAGAAGATGGCTTGGATATTTTCGTTTTAATCCAATCCGATTTGATTAAGGAAAACAATTCAGTTAAAAAATTCAGGGACACATTCTACACTTTCCAAAAGAATTTCAATATTTATCCAAGAATAGCTTTTGAATCCTATACAAAACTTAAGGGATACGGCTATAAGCCTCATGATGATTTCGCTCTTGCAAAGATTGGCGAAAGCAGAGTCATGGCGGGCTTTACCGAAAGGGGAAATGTGACCCGTATTTTAATGTTTGGAGAAGATGAGCAATGAGCAATCTTGATTCTGATTTGGTCGATGAAATAGAATTCATGATTGACCTGCTTTCTAAATCAGGATTTTTCAGTGCCGATGAAATGGTTGAGATATTGGAAGATCAGTTCATTGAAGATGAGGTTGATTTTTCCCAATTCAATATCTCTTTAAATGACTCTTCAAATGAGAACTTCTCCAGACTTGAAAAAGTATTTTCCAGGATTTCCTGCGAAGGCATTGTTGGTGTTCATAACTGCGGATATGACCTCAAGGAAGGCGTTGGCGATGTCTTTGAATTGCAGGTACACCTGTTAAACAACAAATTTGACCCACAGGGATTTTGCTTTTACACTTTTGAAGATGTTGAAGATGCAATCTTTGATAAAAAGTTGAAGATAACCTTTGGGGACTTTGAAAACAATGAATCCAAGGCATTGGAGATAGGCAAGCTAGTTTGTAAATATTTGAATGATGAAAATTTCAACATAATTTGGGATGAAAGCATTAACAACCAGATTGAAATTAATCCGTTCATATGGGATAAAAAATATGATGATAATGTTGAATATGAAATTGAAGGGGCATATGATGTTTTTACAAAAAATCAGGTGTTAGAATGAATGTCAGATCTTTAAAATTAATCCATGATGTGA
>Ga0326514_10002556_pt1 | contig 11574 bp, 10 predicted proteins | sample 3_2548_0518_D_FD_203653 | JGI IMG/M metagenome (GOLD analysis project Ga0326514, IMG submission 203653) | Bovine rumen microbial communities from UC Davis, California, United States - 3_2548_0518 | ecosystem: Host-associated > Mammals > Digestive system > Stomach > Rumen | place: USA... | reverse complement strand
AATCCTATTTTTCAAATATGATTACCTACCTTTAAGTATATAATGAAATGGAGACTTTTCAAGTGACAACGGACGGAACTTTTACCCGGGAAGACAGAAAATACATGAAAGCGGCTCTCAAACAGGCCGAAAAAGCGATCGCGCTCGGGGAAGTTCCGATCGGCGCCGTGATCGTAGAAAACGGAAGGATCATCGGACGCGGTTATAACCGGCGCAACACCGATCACACTACCCTGGCCCACGCGGAGATCACCGCGATCCGTAAAGCCAACCGCAAAGTCGGTGACTGGAGGCTTGAGGGCTGTACTTTGTATGTCACACTGGAGCCCTGCCAGATGTGCGCCGGCGCTCTTGTCCAGTCCCGGATCGACAAGGTCGTGATCGGCGCTTCCAGCTTCAAGTCGGGCTGCGGCGGCACTCTTCTCAATATTCTGCAGAACGAGGCGTTCAATCACCAGGTGGAAGTCGTTTCAGGCCTCATGCAGGAGGAGTGCACAGAGATCCTGCAGCGGTTCTTTAAGGATCTCAGAAAGCGCAATAAAATGCGCAAAAAGAGCGCGGTTCCGGATGCCGGCACTGCGGGGGACATTTCTCAGGAGCAAGTCCCGGATCAGCCCGCTGAAAACGCATCTTTTGATTGACTTTAGTGACTGAATCCACTATATTATCACATGTGGGTGCATTTTTAGTGATGCCCCGCTATTTTTAGCCGTCCTGCTCTTTGGGGCGGAGCCTTAACAGCTGCCTGCCGCTTGCTGTGATGAAGTTTGGGTCTTACGCAATGATTCCCCGTGAACCGTGTCAGATTGGGAACAAAGCAGCACTAAGCGGGCCCTATCATGTGCCGTGAGGGTGCCTGGCGGAGCAGTAAGCGCAGTAACGGGTTAAGGTTCCGCCGCAAGGAGCAGTTTTTTGACGAACGAGGATTGTTATGAGCCTGGATAATATTATGGATATGACGGACTGCACTCTGTGTCCCAGGAGCTGCCGGGTCAACCGCGCGGCGGGGGAAGTCGGTTACTGCAAAGAGTCCGCTGAATTATACGCCGCAAGGGCGGCATTGTATTTTGACGAGGAGCCCGTGATCTCCGGACGCCGGGGAAGCGGCGCAGTCTTTTTCTCCGGCTGCAATATGGGATGTATCTATTGCCAGAATTATGCTATCGCTAAGGCCATGTCCGGCACCCGTCTCGAGCCCTCAAGGCTCTCAGAGATCTTTCTGGAACTGCAGGACCAGGACGCCGAGAACATCAACCTTGTGACGGCCTCTCATTACCTGTACCTGATCATTCCTGCGCTGGAAAAGGCGAAGAAGCAGGGTCTTCACATACCTGTTGTCTACAATACAGGCGCGTATGAGCGCGTGGAGGCCATCAAAGCGCTTGAAGGACTTGTGGATATCTGGCTCCCCGATTTCAAGTATATCTCGCCCAGGATCTCCCTGGCGTACTCTCACACGCCGGATTATTTCCAGTATGCCTCCAAGGCGCTGGCAGAAATGGTCCGCCAGTGCCCTCGTCCCCTGTTTGCGGACGGCACCTCTTCGATCGACGCGGAGGATGACGCGGACGACCCGGTCATGGTGCGCGGCGTCATTGTAAGACATCTGGCCCTCCCCGGATGCGCGGAGGACTCCAGAGACATTCTGGATTACCTGCATACAACTTACGGAGACAACATCTTTATCAGCCTGATGAACCAGTACACGCCCATGCCGCAGGTCTGGGGCGACCCCAATCTGGGGCGCAAGCTCACTCCTGAGGAATATGATTCCCTCGTCGATTATGCGATCTCCATCGGGATCACCAATGGATTCATTCAGGACGGCGAGACGGCGTCACAGAGCTATATTCCCGCCTTTGACGGGACAGGACTCTGATCTCCGCAATAATTACCGGACCGACATGAAAAGTGCCCTGACAGCCTGTTTGCAAGGCTGCCGGGGCACTTTATTCGTTTACTTATGTCTTTTTGTTCAATCCGGACGTTAATACTGCCGCATGCACGATTCCGCTCAGTGTCGGTCCAGCTCTCTCATATAAGCGCTCACCATGAGAGCGATCTTGAGCGTCATGGCATCTTCAAAGGTCCGGATATCCAGCCCGGTACTCTTCTGCAGCTTCTCAATGCGGTACACAAGCGTATTTCTGTGAACGAAGAGCTGTCTGGCTGTCTCCGACACATTGAGGTTGTTCTCGAAAAAGTTGTCGATCGTTGACAGGATCTCATGGTCAAATTCCACAGGCTCATCGCTTCCGAAGATCTCCCTGATGAACATTCTGCAAAGGCTCGGAGGGAGCTGATAGATCAGTCTTCCGATCCCCAGCTCGTTATAAGAGATCACTCTCTTGCCCGCGTAGAAGATCCGGCCAACGTCCATAGCCATCTTGGCTTCCTTATAGGAGCGGGAAAGATCCTTGAGCTCGCCGACGATCGTTCCGTAGGCGCTGCGTACTTTGACCATAGCTTCCATGTTCAGCATATCAACAGCCGTCTTGGCGACCTCTTCCAGCGCATCGTAGCTCTCCTGCTCTTCCAGCGACTTGACCAGGATCACACTGTTCTCATCCACTTCCGTCAGATAATCCCCGTTCTGGACCGTAAAGAGGCCCGACAGCATTTCCGCCGCAATAGGCTCCGACTCCGCTTCGATCTCAAAGATCATGATCGCCCTGCGAACGCTGTTCGCGATGTGAAGCTTCTTGGAGCGGTTATGGATATCCACAAGGAGAAGGTTGTCGAGAAGAAGGTTCTGGAAGAAATTATTGCGGTCAAATTTCTCCTTATAAGCGACAATGAGGTTCTCCAGCTCACCGACCGCGACTTTGGCGATCATAAAAGTATACTCATAGTTGCCCTGCGCAATGAGGATGAAAGCAAGTTCTTCATCGTCCATCACCTTGAGATAATAGCTGCTGCCGACGATCTGGCTGTCAATAGCTGACAGAGCAAAGCCGGTGACCATATTTCTGTCCGGCGTCTCGGCGCCTTCCGTCTGAGCCACCATATTGCCGGCAGTATCCTGTACGCAAAACTCAATCCTTGTGATCGCGCGAAGCTGTTCGATGCATCCCCTTATGACCTGTGATGATACCATTTATCCCCTCCTGATCGCAGACCCGGATCCCGCGGCCCGGTTCGTTCCTTTCCCTTAAAAAACGGGTGCCGCACTGTGCTCAAGTGCGACACCCAAATAATAACCTGATTGTATGCCGTCAGGCAAATGCCAATTGCTTATCAGTTAGCGATTGTCTTCTCGGTCTCTTTGTCGAAGATGTGGATCTTCTTGGTATCGAAGGTATACTTAACTGTATCGCCGGGGCGAACCTTTGTTGTAGGCTCAACTCTTGCAGTGATGTTAGCGCTGCCGAGATCGAAGTACAGGAATACTTCTGCACCGAGCAGTTCGTATACGTTTACTGTGGACTCAAATGCATAAGGAGCTTCCTTGCTGCCCTTAACTTCGATGATGTTCTCGGGACGGATACCGAAGGTAACCTGCTTGCCGTTGTAGTTGCCGTCGATGATCGCTTTCGCCTTGTCAGCGGGAAGCTCGATGGACTGGCCTTCAACATCCAGATAAGCCTTGCCGCCTGCTACTCTTGCGGTAGCATCGATGAAGTTCATCTGAGGGGATCCCATGAATCCTGCTACGAACAGGTTGTTGGGCTTGTCATAGAGGTTCTGAGGGGAATCGATCTGCTGAACGATACCGTCCTTCATAACAACGATTCTGGTACCAAGTGTCATAGCCTCGGTCTGATCGTGTGTAACGTAGATGATGGTGGTGCCCAGTCTCTGGTGAAGCTTAGCGATCTCAGTTCTCATCTGAACACGGAGCTTAGCATCCAGGTTGGAAAGAGGCTCGTCCATAAGGAATACCTTAGGGCTTCTGACGATAGCACGTCCCATAGCGACACGCTGTCTCTGACCACCGGAAAGAGCCTTCGGCTTACGATCAAGCAGGTGAGTCAGGTCAAGGATTCTTGCTGCATCTTTAACTGCCTTGTCGATCTCATCCTTCGGAACCTTGCGGAGCTTAAGTCCGAATGCCATGTTATCATAAACGGTCATGTGAGGATACAGAGCGTAGTTCTGGAAAACCATCGCGATATCTCTGTCCTTGGGCTCTACGTCGTTCATGACCTTGCCGTCAATCTTGAAAGTACCGGAAGAGATGTCCTCCAGACCTGCGATCATTCTGAGTGTTGTGGATTTTCCGCATCCGGAAGGGCCGACGAAAATGATGAATTCCTTGTCAGCGATCTCCATGTTGAAGTTCTGTACAGCCTGATAGCCGTTGGGATAAACCTTGCATACATTTTCCAAAGATAAGCTTGCCATTGTATACTCCTTCTTGTTCGAAAATACAATTAAATAATAGTTCAACGCTATAGTTAGTATATTTAAAAAAGGGCATCCCGACTATACCATTAATTCACAAAGATTTTTTGCAGTCTTGGTGATGATGTGAAGTCAAAAAAGAGGAGAATTCTGCGTTTCGTAAATTTGCACAGAATTCTCCCTGATGTTTAGTCATTTTGTCCGTCGTCCGTATCGTCCTCTTTTTGCGGAGGCACCTTATCAGTCAGCTGCTTCTCTATTTTGGCAAAAACCGGTTCGTAGACTCTGGCACAGGCATATCCGGGGACGGACAGGCCGAACAGGACCAGAAGCGGAAGAAGGATCGTGACGCGAAGGCCGGCCGCCAGAGGGACCAGCGTGATGAGCAGCATCTCCAGCGACCTGGGGAGCTCCCCGAAGGTGAGCAGGACCGCGTTGAACAGCGTATGCAGGACCGTATTGTCGAACCTTGACAGTATCGCAAACGTATAGATCATCACAACGACCAGAATGAGCGCCGTGACAGACAGCGCGCACAGAAGCCACAGAGATCCGCCCGATCCTCCTCTGACAAGCAGGATCAGATTAATAGCGATCAGATACCAAAGTACCAGAAATACGCCCCACAGAAGGGTCGCCTGCAGCAGATTACGCTTAAAGGAGCGGAAGAAGGACGGAACAATATATCCTTCCTGTTCCCGCACCATTTTCAGCAGAACATAGTGCATTCCCGTCAAGGCTGCGCCTGCCGTGATGACCGGCAGGCACATAAGAAGCGTCACGATATTGAGGATCATGAGGTCCGTCATTTTGCCAAGAAAGCGCTGAAAAGCGCTTCCCTCTTCAAAGATATTCACCTGGTACTTCCCTTCTGGCTTCCGAAGACTGCAAAGCCGGTCGAGATCATATTCCCCAATGTGTCCAGGAATCCGTCCCAGAGCACTGTAAAGAAGCCTTCCGTCTTCTTTCTGACAGTTCTCTCAGCATCCTCGATCAGCGTGTTCTCGGGCATTTTACCGCCATTTGCGGAGGCGGGCTTTATGCCGAATGCTTTCTCTGCGATGACAGTCGGTGAGATGCCTCTCCTGTCCATCTCTTCCAGCGCGTCCCGGATCGCTCCGCGAAGTGACGCCTTATCCACACTGTCGACGGCCTCGTCCATCTTTTTGTAAAGCTCCTGGCCGAATTCCGCGCCATGCTGAAGGATCCCTCCGCTGCTTTCCTCCTTGGAATTGCCGGCAGAGCTGTTCTCAGATCTTTCCGTGTCTCCTGCTGAAGCGCTTTCGTCTTCCTGCGCCTCCTTCTCCGGCTCATCTTCCGCCGCCTGCGCCGACGTTCCTTCTGAAGCCGCCTGCGCCGATGCATAAAAAGCAGGGCTCAGCACACCTGCAGAGCCCAGCATAAACGTTATAAGGATCACTAACGCTTTATTCTTCATTTCATTACCTGTTATTTGACGGTTCAGCCGATCTCGGAGCCGTCCGGAATATTCTTGTCCGCTTCAGGAGTCATCAGTGCAAGGGTGCCGTCAGGGCCTTCCGCGCACAGGAGCATGCCTTCCGATACGATGCCGGCGAGTTTAGCGGGTTTGAGATTGGTGATCACCATGACCTTCTTGCCGACCATCTCTTCCGCGGTGTAATACTTTCGGATACCGGAAACGATCTGACGGACTTCACCGCCTACCTTGACCTTGGAGCAAAGCAGCTTTTTGGACTTGGGCACCTCACTGCACTCCAGGATCTCGCCGACCTGCAGCTGTACTTTGGCAAAGTCGTCGATGGAGATCTCAGGCTTCTTCTCTGCTGCTTCCTTCTTTTCCTCAGCCTTTGCAGCGGGCTTGAGTGCCTTTTCCTTGGCCTTCTCTTCCATCTTGGCCTGCTTGGCGGCTTCCTTGCGCTGCTTGGCCATGATCTTTTCAACTTCCTTCATGACGTCTGCCTCTTTGAGGCGGGCGAACAGGATCTCGGGTTTGTCTGTGACCTTATTGCCGGAAGGATACAGGCCGAATGTGCCGAGTGTGTCGAAATCGCGGATCTCTGTGTTCAGCATCTTTACGATCTTGTCTGCTGTCTCGGGCATGAAAGGCGCCATGAGGGCTGTACCGATCGTGATGCCTTCGATCAGGTTGTAGAGCACTGTAGCGAGGCGGTCGGACTTGGCCTCGTCTCTGGCCAGCACCCACGGCTCAGTCTCATCGATATACTTGTTGAGTCTCTTGAAGACCGCGAAGATCTCTGTCAGCGCGTCTGCTGCGCGCAGCTCGTCCATCTTGGCTTCTACCTTGTCGTAAGCGGCCGTGACAAATGCCTTGAGATCATCGTCGACGGGTTCTGCGACGCCCTTGTCAGCTACTACGCCGTCAAAATACTTGTTGCTCATCGCGATCGTGCGGTTGACAAGGTTGCCCATTGTATTGGCCAGATCGGAGTTGATCCTCTCCACAACGAGCTCCCATGTGATCACGCCGTCGTTCTCATAGGGCATCTCGTGTACGACAAAATACCGCACAGCGTCAACGCCGAATATATCTGCCAGGTCGTCCGCGTAAATGACGTTGCCCTTGGTCTTGCTCATCTTCTCTCCGCCCTGCAGCAGCCAGGGATGGCCGAATACCTGCTTGGGAAGGGGCTCGCCGAGCGCCATCAGGAAGATGGGCCAGTAAATAGTATGGAAGCGGATGATGTCCTTGCCGATCAGGTGAAGGTCCGCAGGCCAGTTCTTCTTGTACAGGTCGCTGCTGTTTCCGTCCGCGTCATAGCCGATGCCGGTGATATAGTTGCTGAGCGCATCAAGCCACACATAGACAACGTGACCGGGCGCGAAGTCAACCGGAATGCCCCAGGTGAAGGAACTTCTGGATACGCACAGATCCTGCAGGCCGGGCAGCAGGAAATTGTTCATCATCTCGTTCTTTCTCGATACGGGCTGGATGAACTCCGGATGGGTGTTGATGTGTTCGATCAGGCGGTCAGCGTACTTCTTCATCTTGAAGAAATATGCGTCTTCCTTCGCCTTGTGCACTTCACTTCCGCAGACAGGGCAGTGATTGCCGTCCACTACCTGGGAAGCTGTATAGAAAGCCTCGCACTCTCTGCAATAGAGGCCGTCATACTGGCCCAGATAGATGTCGCCCTGGTCATAGAGCTTTTTGAAGATCTTCTGCACCTGGCGCTCATGGTCCTCATCCGTCGTGCGGATAAAGCGGTCGTAAGATGTGTTGACGAGATCCCAAAGTCTCTTGATCTCTCCGGCCACATCATCGACAAATTCCTTGGGTGTCTTGCCCGCGACCGCAGCTCTGGACTCGATCTTCTGGCCGTGCTCATCACTTCCTGTCTGGAAGTGCACGTCATAGCCGTCCGCCCTTTTATATCTGGCGATACAGTCCGCCAGAATGATCTCATAGGTATTTCCGATATGCGGCTTGCCGGAAGTGTAGGCGATCGCTGTTGTGATGTAATACTTTCCTTTATTCTGCATAGGTTTAAATTTCCCCTCTCATTGTCTATTTGGTTGAGGCTCCTTATTGTGAGCGCATTTTAATCAGTTAGGGTCTGCAATGACCCTGAAGCCATGCCGCAGGCATTGCTTCCAAAAATGCGCTCCTCGTTGTGAGCGCATTTTTTAATTACCAGCAGAGCACCTCGTGTCCTGTCTCTGTGACGAGCACCTGGATCTCCCACTGCGCGGACGGTTTTCCGTCTCTTGTGTAGATGGTCCATCCGTTCTTATCATCCTGGTAAATGTCGTCGGTCCCCATATTGACCATGGGCTCGATGGTGAATACCATACCGGGCACCATCAGCATCTCCTCGCCGGGCTTCGATACATAGCTGACGAAGGGATCCTCATGGAATTCAATGCCGCAGCCATGTCCGCCGATCTCTCTGACTACCGAATAGCCGTTTCTGACAGCGTGCTCGTGCACCTTGCTTCCCATGTCGCCGAGGAAGGTCCACGGGATGACGTTCTCAAGGCCGATCTCCACACACTCTTTGGTGACCTGTACCAGTTTCCTCTTCTCCTCGGAGACGTCGCCGATCATGAACATTCGGGAGGAATCCGAGAAATAGCCTCTGTAGATCGTAGAACAGTCGACGTTGATGATATCGCCGTCCTTGAGGATATGTTTCTCATCCGGAATTCCGTGGCAGACTTCCTCGTTGATCGAGGTGCAGACGCTCTTGGGAAAGCCTTCATAGTGGAGCGGAGCAGGAATCGCGTTCATGGAGACTGTCGTCTCATAGACGATCCTGTCGATCTCCTCTGTGCTCATGCCGGCACGGATCTTCTCCGCCACCGCGTCCAGGCAGGCCATGTTGACCTTGGCGCTCTCCTTAATACCCTGGATCTGTTCCGGCGTCTTGATGATGCTTCTGTCCGGCGTTATATGTCCCTTAAGCTGGAAGGTCTTGATCTTATCGTCAAAACGCATGTGACAGTTCTTGTATTTCTTTCCGCTGCCGCACCAGCACGGATCATTTCTTTCAATCTTAGCTGCAAAATGGATCATAAATTGCTGACTTCCTTCTGTTTTATGGTGTCTTTACAAACAATACTTATGCAAAGAAATTATGAAAGTTTTTTCTGCAATTGTCAAGCAAGGAGCGCCTGCACACTCAAAGCCATATATGATGTACAGAAAAAAACCCCGGCAGGCACTGTCGGCAGCGCCTGCCAGGGGTCACGCAATGCACAATATAGTCCTCGCAAAAAATCTTAAAGAGGATTATTTCTTAATGAACTCCATAGTCTCTGCAAAGATGCCGTCCGCGTCAAGGTGATACAGAGCGAGCAGTTCTTCCGCTTCTCCGGATTCACCAAATTTGGAAAGTCCGACTCTCTTTACTCTTGTGGGAAGCTTGTCGCCCAGGAGCTCTGCCACAGCGCTGCCGAGTCCGCCTACGGCGAATCCCTCTTCAACTACCATAACCTTTCCGGTCTTGGCCGCGGAGCGCAGGATCATATCCTCATCGAGAGGCTTGATCGTACAGATATTGATGATATCGGCCTTGACGCCTGCCGCGCGCAGCATCACATCCGCTTTCAGGGCGCTGTCCACGCAGAGACCCGTCGTGATGATCGTCACGTCGCTTCCGTTGCGGAGAAGCTGGCCTTTGCCGAACTCAAATTTATACTCCGGATAATCGTTGATGACCGGAACAGCCAGTCTGCCCAGACGGATATAGACCGGTCCGTTGATCTCGGCAGCTTTTCTGACTGCCGCTCTCGCCTCTACATCATCGGAAGGGGACATGACGACCATATTGGGCATCATGCGCATGAGCGCGATATCCTCAAGGCACTGGTGGCTTCCGCCGTCCGCGCCTACGCTCACGCCGGCATGGCTGGCACAGATCTTGACATTGAGCCCGGGCAGGCAGATCGAATTGCGGATCTGCTCAAATGCGCGGCCGACCGCGAACATTGCGAAGGAACTCATAAAGGGGATCTTGCCCGCTGCGGCAAGACCGGCCGCTACTGCCGCCATGTTTCCTTCCGCGATACCGCAGTTGATGAATCTGTCAGGGAATTTTTTGGCAAAGATCGATGTCTTGGTGGAGCCGGACAGGTCCGCGTCCAGGACAACGATGTTCTTGTTCTCTTCTCCGAGCTCCGCAAGGACCTCTCCGTAGCTCTGTCTGGTTGCAATCTTCTTTATCTGCGGCATAATTCTTCTCCTATCCTTTCCAGATCCTGCATAGCGGCCTTGTATTCCTCAGCGTTGGTGGATTTTCCATGCCAGCCGGCATTGTTCTCCATGAAAGAGACGCCTTTGCCCTTGACGGTCTTCGCGACGATGCAGACAGGTCTGTCCTTCACCTCGCGCGCTTCCTTATAGGCAGCTCTGATCTGGTCAAAATCATGACCGTCGATATTGATCACGTGCCACTTGAAAGCCTTGAACTTCTCGTCGATGGGATACGGGCTGTTGACGTCCGTGATCGCGCCGTCAATCTGCAGATTGTTGTTGTCCACGACTGCGACCAGATTATTGAGACCGTGGTTAGCTGCGAGCATTGCTGCCTCCCATACTTCGCCCTCCTGGATCTCGCCGTCACCGAGGACGGTATAGACTCTCCAGTCCGCCTTATCCATTTTCGCTGCCAGTGCCATACCCACTGCAGCTGAGAATCCCTGTCCAAGGGATCCGGTGCTCATCTCAAGGCCGGGCAGATGGTGCATGGAAGGATGTCCCTGGAGGTCGGAATGGAGCTTTCTGAGTGTCAGCAGCTTTTCCACAGGGAAATATCCTCTCTGTGCAAGAACGGCATAGAGAGCCGGCGCCGCGTGGCCCTTGGAGAGCACGAAGCGGTCTCTCTGCGGATCTTTGGGATTTTCAGGATCCACGTTCATTTCCTCAAAATAGAGATAGGTCAGGATATCCGTGCAGGAAAGAGATCCGCCGGGATGACCTGAGCCCGCCTCATTCGTTGACGTAATGACTCCTTTTCTTACTTCATTCGCGTATTTCTGTAGTTGCAGGTTGTTCAAATCATACCTCCTTCTGGTATATGTGATGGCATATAATTCTTCTGCCGGTCTACCTTATATAGAATTCCTGCGCGTCCTCAAGACGAAGACAGGCGAGCTGTGCCCGTTCTGCCGACGCCCGGATGGCGGGATCCGAGTCGGCACTGCAAGATAACAGCTTTGCGCCGCAATCAAGATCGATGAATTTTTCTCCGTAAAAGATCCTGTTCCTCTTCGTCTGCCGCGGTTTTCGAAACGGCCAGCCTTTCTCCGCTTTCATCCTGGTGAAATAATAGTCCGTGATCGTGTGTCCGCAGATCAGGCAGTGATATTTCTGCGTCCCTTTATATTCGGCAAAAGGGTCCTCCCTCAGAAGAAGCCTTCTCCATACCGCATCTTTCCGGCGCAGCCGGGCTTCCATAGGGCTGTATTCCGTATCATTATAATACGGATATGCGTGCGCGAGCATATAGTGCTTATCGCCGTCCCTGACGTCAAAGCTGAGCGGCAGATCTGTGATCCATTTGCGGATCTCCCACTGCTTAAGCCTGTCCAGCCTTAAAAACTCCTCCCATGTTCCCGCTCCGCGGTTATTGATCAGCCAGTTGCGGGCGATCGGATCATCGCCGGCTGTTTTCCCGCTGATCTCCATCATAGCCTGAAACATCTCTTCATGATTGCCCTTCAGGCAATGTACCCTGCTGCTGGATCTGTCCAGATGCATGACGAACAGCAGCGTCTCCAGAGGATAGG
>Ga0326514_10002555_pt1 | contig 11581 bp, 3 predicted proteins | sample 3_2548_0518_D_FD_203653 | JGI IMG/M metagenome (GOLD analysis project Ga0326514, IMG submission 203653) | Bovine rumen microbial communities from UC Davis, California, United States - 3_2548_0518 | ecosystem: Host-associated > Mammals > Digestive system > Stomach > Rumen | place: USA: California... | reverse complement strand
GGGAGTATTTCGACGACTCCAAGCAAGAGTTTATTTATTATAAGAAACAAACGCTTCTTCTGGAGCATTCTCTTATTTCAATTTCAAAATGGGAGTCGAAATGGAAAAAACCCTTTCTTGAAACCAAAGACAAGACCATGGAAGAAACCATCGATTACATTCGATGTATGACTTTGAATACAAATGTGGATCCCGACGCATACAGCGGCTTGACTCGGGATATTTATGAGAAGGTCGGCCAATATATAAACGACCCGATGACTGCTACCTGGTTTAACAACAAACAACCTGGAAATAGTAAGCCTGGAGGCAAGGGACAGGTGGTCACCTCCGAGCTAATTTATTACTGGATGATCGCATATGACATACCGTTTGAGTACCAGAAGTGGCATTTGAACCGGTTGCTTACGCTCATCCGGGTTTGCGAGATTAAAAACCAGCCCAGTAAGAAGATGCGGAAGAAAGATATTCTGAGCAGCAACCGGGCACTGAATGAATCCAGAAAAAGGGCTATGGGCACGAGAGGATGATCAACGTGGCGGAGCTTAAACATGAAGGCGACTTCAAAAAGACTGATACATTCTTAGGAAAGTTGTCTAATGGAATTAATAGAAAATTTTTGGAGCACTACGGAAAACTCGGAGTTGAAGCATTGCATGAAGCCACTCCGAAGGCAACCGGCAAGACTTCGCAAAGTTGGTCATATGTTGTCGAAAATTCAAGCAACGGTGTCTTGCTTAACTGGAATAATTCAAACGTTGTAAACGGAGCAAACGTTGCAATGCTTATACAAAAGGGTCACGGGACGGCTTCAGGGACATATGTTCAGGGTATAGATTATATTAATCCAGCGCTTGAACCTATATATGAGAGTATAAAAAAGCATAAGGGTATGGACTTTGTTGATCCTTCGACAGACGTTATTTATGAATCTCATGCTAGAAGGTAGGATGGAGGTGATAAGTCATGCCGAACAATATCGACGAACATGTTGTCAAAATGTCATTTGACAATAAACAGTTTGAGTCGGGCGTATCTCAGAGTCTAAAAACACTCGATGATTTGAAAAAAGCCCTTAACTTTGATGAAGTTGAGGGAAGTCTGAAAAATATTGAAAACGCGTTTAATAATCTGGATTTGTCCGGTTTGGCTGACTCCGTCGACTTCATTGCAAGCCGATTTGAACCGCTTGGAAAGATTGCGGATGTTGCACTTAGCAGGATTGCAGATAAGGCTTTGGATGCTGGTAAGAAGATCACGGACGCATTCTTTGGATTTAGCGATATGTCTGCTGGGCAGAGTAAATATGAAACCCGTACAAAAGCTGTTCAGACAATTATGAATGCGACCGGTAAATCTATAGAAGAAGTAGAAGCGGTTCTTGACAGCCTACAAACATATACTGATGAAACCTCTTATGATTTTGCTGCCATGGTCGACAATATTGGCAAATTTACGTCTGTTGGCGTAGATTTGGAAATGGCTGAGAAAGCTATGGAGGGCATTGGCAACGAAGCTGCAAAATCCGGTGCGAGTATCCAGCAGGCCAACAACGCGATGTATAACTTTGCGCAGGCTTTGTCGCAGGGTGCTGTAAAATTACAGGATTGGCGTTCTATTTCGAACGCAACTATGGCCACCAAAGAATTTAAAGAAATGCTCATATCAACGGCCATAGAAATTGGTACTTTGGAATCTGCTGGCGAGAACGTCGGTTCATTGGTAAGTACAAATGAAAAACAGTTAGCCGCCGGAGAGAAAGCGCTCGCGAAGGCCCAGAAGGCGACAAAAGATCGAGCAGAAAAAGTTGCAGCAGCGCAAGAAAAAATTGCATCAGCTACGAAAAAAACTGAGGTTAATTTCCAAAATTTTGAAAGTACTTTGTCTGATGGATGGCTCACAGCCGATGTACTAATTAAGACACTAAACAAGTATTCTAATATGAATACTGATTTTGGTAGAGAAGCTTATTATGCAGCTCAGAAGGCCTTAACTTTCACAGATGCTATACAAGCAACCAAAGATGCTGTCAGTTCTGGCTGGATGGATTCTTTTGGATATATATTCGGTAATTTGGAAGAAGCCATGGAACTGTGGACAAATGTGGCGAATGCTTTGTATGAGTATGTCGCTATATTTGCAGATTGGCGTAATGAAGTTCTTGAGTCATGGCATACAATGGGCGGCTATAACGACATGATCGAAGCCGCCTCCAATCTGTGGCAGACTTTTATGAACATCGTCAAAGGTGTCGGTGAAGCTTTAACAAACGTCTTTCCGATTCTAAATCCTGAGAATATGAGTCAGGCTCTTCGCGATGGCACAAAAGCTTTAAAGGATTGGTCCGCCGGTCTTCTTGAAATGTTCGGCCTTCAGGAAGATGTCAAAAAAGAGGAAGAAGAAGCTGCTGAAGAAGCAGAGGAAGTTGCGGATAAGGTTGATAGTGTAAAAGAAAGCGCCGATTCCGCTGCTGACAGTATGACGGATCTGAGCGATGCTTCTAAAGAGGTTGCCAAAAATGTCAACGGTATAGAAACCGGAATAAAGCGCGGCATGCGCGGTGACAATGTAAAGGCTCTCCAACAGAAGCTTGTTTCACTTGGCTTCAGGCTCGACAAGTTTGGTGTGGACGGGATATTTGGCCCTGAAACACAAGGTGCTGTTGAAGAGCTTCAAAGAGCGCTTGGTGTTGAAGTGACCGGTGCGCTTGACGAAGCAACCATTGCCGCATTAAATACCGAAGAAGGTATGGCAAAGCTTCAGGAGCGAATGCATAAAGGTCTGAGCTCCGGTGATGTTGGTAAAGATGTAAAAGACATTCAAAATGAGCTTAATAAGTATCTCGGTAGTAACGACAAAATTGTTGCCGACGGTATCTACGGGCCAAAAACCAAGGCTGCAGTAGAAAAACTTCAGAAAGAACTTGGCATCGAAGTGACTGGCGTTTGGGACGATACCACGAGAGCAGCTTTTGAAAGCAGTAAAATGGTGTTGTTCAGCCTCGACAAGATTAGAAAAGGAATTAAACGTGGCGACACTAGTAAGGAAGTTAAAGCACTTCAGGAGCAACTAATTAAAACTGGATATTTAACTGATCAAAGTGTTGCCGACGGAGTATATGGACCAAAAACTGAAGAAGCCGTTAAAAAACTGCAGCGAGAGCTTGGCGTTGAGGAGACAGGAGTTTGGGATGAAGCTACATACCATGCTGTAGCGATATCCAAGCGAATGAAAAAGGCAAATCTCGACACGGCCAAGTCTGCAGAAGAAGCTGCTGAAACTGTGGACGAAACGTCTGAGAAAACAGAAGAATCTGCCGAATCTGCCGACAAAGCTACGACCCATACAACTGTTGCGATGATGCGGCTTCAGAATATTGTGAAAGGCTGGGCTGCAGCGTTTAAGATCGCAACAAAATTCGCTAGTGCAGTAACTGAAATCGCCGGAAATATTCTTGGTATGTTCAGCCCGTTGGTCGACGTTGCTATACGGTTTGGGTCTGTGTTTGGCGGCATGTTTGAAAATCTGGCGAAGACTCTTGATGAAAACGACACATATGGATCGTTTGTCAAGAATGTCACTGACGCATTCAAGCCGTTTGGAGATTTTATCAAAAGCGTCGCGAATGGTTTGAACAGATTTTTGGATGCTTATGATGCTTTTCTCGAATCCACTGGTAAGAGAAACACATTCGGTAACTTCTTTGACTTCCTGAACGATTATCTTAAGAAGATTCCAGCTATTGGCTTTATAATCGATATATTTGAAACAGTGAAATCTACAGTCGGACCGATCATCTCTTTCCTGATAGAACAGGTTAAAAGTTTGATAGGGTGGTTCGGTAGCGATGGATTCAAACAGGCCAAAGATAGTGTGTTTGGCTGGATTTCTGAAAAACTCACGGTCCTTAGGGAGGCTATTACAAAGTTCAGAGAGGACCATCCTGAGCTGACCATAGAAAACTTCCTTAACAAGATAAAGGAAATTGGCGGATGGGTCGGCGGCAAATTCGGCGAAGGCATCGATACAATAAAAAATAAGTTTGCCGAATTCAAAGCAGTTGTCGATCAATTCGCCCAGGATCATCCAGAGCTTTCCATATCAAACATATTTGAAAAGATCAAGGATACTTTCAAGGGTATCGGCGATATGTTTTCAAAGTTCTTCTCCGGCGGAGACCAGAGCGAAGGCGGTTCATTCTTCGATGCGCTTAAGGAACGCTTTAAGGCATTCGAACCGGTCCTCGATTGGATGGAAGGAATTAAAGACCGAATCGTCAAGCTCTGGCAGAGCATATTTGGCGGGGGAGAAGATGTAACAGCAGAATCAGGCATAACCAAGACTGTGAAAGCCCAGATCACAACTTTCGATGGACTTCAGAGCAAGATGTCGGGAATTCAAAGCGTTGTGGATTGGTTTGTCAATCTAAAAGATAGATTAATTAATGCGTGGAATGATCTCACCAATGTCGGAAAAACCGGAGGGCCGGATCTTGTAAAAGAAGGCGGGTTCACAAGTGTGTTCGACAGACTTGGCGAGTTTTCAAAAGAAATTGCAAAGATTGATCTCGGCAAAGTGATTTCTACTGCTTTGAAAGCTATGGCCGTTTATAGTGTTCTAAACATCAGCAACGGCATAAAGAATTTTGGTAAAGGCGCTAAAACCTTTGGTAAGGACATCGGAAAAATGGTTGAAAGCTTGACTAAACCTTTCACCGCGATTGCAAATAAGGTTGCGCAGAATTTTGATTTCAAGGGTCTTTCGAAAGCGCTTAGTGAGCGCGTCAAGTATGGAAAACAGGAGAAAGAAAGTATAGGAACAAAAGCGTTGAAGCTCGCCGGTTCACTATTGATGGTTGTCGCTGCCATAGCTATCGTAACTAAGGTGGTCAAGGACAACAATCAAAATGATATGGATAAAGCGCTATGGATTGTTGGAGGTATTCTTCTCGCCCTTGGCACGATCTCCATATTGGTTGCTGCGTTTTCCAAAGAAAAAGCTACAAATTCCAAAGGGAGTATGACCGGCATCCTGGCCTTATGTGGTGGCATTTATTTGGTTGTCCTCGCTATAGGAAGAGTAATCGGGATAATTACAGGAACTACTACTCAGCAAGTGTTGGATAAAGCACTATGGATCGTTGGCGGTGCTTTGGTTATTCTTGGAGTCATCTCTGTGCTTATAGCTGCGTTTTCAAAAGGAGAAACTTCCGGAGTTAAAGGTATATTGTCTTTATGCGCCGGTGTATATATACTTGTTTTGGCTCTTGAAAAAACGATAAAAATTATTAAAGATGTTTCGGATACAGAGCTCAACAACGCTTTGGTCATTGTTGGAGGCATGCTTGTTTTGCTTGGCATATTCGCTGTCCTTATTTCAGCGACCTCCAATGGAAAGACTTCGGAAATCAAGGGACTTTTAAAGATGTGCCTTGGGGTATATGTGTTAGTGCTAGCTTTGGAAAAAGTAATTAGCATTGTTGACAATGCTACATCTAGTTCTTTGGATAAAGCGTTATGGATCTTAGGCGGAATGACAGTTGCTTTAGGGATAATTTCTGTGTTAGTTGCTGCTCTGTCGAAGCATGAAAAAGTAAAAATAAGTGGGATAAAGTCATTCGTATTAGGATTGTCGGCGATGGTTGGATTGCTATCCGTATTGATACATATTGTCGACACGTCTACCCAAAAATCTTTGGATAAAGCGTTATGGATCTTAGGTGGCATGGTAGTCGCTGTTGCCGCTTTCTTACTCGGTTCTTATTTTATAGGAAGCGGAGATAGTGAAAAGCGTTCAAAAGCAATGCTTAAGGGTGCTGGAACTATTGTTGGAGCGCTTGGAATAATTGTTGGAGCTGCGACAATTTTGGTCGGTGGACTAGGTGAATTAGCAAGGATAGAGAGCTTAGATCTTATTGGCTCTATGAAGCGCGGTAAGGAAATACTGACAATTGTTGCAGAATCGTTTGCCAGTTTTAAGGATAAATTAGGAGCCAATTGGCTTGTTATAGCTGGTTTTTTGGCGGCTAGTTGGTTAGTAGGCTATTTTCCGACGGCTCCAACGAGTATGATAGAAGGCGCGGCTGCTATTTCGGCCACTCTTGCGATTATTGTGTCTGCCGCAACCGTGCTTATAGGAGGAATCGGCGAACTTGACAGAATAGAAAGTTTAGACTTGCTTGGGTCCGTGAAGCGCGGTAAGGAAATACTAGCAATTGTTGCCAGTACTTTGTCGTCATTTAAAGAAAAGATGGGCTTATCTTTGCCAACTATAGGCGGCATTTTGACCGTGAGCACGATGGTTGGTTTGATACCAACGGCTCCAACGAGTATGATTGAAGGGGCAACAGCTATTTCGGCTGCTCTTGCAATTATTGTGTCTGCCGCAACTATACTTATTACAGGGATAGGTGCTATAGATGAAAATATTGATACAGATCTTGTAAAAGCTACTGAAAGCGGCGGAAAAATATTAGAGTCTGTCGCAACGACGCTGTCTTCGTTTGGAGAAAAATTAAAGCTTAATCTTCCAATTATTGCTGGTATGCTAGTTGCGAGTATAATTACAGGTTTAATCCCAGGTGGAAAATTGGCAATGATCGCTGGGGCTTCTGCTATCGGTCTTGCGGCAGATGCGTTAATAGTAGTAGTTGGTACCTTGATTACCGGACTTGGCGTTTTAAATCAGTGGACCGACAATGGGCTGTCACAAGCTATAGACAGTGGCGGAGCTGTGCTTGAATCCATTTCTGGTGCAATTGCAAGAGTTAAGAGCGGATTTACAAAAGTATACAACGAAGATTTAAAAGATTTTGGCGAAGCTATGGAAAGCGTTAGAGAAGGTATAGAAGGAATTAATGCAGATGGCACGCTGGACTCAGACATGACTGCAGCTACGTCCATGGCGTCCAAGTTATATAGTTTTTTTAATTCTCTCAGTACTTACAGCCTCGTCGATGCACCAAACGTTATTGACGGATATACGTCTGTTGCGTCAATATTAATAGACGACGTCGATGCATTTGGCAAAGCAATAAACAATCTGTGGAACGGCGTTAGCGGAATTTCAAAGGATAAAGATATAAATAACGATGTCGATACGTCTATACAAGTGGTAACGAAGCTAAAGACGGATTTTTTTGATGTTATAGGTAATGAAGAAAATATTCCTGATGGAAGTGGTCTTCAAACCTACAATGGCAAGATTGATGAGATATTAGGAAATGTAAAAACTTTTGGCGAAAACATAGGGATATTTCATAACAATGTTACCGGATTTAGTTCTTCGCAGATAGAGTCAGATGCTACTACCGCTATAAATATAGCCACTCATATTGCTAATTTCCTTGAATTTCTGACCGGAATGAACATTGAGCAAAAATCACAGGGTATTAAAGCTTGGTTCAGCGATGAAACTAAAGGCGAAACCGTTATTGATACTGTTGGAGAGCTTGCCGAAGCTATGACTAATTCGGCATCATCTTTCAGCGGATTGGCAAACGCAGGAATAGAGAAAGATGTAACTGCAGCTATATCTTCGTTAAAAGCCGTTGCTGAGTTTTTAACTTATGTATCCAACGACGCTAATATGGACTCGGCATCCATTGATCCGGAAGATTCTGGCTGGATAGGCAAGGACAAACTGCAGAAACTTTTGGGCGGGCTTAGTAGAATTGCTCAGGAATTGGTAGCCTTTGATAATCAAACGAAGGATCTCCCGCTCGATGATATTGCCGCCGTTTCAAGGATGATTTCTGACTTCTTACAGTTTGGTCTTGCTGGGGCGGACTTTAACGCCGATAGCATTCTGAGCGGTATCAATTTTGAAGATGTTAATAGCCGAATTGCTGAAATTATTGGTTATGTCCAAACCGCTATTTCACAAAATGAGTCTGATTTAACTAAAAGCGGGTCGTCACTGGCTTCGAGTCTCTATGACGCTCTAAATGAAAAGACTTCTGACTTCAACACCGCCGGTGAAAACTTCGTCAGGGGTTTGACGAATGGCGTATACTTCCAGACAAGGTTTGCGGTTGAGGCCGCTGCGTATGTTGCAAGGCAAATGGTTACCGCTGTTAAGAATACATTCCAGACAGCATCGCCATCAAAAGTTACGACCCAGATTGGTAAGTATTTCTCGGAAGGCCTCAGCAATGGTGTTCGTGAGGAAGGAGACAATGCAGTTAATTCTTCACAGCGGGTTGCTGAAAACATGATGCAGGCCACGAAAGATTCATTGCTTCCATTATCTACAGCGTTATTTGACGATATAGACGACAATCCTGTGATTCGTCCTGTTGTTGATATGTCTAACGTAGAGGCAGCTAAGAATCGTTTACCAGGATATTTTAGCGGCCAAAGCGGAAGGTTGTCTGTTTCCGCCAGCCTTGCAAAAAATGTCGCTGGCGAATTCGAGAGGCAGCGCTCGAGCGGTAAAAATGGTTTTAAGAATAGCGGCTCATTGCCTACAATTTCTAGAGACAGTAGCGATCCCGAACGATATATTTTGAACAACAGTGACGGGGCAGGATTACTCGATCGTTTTGATGCGAAGTTTGAAAAATTAGCCAACGCCATTACTAATATGCAGGTTGTGCTTGATACCGGAGAGTTTGTTGGAGCAACATCCGGAGCGTATGATAAACAATTTGGAAAAATGGCCGGCAGAAAGGGACGAGGAAACTAAATGTATCATTCAATAACTATTGGTGATAAAAACACCTGGGACGATTGGCATTTAATTCCTTCGTCCCGACCTCTTGTTAATCCACCGAATCCTCGAACCAGTTTCATAGATATTCCTGGTTCCGATGGATCAATAGATTTAAGTGAAATCATGATCGGACGTCCCACGTATACAGATAGATCTGGTACGTGGGATTTTTATGTTGATAATGGATACGGGAATTGGAGCGATAGGTATAGCGAAATAATGGCATATCTCCATGGTAAAAAGATGAATGCAGTTTTAGAAGACGACCCGTTGTTTTATTATGAAGGGCGTTTTTCTGTAAATGAATGGCGCTCAGATCCATATTATTCGAGAATCTCTATAAACTACAATGTTGGCCCGTATAAGCTATATTCGATTACAGACGGAGATATGTGGCTTTGGGATCCGTTTAATTTTGAAACCGATTCAATTCGAAGTTATAAGAATATGGTTGTGAAGAGAAATAGTGAGCTTGTTGTTACTATTACTGGTGATGTGATGGATATTATTCCGGTTATTACTACGCCAACGAATGATATGCAATTGGAGTTTAACGGATTTAAGTATTATTTAAAAAGAGGTTCTCATACATATGATGGTGTGATAATAACTGAAGGAGAAAACATATTAACTTTTAATTATACAGGTTCCGCTTCCTCAAGCAAAGTTAGTTTGAAATTGACAGGGGGAAAATTCTAATGTTTTATGTATATGCTGACGGGGAATCGATATTTAGTCCGTTAGATGACAGTTTAGCTATATTTTCCCCTAAGGTCACACTTGAATTGGGGAAATCTGGGTCTTTTCAATTTTCAATTCCAAAATCAAATGAATATTATAATTCAATAGAGCAGTTGAAGACCTCTATTATTGTCGAAATTGACAACACTGAAATATTTAGAGGTCGTGTACTCACAATTACACGTGGCTTTAGCAATATTAAGAATGTATACTGCGAAGGTATATTGTCATATCTTGTTGACAGCGTTCAAAAAGCGAATCGATTTAATGGAAAAGCAAAAGATTTGTATGAGAAGATATTGCGTCGTCATAATGCTATGGTGGACAGCTCAAAACGTTTTAGTATAGAATTGGGTAGTTTTGGTGTTGAAAATGCAGCAGTAGTTATTCCAGGAAAAAAAGAAGAAGGTGATAAGTATTTTGGCGAAAATAAGTATGAGCAAGCTATTATAGAAAGTATTGTGGACGAGTGGCAAACCACCTATGATTACATTAATAAGATATTTATTGATTATCTCGGTGGCTATTTAGTAGCGAAACATGATTCTGCTTCTGATAAAAACTATATAGATTATATTTCAAACGAAACTTTTGATTCACTTGTAGAAACAGCGGAACTTGAAGATAAAGCAGATTTTGAGATTGAATTCGGTGTGAATATGCTTGACTTATCCGAAGAGATAAATGCAGAGGATATGTTTACAGTTCTTGTTCCACTTGGCGATGGTGATGAAGACGAGTTAACTATAAAAAATGCTACAAATAAGTATTCCGATTCAAGTATAGAATTGGTTGAAGTTAACGGAAAACAAATAGGCATAGCAGATCGTGTTCTAAAGGAACAATACGGGTCTATCGTTAAAACTCATGTGTTTGATAATGTAAATAATCCAAACACTTTATTTTCGAACGGCGTCAATTACATAAAAAGAAAAAAGCATATACCTATTACCTATACGGTAAAAGCCGTTGACTTACACTTTATAAACGGTACATCGTCGCAAATGCAAATAGGCGATGTGGTGAAGGTAACATCTTCGCCTCATAGCATTATACGATATCTTCTTTGTACAAAAATAGAATATGATCTCTCTAATCCTGGCAATACTGCGTATACATTTGGTAATCCTGAGCAAACACTTACAGAACGTTATAAAAGGGATAAAGACAAGAACAAAAACGATTCCGACCACAACAGGGATCGGTCTGCCAAGGGTGGTGGAGGCGCTGCTGGGGCTGCTAAAGATGATGCTATAGATTATGCTTATAACGGTTATCATGAAGCAAAAGAGTGGATAGAAGCTTATGGTGCTGGAACGTATGATGCGCTGGTATGGTATGGTCAATATGCACAAGGCGCCATTAAGGCATACGAGTGGATAGATAATTATGGAGCTGGAGCTGAAAATGTTATATTTTGGTATAATGATAACGCCACAGGTGTGATCGACACTAAAAAGTGGGTTGATGCTTATAAAGCCGTATCACAGGAATCTATAAAGTGGTATAATGATAACGCCACCGGTGTGATCGACACTAAAAAGTGGGTTGACGCTTATAAAGCCGTATCGCAGGAATCTATAAAGTGGTATAATAATTATTCGACAGGTTTGGTTGACACTAAGAAGTGGGTTGACGCTTATAAAGCCGTATCTCAGGAATTCATAAAGTGGTATAATAATTATTCGACAGGTTTGGTTGACACTAAGAAGTGGGTTGACGCTTATAAAGCCGTATCGCAGGAATCTATAAAGTGGTATAATAATTATTCCACAGGTTTGGTTGACACTAAGAAGTGGGTTGATGCTTATAAAGCCGTATCACAGGAATCTATAAAGTGGTATAATGATAACGCCACAGGTGTGATCAACACTAAGAAGTGGGTTGACGCTTATAAAGCCGTATCGCAGGAATTCATAAAGTGGTATAACAAATATTCCACAGGTGTGATCAACACTAAGAAGTGGGTTGACGCTTATAAAGCCGTATCGCAGGAATTCATAAAGTGGTATAATAATTATTCGACAGGTGTGATCGACACTAAGAAGTGGGTTGACGCTTATAAAGCCGTATCTCAGGAATTCATAAAGTGGTATAATGATAACGCCACAGGTGTGATCGACACTAA
>Ga0326514_10002554_pt1 | contig 11582 bp, 11 predicted proteins | sample 3_2548_0518_D_FD_203653 | JGI IMG/M metagenome (GOLD analysis project Ga0326514, IMG submission 203653) | Bovine rumen microbial communities from UC Davis, California, United States - 3_2548_0518 | ecosystem: Host-associated > Mammals > Digestive system > Stomach > Rumen | place: USA... | reverse complement strand
TTATAAAACCTCTTTCAATATCGGAATGTATTTTTCCTGCTGCTTGCGGTGCTTTTGTACCTTTTTTTATCGTCCATGCTCTTACTTCAGGCTCTCCAGCTGTTAAAAATGACATTAATCCTAATAAATCATAACTCTTTTTTATTACTTTATCTAATCCTGATTCTTTTAATCCTAAAGCTTCTAACATTTCTTTTTTATCTTCATCTTCTAATCCTGAAAGTTCTTCTTCTATTTTAACACATAAAGGAATTACTTCTGCTTTTTCTTTTGATGCATATTCTTTTACTTTTAAAACCAATTCATCGTTTTCAGAATCTTCTAATTGTTCTTCAGAAATATTTGCAATATAAAGTATTGGTTTTGTTGTTAGCAAAAACATATCTTTAACAAGTTCTTGTTCTTCTTCATTAAACTCTAGTGCTCTTGCTGATATCCCATTTTCTAAATTTTCTTTGATTTTTTCTAATAAATCTATTTCTGCTTGATATTTTTTATCTGCTTTTAAATTTTTTCTTGCTTTGTCTAATCTTTTATTTACTGTTTCAATATCAGCAAAAATAAGTTCTAAATTAATTGTTTCTATATCTCTTATTGGATCAACACTACCATCAACATGAACTACATTTGAATCATCAAAACATCTAACAACTTCACAGATTGCATCTGTTTCACGAATATGTGATAAAAATTTATTTCCTAACCCTTCTCCTTTACTTGCTCCTTTTACTAACCCTGCAATATCGACAAATTCAATTACTGCATGAGTTGTTTTTTGAGGATTATACATTTTAGTTAATTCATCTAATCTTTCATCAGGTACTGGAACAACTCCTACATTTGGCTCTATTGTGCAGAATGGATAATTTGCACATTCTGCACCAGCTTTTGTTATACTATTAAACATTGTACTTTTTCCTACATTTGGTAAACCTACAATTCCTAATTTCATATTTTTAGTCCTTTCTATTTTATTTTTTCTTTAACTTCTTTTAAAATTTTCTCTTTAAACTCTTCTACACTTATGGCTCCTAAATCACCATCTTTATAAGAACGAACTGAAACAGTACCAGCTTCTACTTCTTTTTGCCCTATGACTAACATATAAGGAATTTTTGCAAGCTCTGCTTCACGAATTTTATATCCTGTTTTTTCGTTTCTGTTATCAACTTCTACTCTTATTCCTTCTCTTAGAAGTTCATCTCTTAGTTTAAAACTATATTCATGTTGATTATCTGTTATAGGTAATATTCTTACTTGTTTTGGTGCAACCCATAAAGGTAAAACTCCTTTTGTTTCTTCTAACAGGAATGAAATAAATCTATCAGAAGATCCAAGTATTGCTCTATGAATTACAACTGGTCTATGTTCATTTCCATCTTCTCCTATATAAGATAATTCAAATCTTTCTGGCAATGCAAAATCTAATTGACATGTTGGAATAGTTACATCATGTCCTAAAACAGTTTTTATTTGTATGTCAATTTTTGGGCCATAAAATGCTGCTTCTCCTTCAGCTTCATAGAAATCAATATTTAGTTCCTTTAATATTTCTCTTAGCTGACTTTCTGCTGTCTCCCACATTTCATCATTATCAATATATTTTTCTTTATTATTTTTATCTCTTAATGATAATCTAAATGCAAATCTATCTCTTTCAAATCCAAAATCATTTATATAAACTTCAAATATTAACTTTATTACTTTTCCTACTTCTTCCTTTATTTGATCAGGTCTTACAAAAAGATGAGCATCATTTTGACACATTTGTCTAACTCTTTCTAATCCACATACCGCACCACTATTTTCATATCTAAAATCATGAGCAAGTTCACCAATTTTAATTGGCAAATCTCTATATGATCTTAATTCACTTTTATAAACAAGCATATGATGAGGACAGTTCATTGGTCTTAAAACAAGCTCTTCATTATCCATCTTCATTACTGGAAACATATCTTCTTTATAATGATCCCAATGTCCGCTTGTTTTATAAAGATCTGTTGTTGCTATACTTGGTGTATATACATGGTCATATCCTAATTGTAATTCTTTATCTTGAATATACCTCTCTAGTATTCTTCTAATTGTTGCGCCATCTGGTAAGTACATTGGAAGTCCTGCACCAACTAATTTATGAGTCATAAATAATTTTAAATCTTTTCCTATTTTTCTATGATCTCTTTGTTTTGCTTCTTCTAATTTTTGTAAATATTCTTCTAACTCTGAAGCCTTTGGAAATGATATACCATAAATTCTTTGTAGCATTTTATTCTTTTCGCTACCTCTCCAATATGCACCTGAAGAAGAAAGTATTTTAACTGTTTTTACTTTTCCTGTACTTTCCAAATGTGGTCCTGCACATAAATCTGTAAAGTCTCCTTGTTTGTAGAAACTTATTTCTTCTCCTTCTGGTAATTCATTAATTAACTCTTGTTTATATGGTTGATTTTTCATTAATTCTAACGCTTCTTGCTTAGATAAAGAAAATCTTTCGATTGCTAAATTTTCTTTTATAATTTTTTTCATTTCTGATTCTATATTTGCTTTATCTTCATCTGTAAACGGTCTTTCTACATCAAAATCATAATAAAAACCATTTTCTATACTAGGTCCAATAGCAAATTTAACATCAGGAAACAATCTTTTTACAGCTTGTGCCATAATATGTGATGTTGTATGCCAATAAGCTTTTTTTCCTTCTAAATCATCTTCTCTAAAAGTATGAATTACTAAATTACAATCTTCTTGTAATTCATATCTAATGTCTTTTATCTCTCCATTAATTTCACCACATGTTGCTACTCTTGCCAATCCTTCACTTATTTGTTTTGCAACATCTAAGATTGAACTCCCTTTTTCAACTTCTAGTACATTTCCATCCTTTAATGTAACTTTAATCATAATTAATCCCTTTCCTTTCTTAAGATACTTAATGTTTGGAAAAAATTGTATTACAATTATTTTTCAAACAAAATAAAAACACCCAATGAACACTAATAATTTGTTCAAGGAGTGCTTAAATTGACACGGTTCCATCCTTAATTTTACTTAATTATAGGTTATAACGTACCTTAAACGTCTAGCTTATTCACTAGAAACATTTGAAGAGTTAGTTTTTCAAATATGTTTTCTTAAGTTAGCTCTCAGCCTATGGCTAACTTTCTCTTTTTAAGTAACCTTTATTTTACTTTTTCTCTTACTAGTTTTTGATTTTTATAAATATTATTTTACAACCTTTTTTAGAAAAAGTCAATAAAAATATTTACTTTTACAATTTGATGTTGTATAATTTCAAAAGATGCTTCCATAGCTCAGTAGGTAGAGTGCAGCCTTGGTAAGGCTGAGGTCACGGGTTCAATTCCCGTTGGAAGCCCCAAAACATAATGCAATTTTTATCGATTAGTGGTAAAAAAATTTAAGTACATTTAATATAATGTACTTAAATTTTTAATTTACGACATATTTTTTAATCCATTGTATTTTATTAATTTGATCGTGTAGGTATATATGGAATTATTCTTCCTGCAAAATCTTTGATATTTTGAGATTGTAATATTACTCTACCAGGTCCCACAAGTCTTGTTAAGAATAATCCTTCTCCACCCAAGAATATATTTCCTAATCCTTTAATTCTTTCTATTTCATAAGATACACTTGGTTCAAAAGCTACTACATTTCCTGTATCTACTTTTAAAACTTCTCCTGGAGCAAGTTCTTTTTCAATTGCATCTCCATCTACTTCTAAAAATACTTTTCCATTTCCTGTTGCTTTTTGTAAAATAAATCCTTCTCCACCAAATAATCCTGCGCTTATTTTTTTAGTAAATGCAATACTTGTATCTACATTTTGTTCTGCACACAAAAAGGCACCTTTTTGTAGAATATATCCTCCAGGATTTTGAGATAAATCAATAGGTATAACGCTTCCTGGTACAGTTGAAGCAAATGCAACTTTTGCACCTTCTTTAGTTGCAGTATAATTTGCCATAAATATTGATTCTCCTGCAAACATCCTTCCTAAACTCTTCATTACTCCACCACGAGCATTTGTGTTCATTTCAATTCCTTCAGTTTGATATGCCATTCCTCCAGATTGTGTATAAACACTTTCTCCTGCATTTAAAGTCATTTCTACTACTGGTACTGTTTGTCCAATTATTTTGTAATCCATAAATTATTCCTCCTTTTTCTTTATTGACTTTATTATATATATCTTTTTATTTTTATTCAATAGAATTTTATAATTTTTTATTATTTTTTTTATTTTTTACTAGACAGCTTTATTTCTTTGTGTTATCATATATATGTTAACAAAAGATATAGAAATATTATTATTTCAAATGGAGGTAAAAAATGTTAAAATTAAAAAAATTAAAATTTATAGTATTATCATTAATTTTTATTTTATTTGTAGGAATTACTTCGTGTTATGCAGTTGATTTGGATTTAAGTGATGATTTAGAAGATGATTTATTTTCTAATTCTACAAACTCAATTATAAATAATTCCGATTTTAATATGTCTAACAATTATACTAATACAAACAGTAATTCAGATTATAATACAAACACAAATACAACTTCAAATAACAACAATAGTAGTTATACAAATACCAACTCTAGTGCTACAAACTCAACACCATCTGCAACAGTAACAAACTCTATGCCAGAAAGTGATTTGGGTCTTTCAAATATATTAAATATATTTTTAATTGTAATTGGTGTTTTATTAATATTACTTGCAATAGCTATTTTGATTAGATTAAAAAAATAAATTTTTATTTATAAATACTAAAAAAGTTGATTTAAAATCAGCTTTTTTTATTTTATATGTATATTTTTTTCTTTTTTTAAAATAATATTACTAGATTATGTTTTTAACAATCATACTAATATTTTTATAGGAGGATTTATTATGTATCGTAAAGTATTACTTAGTGCTATACTTACAGTAGCTATTATTTTTTCTTTTACTTCATGTTTTGCTAACAACATGATAAATGAAGCTGGAAATATGATGCAAGATACAGGAGATAATATAAGAAATGCAATGAATAATGCTGGTAACGCAGTCGAAGATGCTGCAAGAAATATTTCTGGTGCTTCTCAAGATGCTACTGAAAATATTACACAAAAAGCAAACAACATAGGTAATGAACTAATGAACAAAAACAATAATGGTCAAAATGACAACGCTGAATATAATGCTAATTTTGATAATAATGCAGGAACTAACTATAATACAACAAGAGTTGCAACAACAGATACTACAGGAAATGCAACTTTTATGGGAATGGATGCTAATATGTGGACTTGGCTTATAGTTGGTATTGCTGCTATTGCTATTATTGCTTTAATTTGGTATTACACAATGCAATTACGTTCTTCAGATAATCACAGAGATTAACTGTTTTATATTAACTATAAGAAAAATAGATTATAAATATTTAATTAATTAAGTATTTATAATTTATTTTTTTATATTTTAAAAAATAGATGAATTATCTTTGAATTTATGCTATAATAGTTTTATATAATTATTAAAATGAGGTTTTTTATATGAATACAAAGTTAATTGCAAAAAATCCTACTGCTTATCACAACTACTCTATGGAAGATAAGCTAGAAGTTGGAATTGTTTTATCTGGTACTGAAATAAAATCTATAAGAAGCGGTAAAGTTAATCTAAAAGATACATACGCAATCATTAAAAACGGTGAAGTTTTCGTTGTAGGAATGCATATTGCTCCATATGAACATGGTAATATTTTTAATAAAGATCCACTTAGAAACCGAAAACTTTTGTTAAATAAAAGAGAAATAAATAAACTGATTGGATTAGTAAAACAACAAGGATATAGTTTAATTCCTATTAGTATTTATTTTAAAGGAAGTTTAGTCAAGATGGAACTTCGGTATTGGCAAAGGTAAAAAATTATATGATAAACGTCAAGATATTGCAAAAAAAGATGCCGAACGTAAAATAAGTCAAGCATTAAAAATGGGTAATTAGGGACTGTCCCCAATCACCCATTCTGTTTAAATTTTATTACTTGAACCAAAAACATCTATCATCTTATGTTTTACAGTTTCTTTTATTAATTCTCTTGCTGGTTTTAAATATGCTCTTGGATCAAATGCATTTGGTTCTTCACTAAATACTTTTCTAATAGCTCCTGTCATTGCTAATCTTAAATCTGTGTCTACATTTATTTTTGAAACACCAGATTTGCTTGCTTCATTTAATATTTCATCTGGTACACCTTTTGCTCCAGGTATATCTCCTCCATATTGATTACACATTTGTACTAATTCTGGTATTACTGTAGATGCTCCATGTAATACTATAGGGGTATTTGGTATTTTTTCTTTTATTTGTTTTAAAATATCAAATCTTAATTTTGCTTCTCCTTTGAATTTATATGCACCATGACTTGTTCCTATAGCTATAGCTAAAGAATCGCATCCGGTTCTTCTTACAAATTCTTCTGCTTGATCAGGATCTGTATACATAGCATCTGCTTCAGAAACATTGACATCATCTTCTATCCCTGCTAATTTTCCTAATTCAGCTTCTACTACTACTCCTTTGCTATGAGCATAATCTACAACTTTTTTAGTTAAAGCTACATTTTCTTCAAAATCATATTTAGAACCATCTATCATAACAGATGTAAATCCATTATCAATACACATTTTAGCAGTTTCAAAATCTGGTCCATGGTCTAAATGTATAGCAATTGGAACCTCTGGGTGTTCTTCTATTGCTGCTTCTACCATTTTCATTAAATATCCAATTCTTGCATATTTTATAGCTCCTGATGAAGCCTGTAATATAACTGGTGATTTACTTTCAGATGCAGCATCTACAATTCCTTGTATTATTTCCATATTGTTTACATTAAATGCACCTATTGCATATCCTTCTTTCATTGATTTTTCAAACATTTCTTTAGTTGTTACTAACATAAATTTTCCTCCGTTTCTTTGGCAAAACGCCTTTTTTTCATCCTTATTGTATTTCTAATTTTTTCATCTGTCAAGTGTTATTTTTCATTTATTTAGTTTGATTTTCATAACTAGCACACATAGATTCATCTGGCTTTTTAGTTTCGCATCCTTCCATTGGTGATACATGAATTGCTTTTAATATACATTCTGCATTTTCTGTATTGTTATATTTACAGCTTGCAACTGTACAATTAATTTTTTGATTTCTTTCCATATTCTTTCCTTTCTGGAGTGATAAATCATTTTGGAAAAGATTAGTATTTTGACTAGGCAAACAAATGAGTATAATCTGAGGCGTGCTTTGCACGTCGCAAGATTTATGGGCGAAGTTTAACAAAGTCAAAACGCAAATATTTTTCAAAATAAAATCTCCACATAATAAATTTGAACTTTACATAGTTCTAAATATATTATGTGAAGATTTTCGCATTATAATCTTATTTTTTATTTATTTTTTTTTTAAATTTATTTATACATTCTTCAGATGGTTCTTTAAAGCTTAAATACCAATTTATACCATTTCTGTTTTTATTAATTTCTTCTACTCTATCTTCTAATTGTTCATATGTTTTTGGAATTGGTACTATAACTGGTTGGTTTGGTATCCAGTTTGCAGCAGTTGATCCGTTACTACAATCTGCCATTTGCAATGCTTGAACTATTCTAATTATCTCTGGAATAAATCTTCCTATATTCATTGGATATATTAATATTGTTCTAACAATTCCTTTATCATCTATTACAAAAACATTTCTTACAGTTTCTGTACTACTTATATCATTTGATATCATTCCATATTTTCTTGCAATTTCTCCGCTTCTATCTGCTATAATTGGAAATGATATTTTTATTCCAGTTCTACAATATATATCATATATCCAGGCTAGATGTGAAGGGTTGCTATCTATACTTAATCCTAATAATTCTGTATTTAGATTTTTAAAATATGTATGGGCTCTTGTAAATGCAATCATCTCAGTTGTACATACTGGGGTAAAGTCATAATCTTTGGGTGTTTATTTTTATATAATTTATTATGAACTATTAAGAATTTCTTAATAGTTCAAATATTATTTAAAATTCCTCATTCATTAAAAAATCAAATATATTAATATGTTTAATTCCATCACGAGAATAATCTTCTTCATCTATTGAAATAACATATTTGGGATATGAATCATCAATTCCTATATAAGCTCCAAATTCTCTTTCTTTAGTTTCTTTTGAAGACAAAGAATAGCACACTTGAATATATTTAAAATCTTTATCTTTCGTTGCAACAAAATCTACTTCACCTTTTTTGGTCTTTCCTATATAAACTTCATATCCTTTAAAAATTAAATCATTATATACTATATTTTCTAGAGCCATTGAGTAATTAACTTCTTTGTTATTAGTTTTTATCTTTTTAACTCCTAAATCAGATGCGTAATATTTATTTAGTGTTTTTAACACACTCTTTCCCTGAATATCATATCTATATACTTTATTCATTATGAACGTTGAACATAATGCTTCTAAGTAATTATACAAAGTATCAGTAGCAATCTCGTGGTGTTCATTTTTCAAATAATTTAATACATTATTAGCAGAAAACTCTTTACCTTCTGTTTCTAGTACATATTGTAGTATTTTATTAAAGGATGTTATATCTTTAATACTTAGTCTTTCAACTACATCCTTTAATAAAATAGAATCATATACATCTGATATATAATTTAATTTTGCTCTTTCATTATCAAACGAAAATCTTTGAGGTAAACTTCCCCACTCAAATATATCAAATAATAACTTTTTATAATCTTCTTTCTTTACATTCATCATTTCAACTATTTCTTTAAATGACAGTGGTAAAACTCTAAAACTAACATATCGCCCTGATAAATCAGTTGATAATTCTAAAAATGTCATTTTACTATTAGAACCTGTTATAAATATACTAAATTGATTTGTAATTCTTAAGGAGTTTATTCCTTTTTCAAAATCTTTTACTTTTTGTACTTCATCTAAAAATACGTAATATTTCTTTTTATTTTTTACTAAACTTTTTATATAATCATTTAAATCTTTAGCATCTTTTATAAAACTGTAATCTAAAGATTCAAAATTTATATAAATAATTTGTTCATCTTTTATTCCTTTTTTCTTTATTTCTTCTATTATTTGAGTAAGTATAACAGATTTTCCACTTCTTCTTAATCCATAAATAATTTTAATTAAAGATGTTTCATCATAAAAATCTCTTATTTCAGATAAATATTTTTCTCTAATTAACATATCTTTTCACCTCAAAGTCATTATATCACATATTTCTATTTTTGTAAAGTTATTTTGATACACTGGAATAAGTTCTGTTTTTTAATAATTATTTTGATCAATCAAAATAACTATTAAATCATTTTTTCAATATTTGTTTTCAGATTAAATCTAATAGTCTTATCTCTACTTACATATATATTATCAATTAAAGTTTGTAAAATTATTCTGCTAGGCTCTTTTGCATTTATAATATCCTCAAAATATTCTATTGAAGTTTTAAGCTTATGTATTTTTTCTTCTAAGTTTTTCTTTTCATCATTCTCTATTAATGATTTTAAATAAGATATGTTAGTCATTTTTTCTTCTTCTAATTCTTTATATGTATTTTCTATTATTTCACGTTGCATAGAATTATTTGAAGATGTTAACTCTTTTATTTTTTGATTAATTAGCATTTTGTATTCTTCATTTAAAATATTTAGTTTGTTTTGTAGTTTAAATTTATTATCATTCTTTTTGTCTTTTTTTAATTCAATTTTTATATCTTTTATTTCTTTCAAATATTTTTGTTTTGTAAATTTCAAAAATTCTTTTAAATGAATTAATATATCTTTTTCTTTTATTTCATGACAATGACATCCTTTTGTTCCATATTGTCTGTATCTAGAGCAATCATATCCTTTTTCTTTTACTTTTCTTTTTATTACCATTCCAGACATTCCGGAGCCACATTCTTCGCAAATACACATTCCTGAAAAATAATATTTTCGTTTACTATTTGCTCCTGAAGTATTTTGTTTGTTCTTTTTTATACGTATTTCTTGTGCTAATTTAAATACTTCTTTTGATATTATTGCTTGATGATGATTTTCAAATATAAAATGTTCTTCTTTAGGTAATTTTATAGCTTTGCCTCTAATATTTACAGTTCTCTTTTTATGAGTGATTAATGTTCCTGTATAAACTTCGTTTTTTAAAATATTGCTTATCATATCTTTAGTCCATTTTTCTTGAACTTTATGTTTATATACTCGTCCTCGTTCCAAATGTTTTGTTCTGTAATATTTAGATGGTGTTGAATAACTATACTTTGTATTTAACATTTCGCTAATCTTTTGAAAACCATATCCATCTTCTACATATAATTTGTATATTAGTTCTATTACTGGTCTAAGTTCTTCTATAACAAATAACATTGGTATATCATCTTTAAATACTTTTTCATATCCATAGTAATTTCCCATAATAAGTCTTCCTGTTTTTTGTTTAGAATACATATGATCTCTTGTTTTTCTTGAACAGTCTTTTACATATCTTTCATTAAACCAAGTTGTAATTCCGATAGTATCATCTCTATCATTTAGAACATCATATGTACCTCCCATTTCAGATACTAATATTAAGTTCTTTTGCATATCTTTAAATTCATCAATTAAAACTAATACTTTTCCATTATTTCTACCAATTCTTGATAAATCTTTTGCTATAACTACATCTATAATACCTCCTTTTACTTTGTTTATCATTTTTGAAAATTCAGGTCTATTAAAGGTATATCCCGAAACATTGTCATCTATGTAGAAATTATCATCAGAGAGTTTCCAATTACGAGTTATTGCAAAGTCTTTAATAATTCTTTTTTGTTCTTCAATACTTGCATAATTTTCCTTGTCTTCATCTCTAGATAATCTACAATACCCTACAACTGTCAATTTTTTCCTCCAATTCTCGCCTGATATTGCATTGTCATATATTTTAACTCTCATTTATTTTTACTTCAACTTGTTTCGTAACTATCTTTTCAAGAATCTCGGGATAATTCTCTGTTCCTGTTACGAATACAGCCACACTATATTTTTCCTTTTTATATTTGTAGATTATATCCTTAGTTTCTTTTTTATCAAATTCTTCTTCTGTTAAATAGATTTGAATATATTTACTATTTTGAATTTCACAAGAAGTAATTTGCATTAACTTAAACTCCTCCATAATATTTCTCTATAAATATTATGCAAAAGAAATATACAAATATCTCTTCCGTCAAAATTACATTGTGAACAATTAGCAAATTTTATTTATTAAAGCCATATAAATTTCACCTTGTATTTAAAAAAGAACATAGTTAATTTCTATGTTCCATACAATTCTTATTTAATTTGGTTGATTTTTTTAATTATATAATTATCCCTCTTTTAGATTTAAATTTCAGGCTCAGTTTCTGCTACTTTTTCTTCTTGTATTTGAATATACAGCTTCATATACTCTAGTAATTCTGCTTGATTAATATTATATTTTTTCATAACATTCTTC
>Ga0326514_10002552_pt1 | contig 11584 bp, 7 predicted proteins | sample 3_2548_0518_D_FD_203653 | JGI IMG/M metagenome (GOLD analysis project Ga0326514, IMG submission 203653) | Bovine rumen microbial communities from UC Davis, California, United States - 3_2548_0518 | ecosystem: Host-associated > Mammals > Digestive system > Stomach > Rumen | place: USA: California... | reverse complement strand
TTCTCGTTTGCCCCAAAGGACCAGTTTACGGCATTGCGATATGCACGAAGTAAAGGCTTGAAGATTCTTGCCAATTGGCATAGTCATCCGGCTTCTCCCTCGCGCCCCTCGCAAGAAGATCTGCGACTGGCTAACGACCCCACTATCCGCTATGCCATTCTCTCCCTCCACGAGGGCGTTCACTTGAATTCTTTCAAAATTCAGAATGGCGAGGTTGTGAATAAAGAGGTACATCTGTAAACTAGAAGAAATAGGGAAAAGAGGCAGAAAGGCAGCAGAAATACTGCCTTTTTATCGTTTATAGGGCCTTATACCATGGATGTGGTATATAGAATGCCACGAAATCGGGATTGTGGGAGTGCAGAAATCGCCGTACCTTTGCACCCAGAAAGTTTAATCAATTAAAAAAACAGTAATTATGAAACGAATGTGTAATATGCAGATGCATGGGTGTTGTTGCCAGATGATGACAACACAGGAAAAGAGAATATATTTAATAGGTATAGAACAAACAATAAAAAAGAAACAATATGAAAAAATTAGCATTAACAATAGCAGTATTACTGAGTATCAACGTCGGCAACATTTGGGCTGAGCAGAATTCTACCAATGCGAGCAGCGTGCGCTATGTGAAGGCACCGAGATTTGCTCGTCCACTGGTAGAGAAGTGGATAACCGAATATGCAAAAACACAACCCGGCGTAGAGTTCCAGATCGCCAAGGGTAATCAGAATCAGGGAAACATAGATCTGAATGTCGTATTCGACAATCAAGATACAAGACCACAAGACTTTAGCCATATTGTTTATTTCGGAGAGTTCGCCGTGCTGCCTATCACAGCCAGCGGCAGTGAGGCTGCGAAAGTGCTGGAAGGCAAGCACCTGAACTCGAAGAAGTTGAAGCAACTTTATTTCCTCAACGATGACTTCGATGAGGATGTCAAGAAAATCAAGCAATTTGAAAAACTCATCATTTATAGTGGTAGCAATGCCACATCGGTAGCCGCATCGTTCGCCCACAACTTTGGCGAGGAGAGCAGCAACTTCCGCGGTAAGCGTATCTCAGGCGATGACCTCTTCCTGAATACCGCCCTTTCGAAGGATCCGTTAGGCGTATCGTTCAATGCCTTGCCCAATATCTTCGATCTGAAGAGCCGTCATATCAAAGACGATCTTACGATTATCGGCATCGATGTCAAGAAGAGTATCGAAGAGACCTTCTCTGACAAGGCTACGCTCGATGAACTTATCACAGTTCTGGAGAATGGCAAAATCTCGGAAGTGGCTGTCGAGAAGATTGGTGTAAGCTATAATCAGGGTGACGATGCTATCAACCATTTCCTGCAGTGGGTGCTTGAGAATGGCACGAAGTACAATCACGAGTATGGATTGTTGAATCTGGATAATAAACTGACACAAGAACAGATTAGTAAGGTCAAGACGACCCTTACCGCACAGAAATAAACGTAAAAAGGTAAAAAGTAAAACACGCTTATGGTAAAAAGATTGTTTATTGCAACGCTTGTTGCGATCGGTCCCCTCTATGCCTTGGCGCAAGGGTTGATTACGGGACACATAAAAGATGCTCGCAATGGCGAGTCGCTCATTGGCGCTTCCGTCATCGTGAAATCAGAAAAGGGACAGGGCGTAGTTACCGACTACGACGGTAACTTCTCCCTCCAGACGAAGGTAGAACCCCCATTGACACTGAGGGTAGAGTATGTGGGCTATCGTCCGTTGGATGTGGATGTCTACGACTTTGAGGAGCCCGTGGAGATACAGCTGATCGATAACGCCAGCAAATTGGATGAGGTGGTTGTGGTAGGCTATGGTGCCCAGAAACGTCTGGAACTCACCAGCAGCATCTCCTCCGTAGGCGATGAGTTGCTGAAGCAGCAGAACACCTCCGTGGAGAGTGCCCTTCAGGGAGCCGTCGCAGGTCTGAATGTCACCCAGACCTCTGGTCAGCCTGGTGCTGCCAGCATCATCCGCATCCGTGGCGGAAACTCCATCACTGGCGGTAACGAACCACTCTATGTGATCGACGGATTCATCGTGTATAACGATCCTGCATCGACACGCACCGGTGCAAAATCAAGTGATGCAACACTCGACCCGCTGTCGTTCTTGAATCCCTCTGACATCGAGAGCATCGAGGTGCTGAAGGACGTGTCGGCCACCGCCATCTATGGTACCCGTGGTGCCAACGGTGTGATCATCATCACCACCAAGAAGGGCTCTCACGGCAAGAACAACATCAGTTATAATGCCTCGTTCGGGTGGAGCAGCATCGCCAGGAAACTGGACTTCCTGAACGCCCAGCAATGGACAGACATTTGGCATGAACTGTATCAGAACGGTGAACTGGGTTACGACCTTGCCGATCCCACTCAGAGTTATGACTGGCAGAGTGAGGCCCTGCGCACAGGCTTCCAGCAGGAACACCAGATTTCGGCCGTAGGCGGTGATGAGATATCGCGCTATAGCATCAGCGGCAGTTACAAGGATCAGAATGGTATCATCAAAGGCACAGGCCTTACACGCTATGCCGGCCGCGTCAATTACGAGCGCAATATCTTCAAGAACCTGCTGGTGGGAATCAATGCCAATGCTGCCTTGAACAAGGTGACTGGCGTATCTGACAACAGTGGTAGCATGTTTGCTCCCAGTCCCTGGTTCGGCGCCATCTCCCATACGCCTTACACCTCTATATATAATGCCGACGGCTCGTATAATTATGATCCCACTCCCACCAGCGTCGATATTTACAACGGCAGGGTGGGTAACCCCATCAGCGACCTGGAGAATACGAAGGCTGAGACGGAGAACAGTCGTATCATCGGCACAGCCTTTGCCGAGTGGACTGTCATCCCGCAGTTGAAACTGAAGGTCAGCGTCGGCGGTGACCTCTCCAACACCCGTCAGAGTTATTATGCACCGTCGTACACCACCAGTGGACTGGCGAACAATGGCTATGCCTCTGTAGGACAGACGAAGACCAACACCTGGCAGACGGAATATACGGCTACCTACAGTAACGTCTTTAAGCGCGTCCATTCGCTGACGGTTCTGGCTGGTTATACGGCCCAATACACCGATCGCAGCAGTATTGCCACGACAGCTTATGGCTTCAGCAACGATGCCACTGGCTACGACAACCTGGGTGCTGCCGCCACCACGCTGCCTTCAAGGAGCAGTCACTACATCTCTACCCTGCAGTCGTGGATCGGCCGCGTGAACTATAGTTACGACTCACGCTATAACGCCTCTCTCACACTGCGTGCCGACGGCAGCAGCCGCTTTGCCAAGGACCACCGCTGGGGTGTGTTCCCCTCTTTGGGTGCCTCGTGGAATATCGACCGCGAGAAGTGGATCCACTTTGGTAAGAAGGTCGACTTCATCCAGTTGCGTGCCTCTGTCGGTACTGTGGGTAACCAGGAGATTGGCGACTATCAGTTTGCCGCCAATGTCGTGCCGCGCACCGTCATCGTCAACAATCAGAAGGCTACCAGTTACGTCATCGAGAACAAGTCGAACCCTGACCTGAAGTGGGAGACCACCACGTCATATAACATCGGACTGAGCACAGGCTTCTTCCAGAACCGTCTGACGGTTACTCTGGATGCATATTATAAGAAGACCAGCGACCTGCTGCTCGATGTGCCTGTAGAGCAGGTGACAGGTTTCTCCACCGTACTGCGCAATGTGGGTTCAGTCACCAATAAAGGTGTAGAACTCGAAGTGGGTGGCGTGCTGATAGAGAATAAGAACTGGCGGTGGAACGTCAATGCCAACATCGCCCACAACAAGAACGAGGTGACCGATCTGGGCGACTCTGAATACTTTATCCCCGACTTCAATTCTGTGGGTACGCTGCAGTATATCAATCCACTTATTGTGAAAGTAGGCGAGCCTTTGGGTACATTCTTCGGCTACAGGTTCAAGGGCATCATCCAGGCCAACGAAGACCTCAGCACGCTGCCTGCACAGACCATGTCAACCGTAGAACCAGGTAACCCCAAGTTCGAAGATATTGACGGCGACGGAGTGGTCAACGAACAAGACCGTGTGATCCTGGGCAACATACAGCCTAAGTTCACCTATGGTTTCAACACCAAAGTGGCCTACAAGAACCTTGACCTCTTTATAAGTGCCAGTGGAAGTTACGGCAACAAACTCTTCAATGCCCTGGCCTGCCGACTGGATCGTGGTAATGGTTACTATTATAACCCGCTGGCAGAAGTGGCCGACCGCTGGACTCCCACCAACCCCAGCAATACCATCCAGAAGGCCAGCAGCGCCACCTCGATCTATGCTGACGACCGCTTCGTGGAGAATGCCAGTTATCTGAAGATACGTAACATACAGTTGGGCTACACCCTGTCTGTACCTCAGATTACGAAAGATGCCAAAGTCCGTCTGTATGTATCGCTGCAGAATTTCTTCACCATCACAAACTATTCCGGCTATGACCCAGAGGCCAACCGCAATGGTATCGATGAGACCAGTGCCCTCTATCAGGGTATAGACTACGGTGCCTACCCAACGGCCAAGACCGTACTTGTAGGATTTAATGTGACACTTTAGACCTCACCCTAACCCTCCCCTAAAAGGGAAGGGAATGAATACACAAAGTCATTATAATAAAGGAATCAAATATGAAACAGAACATCATCAAAATCACCGTTTATCTGGTAACCGCTCTCCCCCTTGGGGGAGTTGGAGGGGGTCTTCTTCTCACAAGTTGCGCTGACTTGGAACAGACATCGCTCAGTTCCATCGACAAAGACAACTTCTATCAGAGTAAGGAAGACATCGAGACCGCCATCAACGGTATCTATCAGGAGTTTACTGTAGACGGATTCTATGGTATGTTCAACAACCAGAGTGTCTACATCAACGACCTTCAGACCGACTATGTGAAGGCCGGAGCACAAACCAACTCCGCCCATATCCGTGAGTTGTCAAACTTCGCCGTCCAGCCCACCAACCTCTTCGTGAGTTATGCATGGGAAGAGCACTATAAGGCCATCAACCGTGCCAATGTGGTGATCGACAAAGTCGGCAATGCCTCGTTCCTCGACGAGCAGACCAGGCAGAACTACATCAACGAGGCCCGGTTCTTGCGTGGTTTCATGTACTTCAACCTCGTGCGCTATTTTGGTGGCGTACCCATCGTGCTCCACGACGGCGAGGGCGAAGGAGCTCCACGCAACTCTATCGACGAGGTGTATCACCAGATAGTCGATGACCTGAGTGCAGGTGAGCAGTTGCCTGTCGGCTACACATCTTTAGATAGCAAAGCCAACACGCTGGCCGCATCGGCCATCCTCTCAAAAGTATATATCACTTGGGCCCAGACTCTGACCACCGAGGGCAAGAGCAGTCAAAACCAGTTCTACCAAAAGGCCATACAGTATGCTGACAAAGTGATCAACTCAGGCAAGTACAGCCTGCTCGACAAGTTTATCGACAACTGGAGTGTTGACAAGAAGCACGGCCCAGAGCATATCTTCTCTATCGAGCACGACCGCACCATCAACGGCAATGTGTCAGGCCATTGCACCTTTGCCACCAACTGGGATAATGCCGAGCCTGTGCTTCTGGCCACCAGCGACAAGTATTATGAGCAGACCGATCCTCGTGATCAGCGTCGTGACGGTTCGTGGGCTAAGCGGCTCTACAATCCTAACACCGGTGAGGATTTCGAATTCACGATTCCTCGTTTCCGCAAATATATCGACTCGCTCAACTACGCTAATCCTTCGTCTGCAGGCAACTCTGCCGGACAGTCTGTCAATACCACGATTATCCGCTATGCCGAGGTGCTGCTTATCAAGGCTGAGGCAGAGAACGAACTGAACGGTCCTACAGATGCTGCCTACGATGCCATCAACCAGGTGCGCCGCCGTGCTTACTGGAGTCCGTATCTCAACATCCAGAATACGCCCAGCGATGGATCCGACCTGGAACTGAGCGGACTGACACAGGAAGCGTTCAGAGAGCGTCTGCGTGAGGAGCGCCGTCTGGAGTTCGTGCTCGAAGGTCAACGCTGGTTCGACCTCATCCGATGGCACATACTGGTGAAATATGTAAAGGCCAACACACCGACCGATGCCGAGACGCTGGGTACCAAGACTACCAAGACACAAAACGTATCAAAGAGAAACTATCTGCTGCCACTGCCACAGGAACAGTTGATACTGAATCCTAACCTGGAGCAGAACTGGGGCTACAGCGGAGAGACTGGTGATGGCCCTTACGGAGCGGAGTATGAATAAAAGGTGAAGAGTTAGTTTACAGTTGACGGTTTACGGTTTACAGATGATATGACTGGAGGCTGTACTACCGCAGAGGTAATCAACTGTAAACCGTAAACTGTAAACATTAATAAGTTATAAATTATGAAAAAGAATTTTGTAAAGATTTTCGGTGTGGCACTGGTTGCTGCCACAAGTTTCCAGACAGTCGCTGCACAGCAGCAAGTAGCAAACAATCGTCGTGAACGTATCCTTCAGGTGCTCGACCAAAGTCGTCCTAACGAGTATGTCCCTGCGGCCTTCTTCCTGCACTTCGAGAATAAGTTGGGTCGCAAGGCTGTCGAAGACCACAAGGCTTTCTACAAGGCCACCAATATGGACTTTGTAAAGGTGTTCTACGAGATAGCAGTGCCACAGATCGAAATCAATTCAGGTAAGGATTGGGAAAAGGTGCCTGTATATGGCGAAGACTTCTTTGCACCACAGGTGGCTGTGATTGAAGACCTGGCACGCGAGTATGGTGCCGAGGCTTTCATCCTGCCCACCGTATACTCACCACTCGCACTGGCTCATCAGACACTGGGGCCTGGCAAAGACCTCAAGAAACTGGCCGAGCAGGATCCCGCAGCCTTCGGTAAGGCCATCAAGAACCTCTCGCTCTCTATCGAGAACTACCTTCGCTCAGCCCGCAAGCATGGTGCTGACGGCTTCTATGTATCGAGCCAGGGTGGTGACGGCAACTCACTCTCGCCGAAAATCTGGCAGGAGCAGGTGCGCCAGTGGGATAAGCATGTATCAGAGGTAGCCAATGAGATTGGTGAGATTAACATCCTGCACATCTGCGACTACGGCACGCCGTTTAAGAATGACGAGGCCCTCTATGCCTTTGCCGACTATCCTGCCAGCATCATCAACGTGCCTCTGAACTTCTCCGATGGTTCTTCCCTCAACCTGAAGGAGGCACAGCAGCGTTTTGGCCGCCCTATCTTCGGTGGTCTGGAGCGTCTGGGAGTGATTGCCAAAGGCAGCATCGAAGAGGCTAAGGCTGCTGTCGACAAGGTGCTTGAGAATGCATCGCCCAACTTTATCCTCGGCGCCGACTGCACCGTGCCTGGCGATACTGACTGGGAGAAACTGCGTGCCGTCATCGACTACGCCCACACTTGGCGTCAGACGCACAAGAAGTAAAGCAAAATGGGTTATAACTATATAATGTTGAGTAAGTATGAATAAATACTTTAGCACAGTTGTACTGCTTGCACTTATGACACTGTTGGCCTGCTCATCGCAGCAAGCCAACGAGCAGACAAGCAAGAGAGACCTTATTGAGCGTGTGCTCGATCAGTCGAAAGCACCAGATATCATTCCCTCTGCTTTCTTCCATCATTTCCCCGACAAGTTCGGTCCCAAAGCGGTAGAAGAGCATATAGCCTTCTTCCACGAGACGGGGAACGATATCCTGAAGGTGCAGTATGAGACCCTGCCACCAACATGGGAGATCAGGACCGCCGAGGACTTTGCCAAGGTTGAAGAACTGACCGAAGATTACTTTGAACCACAACTGCAGGTGATAGAGGAACTGGCCAGACAGTTGAAGGATTCTGCCTTGATTATTCCAACGGTATATTCACCTCTGCTCATACTGCATCAGGCTGCAGGAAAAGAGGTAGACGAGGTTATTAAGAAATACCCTGCTGCTGCAGAACCCGCCTTCGAGAAACTGGCCAAGAGCATTGCCACCTACATTCGTGCAGCCCGCAAACGTGGAGCCGATGGATTCTATGTGTCGTCGCACGGAGGTAACGTAGAGTTCTTCGGACAAGAGTCTGAAGTATGGACCAAATATTTGCGCAAGTGGGATAAGTACATCTCTGAGGTAGCCGACTCTGTAGCACCACTCAACATCCTGCACATCTGCGGCGGACACTACGAGAACCTTGACGCATGGGCTGACTATCCTGGCGCCATCATCAATCTGCCCGAATTCGACGTAGAGAAACTTCACCACGCACAAGAGGTGTTCAAGCGTCCCATTTTGGGAGGATTAGACCATCGCGGCGTGCTGATAAACGGTACACTCGAAGAGGTTTATGCCCAGGTTGACAAGGTGCTATCTGAAGGACCACAGAACTTGATTCTGGGTGCTAACTGCACAGTGCCCGACTCTACGGACAGCAAACGGCTGCGTGCAGTGGTGGAATACGCCCACAACTGGCGTAAGACGCATAGGGAATAAGTAATATATGATATAAGCAAGGATGAAAAAAAGGAGTATACTTTTCGCATTTGGATTGTTTTTGGGAATCGCGTTTTCTGCTTGTTCAGGAAGTGATGGGGTGGTGCCTATCAATATCCCTTCAATAGATGATGACGTGTGCTGTTCTCAAGACGACGAGAATAACATCAACCAAATCCTTGCCGGACTAAAGGAATTGACAGGACTGTCGAGGCAGAGTGTTGAGGGCTACACGCTGAAGGTATATGCCCGCACGGCAAACCTCTACGTAGGTTATAATGACTTGTACTTTGCTGTTGAAAAGACCGAAAGCGGACGCCATGTCAAAGACTTTGCCGTGACAGCCTTGTCACCACTGATGGATATGGGCATGATGAAGCATAGTACGCCTATCGCTAATAAGTACGACCAGATAGAAAGTTACCCCATCTATCATACATGGGTGGCACCGCTCATGGCTGGAGAATGGACACTCCCCCTCAGTTATCGCATCAAGGATCTGAGTGGCACGCTGCCCGGAGCGCCCATTACGATAGAAGCCACACCGAGTGACCAAGTATGGATCAAGTCGTTTAAATGGAACGATCAGACATATTACTTGACCTTGGCCAGTCCACAGAACCTGAAGACGGGCGTGAACACGATAATCGCTTATGTCTCGGGAAAAGGGGATGACAGTACTCTGCCATATCTTCCTGCGAGTGAGGTGTTTACCATCGATATCTATCCTACCATGCCCGACATGGGTAACCATACCTCGCCCAACAACGAACCACTCCAACCACAAGATGATGGCAGTTATCAAGGGAAGTTGAATCTTACCATGACAGGGGTGTGGGATATCCATCTTCATGTCAAGGATGCGTCAGGCAAGACTGTAGCGGGAGGAGAGGAATTAAGTGATCTTTATTGGACTATTTCAATTTAATCTTTTTCTTTAGATGTTAGTGTTAGTCAGTCTTATTAGTTTATTATGCCTGCAAGACACTGTATTCAAGGAGACGGCCATCGATGAGGTGGTCGTTTCCTCTACTATGGGCTCTGGGAAAAAGGCTGTCAGCAAAGGGCGTGTAGCCAGCATCGACGAGCATCTGGGTAAACTCTCGAAGGTGGAGATGGTACGCCGTGGTAACTATGCCTGGGAGCCCGTAGTCAATAACATGGCTACCGAACGTGTATCTACTACCATCGACGGCATGAAGATATTCTATGCCTGCACAGACAAGATGGATCCCGTGACCTCGTATGTGGAGAGCAGCAACCTGCAGCGTATCAGTCTCAACTCAGGGCTTGACGGCAACCCGCAGGCGACGGGTAACATCGGTGGCAGTATAGACTTGAAACTCCGTCGTGTGGGGTTCGATGCTAAGTCGTCTGAGTATAATGCTTCCGCTGGCTATGAGTCGAATGGTCATGTGCAGGTATATGGTGCCGATGCCGCCTTCTCCTCACACCGTTTCTACACCAATTTCGGCGTGTTCTACCGTCATGCTGACAATTATAAGGCTGGCGGCAATGAGACGGTCAACTTCTCACAATTCCAGAAGACCAATGCCTTTGCCAATATCGGCTGGCAACCTGCGGACAATCATATCGTGGAGGCAACGGCTATCTACGACATCGCCACCGATATAGGTTATCCTGCTCTGGCGATGGATGTGAAGAGGGCCGAGGGCATCATCACCTCACTATCCTATCGTCGCGAGCATATTCAGGGCCTGTTCCATCGCTGGGAGACGAAGGCATACTACAATCATATCACTCATGACATGGACGATACCAAACGTCCTGATGTCATCATCCACATGGACATGCCCGGACGCAGCAGCACGGTGGGACTTTATAGTCTGCTACAGGGCAGCAAGGGCAGTCATTATTTCCAACTGAACCTTGACGGCTATTACAACACACTCTTTGCCGACATGACCATGTATCCCGTTGGCGGACCACCCATGTATATGCTCACTTGGCCTGATGTGGGTACGTTCAACACAGGACTGGCCCTTACCGACGATATCACTCTCAACAGTCACCACCGCCTCCGTCTGTCGGCAAAGGGAGCCTGGCAGCATCAGCAAATCAACAGTGACGAGGGCTATCAGGCCTTGAACATCTATTTCCCAGGTATGGATAGAGGCAGCTCAAGATTCATCGGACGATTGGCTGTCAGTTATGCCTATGAGCATGGTGGTTGGGCGATAGCCGTTGGCACTGGGTATGGCACTCGTGCACCTACAGTCACAGAGAGTTATGGCTATTTCCTGAATAACACCTTCGACCAATATGACTACATCGGTAATCCGTATCTTAGGAATGAGAAAGCTATAGAAGTGAATGCTTCAGTAGGCTTTGAAAACAGATGGGTTAGCGTGAAGGCTGAGACGAATGCTTTTTTCTTTCAGGACTATATTATCGGTCGTCCAGACTCCCGCCTCTCACCTATGACCATCGGGGCTGCTGGTGTGAAGGTATATCAGAATCTGAAGGATGCACAGATAGTCAATACATCATTAACGGCCGATTGTCGGCTGAACAGATGGCTGCAGTTGGAAAACCGCCTCGCCTTCAGTTATGGCAAAGAGAGTTCTGGTGCTCGTCTGCCTCTTATCGCTCCGCTGTCATACTTGGGCAGTCTGCGCTTTAGCTGGAAGTACTTGGAAGCTGAGGGGGGTGTGAAAATGGCATCACGCAATAGTCACTGTGGTACGGAATATGGTGAAACACCCTCAGCAGGCTATGCCGTCTGGCATCTGAACATCGGTGGCCAATTGCGTTTGGGGCAGGTTATTGCCAACCTCCACTTGGGCATAGAGAATCTTTTCGACCGTTATTATGCCACTTACTCAGACTGGAATCACATTCCACAGAAAGGGCGCAACATCTATGTCAACACTTCATTTCAGTTCTAAATCTCTTTCACGGCATCCTGGATGACTAATCCCGCCAGCATAAAACCGAAGATGGCAGTGATGTGAGCCAGGGTGCCGTTGATCTGGGCTTTCGAAGAGCACCATTCATGATTCAGCAGGGTAGGGTCGCCAGGCCCTACCTTTGCTTTGGGGCACATACATTGCTCCGTGCCGCAGGTG
>Ga0326514_10002551_pt1 | contig 11585 bp, 8 predicted proteins | sample 3_2548_0518_D_FD_203653 | JGI IMG/M metagenome (GOLD analysis project Ga0326514, IMG submission 203653) | Bovine rumen microbial communities from UC Davis, California, United States - 3_2548_0518 | ecosystem: Host-associated > Mammals > Digestive system > Stomach > Rumen | place: USA: California... | reverse complement strand
CATAATCTTGTCTATACGACTATCGGTAAAGGTCGCCTGAGAATCCTGAAACGTAAATGATACGGCATACGATTTTTTATCTTTACCGAGTTTTTCGTCATTGACGTAAATGTCAAAAATATTGACATCTTTAAGATATTGTTTTTCAGTTTTAAACGCCAATTTCTTGATGTCTTCAAACTTAATTTTCTTATCCAAAAGTAGTGCAAAATCTCTTTTAACTTCAGGATATTTTGAAACTGGTTTGTATTTAATTTCTTTTGGTGAAAATTTCACAACGTTAGCCCAATTGATTTCTGCATAGAAAACATCTTGAGAAATATCGAATTTCTTTAACAATTTTCTGCTGATAGAACCAAATTGTACCAATGTTTCTTTACCCAAAGAATAAGTCATTCCGTAACTGAAAATATCAGTTAAAGTGGTTTCGCTTTTTTGCAAACTGTCAATATTATAACCAACGCGCTCCAAAACATTGTTAACAAAGGATTTAAGAATAAAGAAGTTACTTTTTATTTCAAGTGTTGACCAGTTGATTGGCTGGAAACTTCCGCTTAAAGTTATCATCAAATGGTTTTCGTCGCAATAATCTTTAAGTCTTCCTTTATTATCACTTTGTTTAAGTCCTAACGTCCAAACGTTTCCAAACTCGTAAAGTTTTATAATGTCGTTTTTCTGATTGATGTTGAAAGCAACTGATTCTAATGCGCCAAAAAGTAAAGTCTGACGCATTACATTCATTTGTGCTGACAAAGGATTTTTTACAAACACGAGGTTTTCTGTCTTGAAACTTTCTAAATTCTCATAATATACACTTTGAGATAAAGAATTGCTCATTGCCTCGCAGAAACCGTTATCTGACAGATAATCAGATACTTTATTGGTCATTTTTTCTTTATCAGGTTTTGTTGCAAACGACAAAACAGAATGAACTTGCAATGGTATTTCTACATTGTCATAACCATAAATTCTAAGAATTTCTTCTGCAACATCGCAGTTTGCTTTTACATCAACTCTGTAAGTTGGTGCTTTAACGGTGATAGAATCAGCGTTTTCGTCAGAGATTTCAAAGTCAAGACTTTCCAAAATTTCCTTAACCTTTTCTCTTTCGATTTTTTTGCCGATTATTCTATCTAAGTAGTTGAAATCGAGTTTTATAACGGCTTTTTCAACTTTTGACGGATAAATATCTACGATTTCAGAAGAAATTTCGCCACCGGCAACCTCTTTTATTAAAAGTGCGGCGCGTTTTAATACTTCAACTGTCATTTCTGGGTCGGTGCCTCTTTCAAAGCGGAAAGCAGCATCTGTATGAAGATTGTGTCTTTTTGCTGTTTTTCTGACACTTACAGGCGAAAAACAAGCACTTTCCAAAAATACATTTTTAGTGTTTGAAGTGATTCCGCTTTCAAGACCACCGAAAACTCCAGCTATACACATAGGCTCTTGAGTGTTGCAAATCATCAAATCTTCGCTTGAAAGTTTTCTTGTTTGTTCGTCCAAAGTTACAAATTCAGTTCCTTCGTCTAAAGTTTTAACAATCACTTTGTTACCCGTGATTTTATCAGCATCAAAAGAGTGCAACGGTTGACCATATTCATAAAGGATATAGTTTGTGATGTCTACCACATTGTTGATGCTGCGAAGTCCTACGGCTTCGATACGTTTTTTAAGCCAATCAGGTGATTCTTTGATAGTTATATTAGAAATTGTAACGCCTGAATATCTTATGCAACGCTCTTTTGATATAATTTCAACAGGGATTTCAAGATTATGATTGTCAACTTTGAAATTTTTTGTTTCAGGCATTTGAAGTTTAATTCCCGGCACTGCGCCTGAAGTCTTCAAAAAGGCGTAAATATCTCTTGCACAGCCAATATGACTTGCACCGTCAATTCTGTTTGGAGTAATTCCAATTTCATAAACGGTGTCGGTTTCCACTTTAAAAATTTCAGAAGCAGGAGTTCCTACTTTTGTATCTTCGGGCAAAACGATAATTCCATCGTGAGATTTTCCTACGCCGATTTCGTCTTCAGCGCAAATCATACCTTCAGAGACAACACCTCTTAATTTGGATTTTTTTATTGTAAAACTTTTGTCGCCGTCATAGAGAACAGTTCCAATTGTTGCAACTATAACTTTCTGACCTTTAGCAACATTAGGCGCACCGCAGACAATATTTAACAGGTTTTCACCACCTACGTCAACAGTTGTAACGTGCATGTGATCGCTGTCGGGGTGAGGCTCGCAGGTCATCACTTGTCCAACAACCAAACCTTTGAGTCCGCCTTTAATTGATTCAAAACTTTCAAAATTTTCAACTTCGAGTCCTGTGCTTGTCAAGATTTTAGCAACTTGTGGAGCCTCAGGAATATTGTTTAGGTAATCTTTCAACCAACTGTATGAAACTTTCATTTATATTGAATATTTTTTATTTTGCTTTTTAGCGGCAAAGATAGGAAATTTTTTTTTGAAAAAGAAAAAAAAGGCTAAATTTGCAGGGTATAATTAACGGAAATATGGACAAAAAAAATATTGAAAATCAGATAAATGAATTACGCAATTTGTTAAATCGCTGTAATTATGAATATTATGTAAAAAATTCTCCGATAATTTCTGATTACGAATTTGATATAAAGTTGAAACAACTTGAAAAATTAGAAAAAGAGAATCCAGAGTTTTTCGATCCAAATTCGCCGACTCAAAGAGTTGGAAGTGATGAAAATCAAGAATTTAAACAAGTTTATCATAAGTATTCCATGTTGTCGCTTGCAAATACGTACAGCGAAAGCGAAATTCGTGATTTTGATTCAAGAGTTCGTAAACTTCTTCCTTTAGACGAACAATTTGAATATGTATGCGAACTTAAATTTGACGGCACAAGTATTTCTTTAACATACGAAAATGGTCTGTTAATTAGGGCGTTGACGCGAGGTGATGGTCAGAAAGGTGATGACGTTACAAATAATGTTAGAACCATAAAAAGTGTTCCACTGAAACTTTACGGAAACGATTTCCCAAAAGATTTTGAAATCAGAGGCGAAATTTTGATGCCTCATTCTTCGTTTGAAAAATTAAACAAGGAGCGAGCCGAAATAGGAGAGCCTCCGCTTGCAAATTGTAGAAATGCCGCTGCGGGTGCCTTGAAAACGCAAAATTCAGCCGTTGCCGCAAAGCGTGGCCTTGATTGTTACCTTTATTATTTGTTGATGGATTCTTTGCCGAGCGATTCGCATTTCGAGAACATGAAAATTGCCCGCTCTTGGGGCTTTAAAGTTTCTGAAAATACTGTCAAAGCCAAAAATATTGAGGAAATAATTAATTTTATAAATTATTGGGACAAAGAACGTTACAACCTTCCATACGACATTGATGGTATAGTTATAAAGGTGGATAAAATTTCGCTCAGAGATACGTTGGGATATACGGCTAAAACGCCTCGTTGGGCAATTGCGTATAAATTTAAGGCCGAAGAAGCCGCTGTGAAACTATTATCTATTGATTATCAAGTTGGTAGAACAGGAATTATAACTCCTGTCGCTAATCTTGAACCGGCTCATTTGGCTGGTTCAATTGTAAAACGAGCAACTCTTCACAACGAGGATATTATAAAAGGTCTTGATTTGCACGAAAATGACACTGTTTATATAGAAAAAGGTGGAGAAATTATTCCAAAAATTACAAGGGTTGACCTCTCTAAACGTGTTGAAGGGTCAAAACCTATAGAATATATTACAAAATGTCCTGTTTGCGGTACTTTACTTGTTAGAAACGAAGGCGAGTCAGGACGTTATTGTCCTAATTATTTGGGTTGCAAACCACAGATTACGGGTAAAATAATTCATTTTGTAACCCGTAAAGCAATGAATATCAATTGTGGAGAGGCTACTATTGAACTCCTTTATAATAACAAACTTATTCAAAATTATGCTGACTTATACGAATTGAAAAGCGATGATGTTAAAAAATTGGAACGTTTTGGTCAAAAGTCGGCTGAAAATTTAATTAGTAGCATAAATGATTCAAAAACAGTACCTTTTGAAAGGGTACTTTATGCGTTAGGTATTCGTTTTGTAGGGGAGGGGGCGGCTAAAACTTTAGCCTCAACTTTCTTGAATATTGACGCTTTAATTGCTGCTTCTAAGGAGCAACTATCAGAGGCACAAGATATTGGCGAAATTATTGCAGACAGTCTCTACACTTGGTTTAGAAAACGAGAAAATATCGAAATAATAAATCGTCTTCGTCGCTATGGACTTCAGTTTGAGATGGTTAAGACAGAGGATTTAAATTCGTCTTTGTCGGATAAGTTGCAGGGACAAAGTTTTATTGTAACGGGAAGTTTCGTAACACCGCAACGTAGAGAAGAATTGGAAAAAATGGTCAAGGAGTTTGGCGGAAAACTTCAGACTTCGGTTAATTCCAAAACTGATTTTGTTGTTGCAGGTCAAAAGCCGGGAGCCTCAAAAATAAAAAAAGCAGAGCAATTGGGTAAAAAAATTATTTCAGAAGAAGATTTTTTGAAGATGTTGGAATAGTTTTGTAAAATTTAATTATCTGAAAATCAATAAGTAATCAAATTTATTAAAAAAACTGACAAAAAAACAGCAAAAAATTTGCTTGATTGAATAAATTTTTGTTACTTTGCAGCCTGAAATAAAAGTGGTTAAACAAGAAAAAAATCATATATTAAAATGTCACGTATTTGCGAAATTACAGGTAAAAAGTTGTTGAGAGGAAACAACGTTTCACACTCAAACAGAAAGACTAAGAGGGTTTTTACCCCTAACTTACACGTTAAGAAATTTTATTTGGAAGAGGAAGACCGTTGGGTAACGTTGAAAGTTTCTGCCTCTGCCATTCGTACAATCAGTAAAAATGGTCTTAAGGCTGCTATGGAAGAAGCCGCTAAAAAAGGCTATTTAATTAATTATTAATCGTTTAAAGAAAAGGAATAAAAAATGGCAAAGAATAAAAACAGAGTTCAGGTAATTCTTGAGTGTACCGAACAAAAAGAATCAGGCGTTCCGGGAATGTCTCGTTATATCACAACAAAAAATAAAAAGAATACCACACAACGTCTTGAATTGAAAAAGTACAATCCGTACTTGAAGAAATATACCATTCATCGTGAAATCAAGTAAAACTTTATAAGAAATGGCAAAGAAAGTAGTCGCAACCTTAAAGAAGGAAGATAGCGCAGCAAGCGCATTAACAAGAATTGTTAAAGCCGTTAAGTCGCCTAAAACTGGTGCTTACTGCTTTAAAGAGTTGATTGTACCTCAGACTGAGGCAAAAGAGGCTCTCAAAGACTTGAAGTAGTTTTCAGTTTTTTTACACATAGAGAATAAAACGGATACCTTTAAAAAAAAGTATCCGTTTTTTTTATTATTTTTTTTGTTGTTTAAAAAAATATTATATACCTTTACTTCAAAGCGTTGAAAATTAATTTGAATATTAAAACGCTAATTTTCAATTAATTAAAAAAAAGACCATGGGAATTTTCGGTTTTTTTTCAAAAGAAAAAAAGGATAGTCTTAACAGTGGGTTGGCAAAAACAAAGGAAAATGTTTTCAAAAAACTTCAACGCGCTGTAGTTGGTAAATCCAAAGTAGATGACGAAGTGCTTGATAATTTGGAAGATGCGTTAATTACTTCTGATGTAGGAGTTGATACAACTTTAAAAATTATCAAACGTCTTGAAGAAAAAGTGTCGCAGGACAAATATCTTAACACTTCAGAATTGAATAGAATTTTGAAGGATGTGATTATTTCGCTTTTAAACGAAAATCCTGCTAATAATTTTTCGGATAGTATTGCTACAAAAGATGGCAAACCGTATGTAATTATGGTTGTTGGTGTTAACGGTGCTGGCAAAACAACTACTATTGGAAAACTTGCTAATCAATTTAAGCAGGCGGGCAAGAAAGTGTATTTGGGTGCGGCAGATACTTTTAGAGCCGCTGCTGTGGAACAGTTGGATATTTGGGCTCAGAGGGCTAATGTCCCGATTATAAAGCAAACTATGGGGTCTGACCCTGCTTCTGTTGCTTTTGATACGCTAAATTCTGCCGTTGCTAACAATGCGGATGTAGTTTTGATTGATACCGCAGGAAGACTTCATAATAAGGTTAACCTTATGAATGAACTTTCAAAAATTAAGCGTGTTATGACAAAAGTTATTCCTGACGCTCCGCATGAAGTGCTTTTGGTTTTGGACGGTAGTACGGGTCAGAATGCATACGAACAGGCTAAGCAATTTACTCTTGCAACCGATGTTACTGCTTTAGCACTTACAAAACTTGATGGAACAGCAAAAGGTGGTGTTGTTATCGGAATAAGCGATCAGTTTAAAATTCCGATTAAATATATTGGCGTCGGCGAAAAGGTTACTGATTTGCAACTATTTGATAAAGAACAATTTGTTGACTCGTTGTTCAACTAAAATTTTTTATAATAACACAACAATTTTGTATAAAAAAATTATACAAAATTGTTGTGTTATTTTTGTATTTTTTCTTCTTTTTTTAAGTCAATTTTAGTTTTGACGAGAGTTTAAACAATGCTATTGCGCCCAAAATACCAATTAAAAGGAATATGCAGGCTGGTAAAAATTTTAGATATGTGAAAAATCCGCCTGCAAAAATAAGTGCGTAAACAGTGATTATGCCGATAAAAATGCAAAGAAGTTGTAACGGCATTTGCCAATGTAATGCGTTTTCTTTCAATAGGTTTTCGTCTTTTATTTGTTTCAAAAAATGTTTCCAACCCGGTCCACCCGGCATTGTTAGTTTATAAAATTCCGACAATGTTTTTTCGTCTTCGCTTTTGGTAACAAAAACGGTGATTAGCCAAATAACTGTTACAATTGCTATCGTTATTAATAGTCTTACAGTGTGGTCGTCGAGGATTGCACATTCAAAAGTTCCGTCTTTTACGCAGAAAACCATTATAAAAGAAACTATAAACGCCGCTGCCATTGATATAATTTCAGTTTGGGCGTTTATTCTCCACCAAAACCATCTCAAAAGGTAGACCGCTCCTGTCCCTGCTCCACTAAGCAACAATAAATCAAATGCTTGTGTTGCGTTGTCCATTATTGTCAGCGATAATAATCCGCCTGAAAATGCCAAAAGTATTGTGCATAAAATTGCAATTTTTTTCAGTTTCTTTTGGTCGGCTTTTTTGTCAATAAATCTTTTATAAAAATCGTTGACAAGATACGATGCTCCCCAATTAAGATGAGTTGCAATGGTGCTGAGATAAGCCGCTATAAGAGAAGCAATTATAAGTCCTAACCAACCTGACGGCGTTTTGGTAACCATCATTGGGTAGGCTGCATCGTTTTTCAAATATTTTTCGTTAGCCTCTGGAAATGCTTTGTGAAGCGAACTCAAACCTTGCTTTTGAAAATGTAAATCTGTGATTTTCTCTTTTATATCTTCGGGGACTTCGGTTGTGTTGAAGTTTTTCTGCATTAGATTGTAATAGGTTTCTAATTCAGGGCTTTTTAGTTGATTTTCAGCCGATTGCATTGCTTCTTTTGAATCTGGCTTGAAGACAATCAGCGAGGCTAACGCAACAATTATCCAAGGCCAAGGTCTCAATGCGTAATGCGCAAAGTTGAAAAACAAATTTGCTCCAACCGCATGTTTTTCGTTTTTTGCTGAAAGCATTTTCTGACACATATAACCACCTCCGCCCGGTTCGCTGCCCGGATACCAAACTGCCCACCATTGAACTGCAATCGGTATTATCAGCATCGTAACAAGAACTGATGTGTTGGAAAAATCTGGCAAAAGATTGATTTTATCAGCAATTTCAGGATTGTTGACAAGTGCCTCAAGTCCACCAACTTCGGGAAGATTTACCGCTGAAACGGCTGCCGCAACCGCTCCCGCCATTGCTATTGTATACTGAAAAAAGTCAGCCCAAACAACACCTCTAAAACCACCTATTGTAGTGTAAACAACCGCTAACAACATTCCCAATGTTACTGTTATCCATGGTTCAAGATTAAACATTACCGAACCAATTTTTATTGCAGCAAGCGTTACCGAACCTAAGATCAATGAATTGAAAATTAGTCCAAGATATACGGCTCTGAATCCTCTTAAAAAAGATGCCGCTTTGCCTGAATATCTTTTTTCGTAAAATTCAAGGTCGGTTGTAATTCCAGTTCTGCGCCAAAGTCTTGCGTAAATAAAGACCGTTGTCATTCCCGTGATAAGAAAAGCCCACCAAGCCCAATTTTTTGCGACTCCGCTTTCTCTTACCATTCCCGTTACAAGGTTAGGAGTGTCGGCTGAAAAAGTACACGCCACCATACTAACGCCCAAAAGCCACCAAGGCATTTGTCTTGACCCTAAAAAATAATCGTCAATATCGGTTTTGGATTTTTTTTGTGCCGCTGTGGTGATGAAAAAAATTGACAGAAAAAATCCGATGATAATGGCAATATCGGTTGCTGATAAATTTATGTTCATTTGTTTTTATAATTTTAAATTTTCGGTTGTAATCGACTGTCCTTCTTTGAAATCGTTGTTGACATTAAGCGGAAGTTTGCCTTTGAAATTAAGCGAACCAAAAATCATGTCAGAGGAAATCTCTCGCGCTAAGGGCGTGTCTTCGTATGAAATCACAATCGAAGAAAACTGTTTGTAATTCTGAAATTTGTTTATCGCAAGTGGCGAATTGAAAAAATCAACCACAATTTTTTGTCTTTTGCATATTTTGTCAACAAAATTTACAGTTATATCGGTTAAACCAAAATTTTTGGGGTAAGAATTTACATCATGAAGTCCAATTATCACATAATCAAAACTTTCAAGTTTATTATAAAGTGTGTCAAATTCTTTTTGAGATGCCGTTTTTGAAATCGAAAATAGTTTTACAGAATTGGAATATTGTAAAAAATGTTTTTCAAATTCAGTTGTTGTACCGTCTTTTGAAATTGATAATGCGGCTATTTTTTTGTCAGAGAAATCTCTTATTGGTAAAATTGACAAGTCGTTTTTTACTAAAGTTATTGCGTTTTCATAGATTTTTTTTACTAACAATCTTGTTTCTAAACGGTTGAGGTCTTGATATAGATTTTGTGTTTTTACGGGTGAAAATTTGTCAAGCCCCATGCGTTTTTTGGCAAGAAGTATTTTTTTGCAACGTTTGTCGATTTCACTTTGAGAGATTCTTCCTGACTTTACAGCCTCTTTTACTGCAAAAAACGATTTTTTGCAATCTGATGGCATTAAAAAAACGTCAACACCAGCCTCAAAAGCCCTGACTTCAAGTTCGCCTGAAGGATAATTTGCCGACACACCTTTCATTTGCAATGCGTCCGTAAAGACAAGTCCGTTGAAATTTAAAGTGTTAATTAGCAAATCGTTTATTATTTTTTTTGAAATACTTGACGGCGTTTTTTCTAATCCTTCGTCAAAAGCCGGAACAAAAAGATGACCTATCATAACGCCACCTATTTTGTTTTCAATAAGATACTTAAACGGATACAATGCTGCGGAGTCGATTTTTTCTTTGCTGTCCGAAATTACTGGCAGTGCTTCATGGGAGTCAACATTTGTGTTTCCGTGTCCGGGGAAATGTTTGGCGGTGCAAAGAATTCGATTTTCTTCCATTCCCAAAACTATTGCGTAGGCTTTTTGTGCAACATCGTGTATGTTGGAGCCGAAAGAGCGGTTTGCTATTACGGTGTTAAGAGGATTGTCGTAAATGTCAACACAAGGCATAAAATCAATGTTGACACCCATGCGATTGCAAATTTTGCCGATTTCAAGACCGGTTTCATAAATAATTTCATTGTTTTTGACGGCTCCTAAGCACAAGTTTCTTGGGAATGAAACAGTAGAATCAAGTCTCATAGCAAGTCCCCATTCGCCGTCTTGGGCTATCATAAGTGGAATTTTGGATTTTTTCTGAAGGTAATTGGTCAAACCAGCCTGACGAACAGGGCCTCCATAAAAAAATATCACCCCTCCAATATGATAATTGTTGATATAACTTTCTATAGCCTGAAATCGGTTGTCATCAATTGTCCATTTGCTTGAAAGTTCCACCATAAAAAGTTGTCCGATTTTTTCGTCTTCGGTCATGGTCTTGAAAACAGAATCCACCCACCGATTGTGGACAGCAGAATCTCCTTTAGGCGAAAAGGAATAGTCTTGTGCATAACCGAAAGGAAAAGTAAAAAATATTAAAGCCGATATTAACGGAACAAAAATTAATATTTTGAAAACAAAAAGCAAACTATCTTTCATAATAAAAAAAACAAAAAAACCCCGAATTGAAACGGGGTTAAAATTCAAACAAAATTGTTTAACATTTTTATCTTATTGTTCGTTTTTGAGAATGTCATGGAGTTGATAAATATCACCACCGGCGTTAACAATCTCACGAGCAGAAAAGAAGAAGAAAATTTCGTTCAAAGCGTTTTCGTCAGAGTCGCTACCATGAACGGCATTGTGTTGAACGCTTTCTGCATATTTTTTTCTAACTGTTCCCTCTGCTGCTTTTGCAGGGTCGGTTGCGCCCATCAAAGTACGCCACTCGGTAACTGCATTATCTTTTTCCAAAACTGCTGCATAGATAGGACCTGAAGTCATAAATTCAACTAATCCTTTGAAAAATGGTTTTCCTGCATGCACTCTATAAAAGGCTTCGGCTTCTCTTTGAGAGAGTTGTAATTTTTTTTGAGCTAAAATTTTAAAACCGTTGTTGTGAACCATCAAAAAGATTTCGTGTGCATAACCGTTTTTTACTGCGTTCGGTTTAATTAACATTAACGTATGTTTTCCTGTCATTTTTTTGTATATTTTTAAATAATTTGATTAAATTTGCGTTTAAAAAAAAATCACAGTGCAAAAATAAAAAACATTTTGCGCAAAAACAAAAATTTTATAATGGAAATATTTAACAAATTTTCTTTGGATAAAGCCACAGAATTAATCCAAAATGCTGAAAAAATAATTTTAACTGCTCATCTTAATCCTGACGGCGATGCTTTAGGTTCAACGCTTGCTTTGTATAATATTTTTAAAAAGCAAGACAAAGTGTGCAGCGTTGTTTTGCCAAACAATATTCCCGATACTTTCAAATGGATGCCCTCTTGTAATGACATCAAAATTTGGAACTCAGAATTGGAGGACGAAATCAAAAATGCGGATTTGATTTTTATTCTTGATTTCAACACGACAACAAGAGTTGACAAAATGCAAAAAGTGGTTGAAGAGTCAAAAGCCAAAAAAATCATGATTGACCATCATCCCGACCCTCAAGAAGGATTGTGCGAGGTGTATTTTTCTGACCCTCAGGCGGCAGCAACTTGCGAACTTGTTTATCTTTTTTGTAAGGGTTGCAATTTGGAGGTTAATCTTGAGGCTGCACGTTGTATTTTTACGGGACTTGTTACTGATACGGGCTGTTTTCAATTTAATTGTACGGGACAGAGAACGTTTCAGGTTGCTTCAGAACTTGCGGCGATGAACTTTGATAGGTCAGAAATTATTCATCATATTTACGACTCGTATTCAGAAGGGAGAATGAGACTTGAAGGGTATGTGTTGAGTCAAAAA
>Ga0326514_10002550_pt1 | contig 11585 bp, 10 predicted proteins | sample 3_2548_0518_D_FD_203653 | JGI IMG/M metagenome (GOLD analysis project Ga0326514, IMG submission 203653) | Bovine rumen microbial communities from UC Davis, California, United States - 3_2548_0518 | ecosystem: Host-associated > Mammals > Digestive system > Stomach > Rumen | place: USA... | reverse complement strand
CATCAACGATAATAATTGGTGCAAGAATATAAAAGAAAAGACTTTGAACAACCATAGGAAGAGAAAAATAAACTCTGTCAAGGAAGTGCTTGATTCAAAGAAAATAGAATTCACCAACTTGTTGAATACAGCTCTTGTCAAGCCATCTGCTTCGTACATCAGCAAGTCTGGACATTATGCAGTTGATAAGGTTTCCGATATTGAAAAATTGGAGTTGGAAATCAAAAGGCTGTATGGTGAAATGGAAATCAAGTATGACGGTTGGTGCGATAAAGAAAAGAGCAGGATTCTATCACCTTACGTTGTTTCTGATAGCGACCGCATTCGTCAAATGTTGCTGAAGGTAGCAATGCCAGCCGCTATGTTCTGTGGTGTTGCGTATTACGGCGGCACTTATGCAACATCTACAGATGAAATCAATTCCTACGAACAAAGGATGGAAACTGCTGATGGTTATTTCGCCAATGGTGATTATGGCAAAGCTATTGTCGGTTTCATGCAAGCATCCAATCAATATGATGGAAGTTTCAGGACGTCATCTTATAGGGATAGAGCTATGTCTCTGGCAGATGCATGCTTTGAGGGTATGCAGTACAAAGTGACTTTATTAATTGAGGAGAAGCAATATGCACAGGCTCTTTCTCTCATGAAATCTATACCAACCGAATACTTGTCTGCAAATCAAGACAAGAGCGATTGGATAGAAAAAACAAAGATAGACATGCAGAATACAGTAGCAGAAGAGGTTGACCAGCTTGCAGATATGATTGCGTCCAACGGTGGTAAAATGACAGAGGACGGCAAAAAATATCTTGATCAACTTTTGGCTGTATCTCCCGATAATTACTGGTTGAACCTTATTAAAGCGAAAGAGAAATGAAGAATTCTGCGAAAAACAAAATAAAGGCATTGCTGCTTTCTGCTGCAGCGGCTTTATTACCAACTCATGCTCAAGCAGAGGACAGTTTCACATTCTTGCCAGACCTTGGCAATAACGATGACTCCTTCAATGAGAAAAAACGCTCATGGGGAAAAGTATTTAAGAATGTAGCGAAACTTGATAAGAATGGTGAAGTAAAGTATATTGCCAGCCATCGCTCACACATGTCACATCGCTCTGGTGGTGGCGGTGGTGGATATGGTCACAGATCACACTACTCTCATTACTCTTCTTATGGTGGTGGCTCCAGCCATTACTCATCAAGTTCAAGTTCTCGCAGTAGTTCTTCGTCATCGTCTTATAAAAAACCAAAACCTAAGTCAGCAGGTGACTATTCTATTGGAGAAAGAACTTTGAAAACAGGTATTCATGGAAGTGATGTTACTTCACTTACAGGTTACCTTGCAACAGGTTTGTATATCAATCGTTCATGGATAAAGGAGAAGGATGGCTATTCTCTCTATGACGCTACCATCGCATCTGCAATTAAGCATTTCCAGAAGGATGCTGGGCTACCACAGACAGGTATTGCCGATCAAACAACTATTGACAAACTGAAGTCATGGGATAACAGCAAGACAACCGTTATCCTTGGTACTCGTGAATTGTCGTATTCAGAAACATCAACCGATAAGGGTACAGATGTTACAGAACTTGTCAACCTTCTAACAAAAGCAGGTTTTGCTCCTAATCCTAAGAAGATTGTTATGACAAGTGACGGTAGAACTGAATTTACAAAAGATATTGCAACTGCGGTTAGATTCTTCCAAGCATACAATAACTTGACTGTTACAGGAAGAGCAGATGATGCAACTATCAAAACCTTAAAATCAAAGATACATTAATATGAATAAGAAAGCTTCAAATATCATAAAGTCTTTATTGTTAGCATCGGTAATTTCTATATCGGGGAATGATGTGGAAGATACAAGCGATTATACTTATACCCTTGGAAATGACAAAGACGAGCAAACGATAGCAAGTAAAAGAAAATCCGTCATTAAGAATGTTATAAAATTAAATGGAAATGGGAAGTTAACTTTGATTGTAGGTCATCGGTCACATTATTCTCATCGCTCTCATTATTCAGGAAGAAGCAGGTGTTCTTCATTCAAATCACCTTTAGAAATGGTTTTGGGAGACAGAACAATATCGAAAGGCATGTATGGATCTGACATAGATATGTTGGCTACAATATTAGATCGCAAGGGATTGTATGACAAACAGAATGTATCCAAAATCAAGGGTATGGTATGCTTTGATCTTAGAATGGAACAGTGTATAAAGAATATACAGAAAAAATATGGAATGAAAGTAGATGGAGTATGCACCCGTGACGTTCTTTCCAAAATTCTCTAACCTATGGAAATAAAAGTAGATAGAAATATATATTCGGACTCCTGCATATCCAAGGTTGTATATCTTTTGTCTAAGAATTATAGTATTGAAAGATCAATCGAAAATGATTACGAGATTCTCACAATTATTCAGAAGACAGATGAGGAGTTTGATATCAACGAATTTTGGGATAAGATGAATGACTTTAAATTAAGGGAAATCATCAATACTGAAACTAAGGATATTAAAACAATATTATACGCAAAGGCGTTCGGAGAATTCGACAATTTTGATGAGAATGATTTCGACTGATAGTTATCACATACTTCCATTTAACTTTATTAGAATTAAAAATAATGAAGTGCTGATAAATGAATTGGGAGACATGATTGTTGTTCCAAATGGTACTGCATGCCGTTTAGTGAACAAAGAAAAGGTCGATGAAGAGTTATTCAAAAGTCTATATGCCAATTTCTTTATAACGAATAATTATTTTTCCCCTATGATGGATGTGTATGCCGCCAGACTTAGGGAGAAAAAGAGTTTCCTCGACAATTTTACCGCACTACATATATTTGTACTGACCCTTCGTTGTAATCAGAATTGCGTGTATTGTCAAGCATCAAGTCAAGATGAGGTAAGCAAGCATTGCTCCATGAGTTTTCATACTATGGACAAAGCAGTAGAGTTGATGTTCAAGTCTCGTTCTCCATTTCTTACAATGGAATTTCAGGGAGGAGAACCTACTTTGGAGCCTAAATTGATAAGATATGGAATTGAACGTGCGGAAGAAATAAATAAGACCGAGAATAGAAAAATTGATTATGTCCTTTGTACGAATAGTATCAATCTTACAGAGGAGATAATGGATATTTGTCAAACTTATCATGTGCTGATTTCGACATCACTTGATGGCCCAGAATGGTTGCACAACAAGAACAGAGGAAAGAAAGATAGTCATGAGAAAGTAGTTGCTGGTATAACAAAGGCAAGGACATTGCTTGGGCATGATCAAGTTTCTGCTTTGATGACAGCATCAGAAGAAGGGGTGCTATATCCTATCGAGATTGTAGATGAATATGAACGATTAGGGTTTAACAGCATCTTCCTTAGAGCATTAAATCCATATGGACTTGCAAGAGACAATTCCGATTGGGATGAATATACAGATAAGTTTATTGAATTCTACAAGAAAGCCCTTGACCACATTATCGAGCTTAACCTTATGGGGAGATTCTTCATCGAAGAGTTTGCTGCGATCATTCTCCGAAAGATGCTGACTCCATTCTGTACTGGATTCGTTGATTTACAATCACCGGCAGGAATCATAAATTCTGTCCTTGTATATAATTATGATGGCTATGTCTATGCATCGGATGAATCACGCATGCTGGCCGAATACAATGACTACACCTTTCGCTTGGGTAGTGTGGATGACAAATACGAAGATATTGTTTGTGGTCAGAAAGCAAGAGAATTAGGAAAGATCTGGTGTAACGAGACGATAGCAGGATGTGCTGATTGTCCTATACGAGTGTATTGTGGTGCGGATCCTGTTCGAAACTATTCAACCCAAGGCGATGCGTATGGCTTTAGGCCAAACTCATGGTTATGCAAAAAAAACAAAGCCATCATCGAGTACCTTATAGAACTAATAGTAATGCGTCATAATGAAGTGATGCCAATTTTCAAAAGCTGGTTGGTATGACACAGAGACCATTAGACATATTATCTAACGACAATACATTGTTCTGCACGGAACAATGTAACAATCATTGTTTGATGTGCTGTCAGCCTCCAATGAAGGTTGATGACATAGATTTGCTGTTTTCGGAAAACCTATTACGCATACAAAATGCTCCTAATGATTTGCCAATTATAGGTATCACAGGAGGTGAACCGACCTTATTGGGTGATAAGCTAATCTCCCTTGTAAAGCGCATTCGTGAGCGACTTCCTAATACGGATATTCACATCCTTAGCAATGGCCGCAATTTCAAAAATTTGGATTATACTTCGGCATTAGTGGACGCTGGAGAAGGACATATAATCTTCGGCATCCCTCTACATTCTGATTTCTACAGAGATCATGATATTATTGCAGGGGTAAAGGGCGCGTTTGAAGAGACCATAACAGGACTATACAATTTAGCATCTGTAGGAGCATGTATCGAACTGCGAATAGTGATGAATAAGCTCAACTACAAGCGTTTTCTGCAATTAGCGGAATTTATTCATAAGAATCTACCTTTTGTAGCATGGATAGCATTCATGGGTATGGAATATACCGGATATGCCATCAAAAACACCAAAAGCATTTGGATTGAACCAAAGGAATATGTCGCGCATCTATTGGATGCTGTAAAGTATCTGGACGAATGGCATTACAATGTGTGCATATACAACATACCGTTATGTCTCTTACCAGATAAATTCCACAAATTTGCTCAAAAGAGCATCTCGGATTGGAAAAATGACTATACAGACATCTGTCAAGAATGTAAAAAGAAAGAAATGTGTTGTGGATTGTTCACTACATCTATTAAACCATATGTAGGATTAAAAGCGATACAATAATGGGAAAAATAAGAATTTACTCAAAGCAACCAAAGCAAATCGTTTCGCTTTCCGAAACGTACACAGTATTTAGTTCGTATAAATCAGGGAAGGCAACATTACGTTTGACTCCTGAGGGCGAATATCTTTTTACTGTCTATGGTGATATAGGCGAGTCAACTGCCAAACGAAGCCCTACCCATAAAACAATAGAGCAAAAGCTGACAAATAATATGCTTAAAATGTATGAGGAGACGCAGAATTCTTATACTGAATTACATAAGAAGATCAAATTACGTTTGGATTCATCTTATTCTGTTCAGCAGAATGTTAAACCACAAGGTGCATACCAGTGGAAGACATTGGATATAAAAAAACCAACAGAAAATGAAGCGAAAGAACTTGTAGTGAATGAAGCAAGAAATTTGAATCATAATCCCAAAAGTCCTTCTGTTAACGAATCAGATTTTGTCAAGGCAAATCTTGATATAGTAAAGAAACAACGTATGGATGCATGGGATGAGATACAGAAGTTATTCAACCTTATAGAAAAAGCCCAAGCAGACAAAGCTAATGCTTCTTTCAAAAGGGCGTATGATGCGAGTGTAAGGGCACAACAGGAAATTATTGATGGTGAGAGCCATATTGTTGATGATGCTTTTAACTCATTCCCAAATACGCTGATTGTTCCTTTTATCATTGAGATGGATTACAAATACAATCAGACAGGTAAAAGTATTGATGTTAGCATAGAACTGACAGAAGACCCTTCTTTGAAGGTTCCAATGAAAAAGGCTACTTTGAAGACAACAGGAAAACTGTCGGTACGAGCCAAGACACAAGGTGAAATACAACAGGATTATGCCAATACATGTATGTCACTCATGTACTATGTAGCTTGTAATGTTTTCAATATTACTCCTAACATACAAACTTGTAGAGTTGCCCTATATTCTGCAAGCAAGGCAAGTGGAATCTGTTGGATTGAATTTAACAGAAATAGGTTCTCTACATTAAACCTATCATCTTTAGACCCCATGTTTGATATGATGGGATGGCCTAATGTTGCCAACTTAAAAGTTCTTAAAACAACAGCAAAACTAGAAAGTATTGATAAAGCAACATTTGAGAAACAAATTAAGTTGAAGACAATTCCTTGATGTAAGATGGCCCCCAAGATACTAAAAGCAATGAACCTGCTATTGGTACTACTGCTAATGTGGAATCCAATAGTTTTATGGCTATACTACCAGAGTATGGTTATTGCTTTTTTGTTACCTATACTCATTGTTGTACTCGGATTTGTTTTTTCCAAAGTTCGTAGTTTAAGATTGAAAGTTTGGATGTTCAATCTTGCTGCTATTGCGAGCATACTGTTTCATGCAGAGGTAATTTTCACAATGGTGTATGCTGATAAGGATATACCAAATCTGTATGAACTACATGGGAAATACTATTTCAATAAACCTTATCTTGATCAACAATTTAATGATCCAGAATTTGTTACGCGTTACAAGACAAACATTCAGGGTTATAGAGTTGACGACTTATCCTCACAAGATCAGAAGATTGAGAAATGTGATTGGCTGTTTATCGGTGATTCTTACACACAAGGTGCTCAGGTAGACTATAACCAGTTATTCTCTTCATTGATTTATAAAGACTTTCCTGATAAGGTAATAGTCAATGCAGGAATAAGTGGTGCTGGCCTATATGATGAATTAAATTATTTCAAAGATAAAGGCAAAGATTTGTCACCAAAGCTTGTATTCCTTCAGATAGGAGCTTTCAACGACTTCATGAATATCAAGGAACATGTACCTTCGTTACAGGATTATATCATGGAATGGTCGGCATTATACCGTTATTTTGAATACAATATAGCCAATAGCGATGAGTTACTATTAGGAAGATGGACGGAACCTTTCTTTCCAGACAAGGAAGACAATGTTGACAACAATATTTTCTTTATGCAAACGTCTGATTATAAGGAAGCCGATAAGAAGGCATTCAAAGATTGTATATCGGAATTCAAGAAAGAAGTTGAATCTGTCGGTGGTAAGTTAATACTTGTCTTTATCCCTTCAAAAGAACAGGTTTCTCCAGAGTTATTGGAGGAGGTTTTGAAAGCATACAATATTAACAAAGAAGACATAGACCTTACTGTCCCAAACAAATTATGCCAATCTGTAGCAAGTGAATTGGGACTAAAGCTTTATGACTTGACAACTGACTTCTGTCAATCAAAAACATTTCCCTTCTTTGCGCATGACGAACACATGAATATAGTTGGACATCAACTTATTGCAGATAGAATAGTAAAGGAATTAAGTTCGATAAGTGGCAAATATGATTACCTGAGTGAAGGTAATTACCATGAGCGTTATCCAACTATTCATGCAGATGGAACCATGGTGTATCAGTCTCAAACAGAACACTATTATACCATAAATAGATTGAATATCAACAACGGCAACCGAGAAGAATTATGGAGAGGTGTTAACGAACTTGTGCACCCGATGATTTCAAGTGATGATAGATACCTTGTATTTACGGAGGGTGAACAAGAATCTCTGAATACAGATGTTATTCTCTATGACTTCGTTAATCAAAGCCAGATTGCCATAAACAAAAAACCTTCAAAGGGTTCTATTCCATTCATTGGCAAATCGGCAACAAAGATTGTTTTCCCTTGCTGGACATTGGAACAAACGATACCCCATATTGTTATTTACGATATTGCCACAGGCAAACAAACGCAATTTGAGGATGGAGCAGAATGCTGGCGTCCAGTATTCTCGAATGACGAACGATACATTTACTACATTCAAAAAGGAACACGTGATAGCAACTTTGTTATAAAAAAATATGATTTGACAACTGGTGAACGGTCAATTGTACTGAAACGACCATACGACATTTGGGATATTGCGGTATCACCATCCGGAAAGTATATTGCGTATGCTGGTAACAAAGATGCTAATTGGGATTTGTTCATCTATGATATAGATCATAAGCAAATCCGCCAGATAACCCATACGATTGGGGAAGAGTGGGATCCTGCTTTTGGCGTTTCTGATGATGAGCTTTGGTTTGCAGGCGTCTTCGGTATAAATGACGGCATCTATCATATTCGGTTAAAATGACGAAATTATATCAGGCAATAATATGGTTGGCAAGTGTAGGTGTTTTGACTTACTTCGTCAAGATGTACGTCTTGATATTCCTTGTTATATCTGTTATAATCGTAATATCTTCAAAACTCTTAGGAAAGGGCAAAGGAAAGAACATTATAGTTGCTGATATTCTTATTCTAGTTTCTGTCTTCTTGGCAATGAAAAGTTCGATGAGCTTAATTCTTCCCTTAGGCTATTCCGTATTTGCTTTTTCTGCAATATCTTTAATTGTAAACCAATATAGAGATTATAAAGATTATAAGGTATTAGAAATTCTCTGCTACCTGTTCTTCTTTCCTAAAATTTTTGCAGGCCCTATTGACAGAGTGGATGATTTTGTTAGACAGCTGAGAGAAAAGAAACCTGCATTGGAAAGGCTGTACCCTTCAGCTAAGATGTGTATTTATGCGTGTTTCTATAAATACGTGATTGCAGACAGATTATATTACCTGTGCAATGAAGAATACTATGGATTGAATGAGATATGCAGCATCCTGTGCTATGGAGTGGCTTTCTTTTTTGATTTCTATGCCTATTCCATTTTTGCCATTGCATTTGCTAAGCTGTTAGGCATAGATCTCCCAGAGAACTTTGATTCACCATATCGAAGTAAATCATTTCGTGACTTTTGGAAAAGTTGGAATATTACATTAGGAACCTGGTTGAGGGATTATATTTACATTCCGTTAGGTGGCAATAGGGTTTCGAGGAGTCAATGGGGGCTTAATATTTTGTTGGTTTTTGTCATTAGTGCGATTTGGCACAATTTTACTATTCCATTCATTCTATGGGGAATTATTCATGCGATACTCTTAATAACTGAGCGATACTTCAGTATCAAAGGTAATAGATATTATGGTATATGGGTTGTAACGGTTTGTATTCTGTTGTGGCAATTATTTGATGTTGATGGCATTGATGATTTCGTGTTCCGACTATCACGATGTATTGAATATCAACCAATTGACACAAGTATTATTATTGGGTGTATTGTCGCATTGGGTGTTCTATGGTTTGCTGACAGAAGTTCCACAAAGGAGATTATATTCAGACATAGGAATACGGGGCGGTATATTATGAAAGAAACGCCGATAACATGTATTATTCTCGTACTAGACATTTTGTTGACAAATAATTCAGGTATTAACTTCTTTTATATGAGGTTCTGATGGTTATATTAGGTATTACTGCATATTATCATGACTCGTCTGCAGCATTATTAGTGAATGGACGAATTGTTGCTGGAGCGTTGGAAGAACGCTTCAGTAGGAAGAAGCATGATAATAGTTTCCCGACTCTAGCTATTCAGTTTTGCTTGGAATACGCAGGATTATTATTGGATGATGTAGATATAATAGCCTTCTACGAAAAACCATTCAGAAAGTTTGAACGAATCTTGATGGACAGTATTGTTCATGCTCCCAGAAGCTATGGCCGTTTTTTAAAATCTATTCCTATATGGCTCAAGGAACGTTTGAATATGCGTAAGACTATCAAACGAGAATTGAAAGGTCTTTATGGTCAAGTACGAGCGGACATTCGTTTTGTAGATCATCACCTGGCACATGCCGCCAATGCTTATTCCTTATCATCATATCAGGATGCCGCAATACTTGTATTGGATGCTGTTGGAGAGGATTCAACGACTTCTATCTATAGCACTTCAGACGGAAAAATATCATTAATTCAACAGCAGGTATATCCAAACTCTATAGGACTTTTGTTTTCTGCATTTACTTATTTCTTAGGATTCCAAGTAAACTCTGATGAATATAAGGTAATGGGATTAGCACCTTACGGTAAGAAGGATTCGGATGAGACAAACCAATTTATTAGAATCATCAAAGATAATTTGGTTGATGTTCATGAGGATGGAAGTATAATGCTCAATACTAAATACTTCTCATTTATGTATTCCGATAAAATGGTGGATGACAAAAAGTGGGAAAAGTTGTTTGGCCTCAGAAAAAGAAACGAAGGTGATATAATTACCACCTCGCACAAGAACCTCGCTTTGGCAATACAATCACTAACAGAGAATATAATTTGTAAGTTGGCATTAACGGCAAAGAAAATCACGGGCAAATCGAATCTTTGTATTTCAGGTGGTTGTGCTTTGAATTGTGCAGCAAGTGGTGTGATACTAAAGAGCCATTTGTTTGACAGCGTATATGTACCTTATGCTCCAGATGACTCAGGATGCGCTATTGGTGCTGCTTTTGTTTGTTCTTCAATGGTTAATGAAAAGTTAGACGACTCCTCATTCATTGGTCCTGATTACGATAACAATCGTATAGTTTCGGCAATTAAAAAAAGCGGATTAACATACAATCATCTTGAAGATGTTTTATTGTATGAAAAGATAACAGATTTGTTGTGTGAAGGTAAAGTCGTCGGCTGGTTCCAAGGACGAATGGAGTTCGGGCCAAGGGCACTGGGCAATAGAAGCATTCTTGCTGATCCAAGAAGCGCTGAGATGAAGGATAAAGTAAATTCTAAGATTAAATTTCGTGAGGAGTTTCGTCCATTTGCTCCTGTTGTATTGGATAAATTTGCAGGTGAGATTATTGAATTGCATGGAACGGAAAGCGAACACATGATGTTCACCTACACGATGAAACAAAAAGGATTTGATGCAATTACTCATGAAGATATGAGTGCAAGAGCGCAGATATTACATAAAGATTACAACGAAAAATTATATGCACTACTTGAAGCATTCCACGAAAAGACGGATTGCCCAATGTTGCTAAATACCAGTTTCAACGTTATGGGCGAACCAATAGTGTGCACACCAGAAAATGCTATTGGGACGTATTTGAACTCAGGTTTGGATGCTTTGGTAATGGGTAACAATTTAATACTAAAATGATATGGATTTATTAAAGGAACTTTTTATATACATATACTCACAACGGAAATGGTGGCTTGCGCCAATTATTCTTTTGCTGTTAATTGTCGGGCTATTCGTTTTCTTTGCAGATTGTGCAATAGCACCATTCATATATACGCTATTCTAATGAAAAAAATTATTTTATATTTCAGTTCTTTCGGAAAGTTCATAAACAAGATTGTCGTTAATATGTTGTTGACTCTTGTTTATGCGCTCGTGATACTACCTTATCATATTTTTATGCATAGAAGCAATGGAAAAAGATGGAACGTCTTTAATAAGACTTATAGTCAAAGCGATTTTATCCACATGGGTTAAAATACAGTAGAAACTTGCACCTGAACCTATAGACTGGAAGTCTCAAAGAAGATGAGTATCATCTTTAATGACGAGGAAGTATATTTTGATAAGTTTTCTTGGAGATTTGATAGATAATGTGTACCTTTGCGGCATAAAAATAAGTAACCTCGTATGAATATGGAATTGCCTTTTACAGACTATTTAGCCCAAATAAAACGATCAATAAATGAAGTGGTTAGTACAACTGCTTGGTTTTCAACAACGTCGCTACATTTCAACGAGGACGAGTATTAAGAAACAAGAGACTGGCAATCCACATGGATGTCAGTCTTTTTTTAGATCAGAAAACCTTGAAGAAATGAGAAATAAGTTAATCCTATCA
>Ga0326514_10002549_pt1 | contig 11588 bp, 15 predicted proteins | sample 3_2548_0518_D_FD_203653 | JGI IMG/M metagenome (GOLD analysis project Ga0326514, IMG submission 203653) | Bovine rumen microbial communities from UC Davis, California, United States - 3_2548_0518 | ecosystem: Host-associated > Mammals > Digestive system > Stomach > Rumen | place: USA... | reverse complement strand
GACCTGAAAATTATGACGGAAATGATGAAGGAATGCATTGCCGAAGACCTGACTCCCCGACAGAAAGAAATATTTTGTCTCAGATACTATGACCAGCTCCGGAACAAAGAGATAGCAGAGCGGCTCAATCTGGACGAGACAACTGTCAGCAGAACCCTGACACGGGCAAAGGACAGAATCAGAAAAAGAAAATCCATGCGGCTGTATGTGAAATATCTCAAGCTTATCAGAATGTACCTTGACGAATAGGCCGGGGGACTGATAATCTCTGTCACCAATCCGGGCGACGACCGGGGTCAGGGCAAATGCTGAACAATGCGAATTCAAACAGGGTAATAGCCCTGTTGTTTTTATCGGAATATCAATAACTCAATCCGACTGTAATCGGGTTCTATATTGCAAACGAGGGAATCAGCATTTTAGAGAATGTCGGCAGGGCTGGAATGCCTTTGCCGAAAGTTCTGAGAAAGATTCTGGAACAGCTCAGAGATGAAAACGATGATTGAATCAATCCAGCATCTTCCTATAACTTGTTATAGGACATGCCGACAGCATAGGTATAACAAGATATACCTGTATTGTCAGAACGAAACAACAAACCCCCTCCGGATTTCTCCGAAGGGGGTTTTGTTTTCAGGCGGCAATTGCCATCCAGCCAGAAAAAATTTTATTTTGGTACATGTGTCGTACTAAGTGTCGTATTATGATTTTTAAATACAAAACAAGCCGCTTTTGATTTCTCAAAAACGGCTTCATTCAGCGGACAGAGAGGGATTCGAACCCTCGAAGCAGTATTAGTGCTTACACGATTTCCAGAGTGATGACAGAATTTTTAAAATGTTGTAAAAATCTATCAAAAAGCCCTGAACTGCTTAGAATACAAAAATCCGGAATCTGAAACAAAATCAGAAAAAATATTTTTTATGTCGTAAAGTGTCGTACTATTCTACATCAGGAAGCCCCATCTGACGGCGCAAAACAGCAATATCATTATGAACGTAAACAGAGGAAGTTACTGAAATATCTGAGTGTCCCATAATTCTTTGGATTGTGTAAATGTCCACTCCGACTTCACGCAGCAGAGTTCCGAATGTGTGTCTTAATTCATGTGGTGTCAGAACAGGAATATTGATTTCTTCTGACATCTGATTCATAAAGTCACTGAAATTCTTTGCATAGGTACTGGGACTTAACGGCTCATCTGTTCCCATGATATAAATACCATTGTGTGGCATCGTCTTTAGATATTCAGCAAAATTTTTTGAAATTGGAATGAACCTGTCAGATGTTGATGTCTTAGGTGGTGCAATCACAATCTGTCCTCTTGTCTGTACAACAGCACGCTGAATATGAATCCAGAGATTTGTAAAATCAATATCATTCCATTGCAAACCTAACAGCTCTGAACGGCGGATGCCTGTTTTCAGCATAATGACAATGTCATATCCGCCATGCTGGCGGGCATAGGCTTCCGCAGCTTCGGCCTGTATCTTGGTGTATACATTACGTTCTTCTTTTTCAGCAACATGCTGATATTTGATGTTCTTAACCGGATTCTTAAAACACAAATCATTGTCAATCGCTGCATCAAAAATATCTTTCAGAATCATTTTCTGTTTATCCAGAGTGGATTTTGCCAAAGGCTGACCATTATCAGCACGAACAGTACTGAAATATTTCTGAATATCTATTTGCTTGATTTCGGATAATTTGGCTTTTTTAAAATAGGGTATCAGATACTTTATGACATTAGATTCGTAAGTATACAAGTAAGTATGTTGCTTGACAGTATCTTTTTTGTAAGTTTCCAACCATTTCTTTGCCCATGTTTCAAACGTCATCACTTTCGGCTCTGACAGCTCTCCTGTCCGTTCCTGCACCGCCTGATTCACTTTATACTGTTCTGCCTTTGCTTTGGCATCTGCCTTGCTGATGGTGCTGTAAAAGCTCTTTCTGATTAGTTTTCCGTCAAATGTATGACCGATAGTAATCTTGACCTCATACAAGTTACCATGATTCGGTTGTTCTTTCTTTGGTCTGCCCATGAAATCTACCTCTTTTTGAAAATCCGTCCGGCTTAATGGCTGGACGGATTTTTATGTTTCATCTTGTTTTATGGTGTTATATTCCAAAAATATCACTATGTGTTCCGGTTCTGGTCAGGGACAACACAAGAACATCTTCTACTAATTCATAAACGAGAAGCCAGTCAGGCTCTATGTGACATTCTCTGTATCCATTCCAGTTCCCCGTCAAGACATGGTCGGAATACTGCTGACAAAGCAACTCCTGATTCGTTCCGTCTGCAATCAAATTGACAACAGCGAGCAGTTTACCTACATTCAAGCCTCTTTTCTTAGCAAGTTTATAATCTTTTTTAAACTTGGAGGTATATTTGACCGTATATTTCATTCTGATTCCAAATCCTCCATAAGTTCTTCAATACTGGTATATCCTTTCACATTCGGGTCATGTGCGATTTCGTCTGCTTCGAGCATTGCTTCAATTGTTTCCTGATTTGGAGTATCCGAAGTCATGGCAAAACGTTTCAAAATCTGATAGACAACCTCTATATCTTCTGCATTCAGCATACCAACCAAATTATAAAGTCTTTCTCTTGTACTCATAACATCATCTCCCTGAATTTATTATACACCTTTTCCGTCTGAATTGCAAGGCATTTCATGCGTTTTTTTCGGCCTGTTCCAAAGCGTATTTCATAACGTTGACCTGTTGACTAAACTCAAGATGTACAAAGACATCAATAAATTTTCTTGTCATGCTGTCTGTTGGTTCTGTAAAGTTTTCTTCTGTTTTTACTCCAACGCTGATGTTATTACTTTCACTATTATTAGCACCTGCTGTAATATTCTGATGTATTTCAGAGTTAGGTTCATTGGTTCTGCCAAGAAGATAATCTACTGAGCAACTAAAGTAATCTGCTATTTTTGCTAAAGTTTCTCCGTTTGGAACAGCTCCCGCTTTCCATTTTGTTGTTGTTGCACTAGATAATCCCAATTCTATGGCTACCTTATTCGGCTTTTTACTGATTTTATCGCACTCTTTACAAAAAACATCCCAAAACATAAAATCATCCCCTTTGGCAAATTAAACAAAATGCAATCATAAAATTGTGCAAGCTGTAGAATTTTAAAAAAGTTAGAAACTTTAGCTTGACTTTCTAATTAAAGTTTGATATAATAAAACCATGGTAGTAAACAACAGGAAAATAAAAATACAACTCCGGTTGTTATTACTATAATTATAGCACATAAAAACCGAAATGTCAATAGAAAGAGGTGATTTTTTTGGACATCCGTTTAAAGGACATCAGAGAAGCCAGAAACATGTCACAGGACGATATTGCAAAGCAAATCGGTGTATCACAGCAGTTTATCAGCCGTGTTGAAAGAGGTAACAAATCCATCAGTCTTGACTTAGCTGCTGAAATTGCCGACTTCCTGAATGTGTCACTTGATGAAATTGCAGGCAGACAGAACCCCGAAGTCAATCCGAATCTTGAAAACTGAAAGGAGAATTTATTATGCAGTTACCAACAACGATTGAGCAGTCTGGTCAGCGTGTTCTGACGACTGCACAGCTTGCCGAAGCTTACGGCACAGACAGCAGAGTTATTTCAAATAACTTCAACAACAACAGAGACCGCTATGCCGAGGGAAAACACTTTTATCTGCTGACCGGAGACGAACTGAGAGCATTTCATAAATTTTATGATTTGCCCAGTAACGTCGGAAAGCTTTATCTCTGGACAGAAAAAGGCGCACTGCTCCATGCAAAGAGCCTGAACACCGACAAGGCATGGGAAGTCTATGAATTTCTGGTTGACAGCTATTTCAGAGCTAAGGAAAAATCTGACAGCTATCTGATTGCAGACCCTATCGCACGGGCAGAACGCTGGATTGAAGAACAGAAAGAAAAGAACATGCTCCGCACAACTGTTGAAATCCAGAATCAGCAGATTGCAGAATTGCAGCCCAAAGCCAATTATTATGACATTGTCCTGAACTGCCCTGACCTGATGACCGTGACTGAAATTGCTAAGGATTACGGACAGTCCGCATCCTGGCTCAATATCATTCTGGAAAAGAAGAAAATCCAGTATAATGATGGAAATATCTGGCTTTTATATGCGAAATATGCCAGAATGGGACTGACACACACGAAAACACATGTTTACACAAGTCCTTATGATGGCACAACGCATATCAAACCGCACACCTACTGGACGCAGAAAGGCCGCCTGTTCATCTATGAATTGCTGAAAAAAGACGGCATTCTGCCCACTATTGAAGCGATACAGGAGGGAGAATCATCATGAGCGCACAAGAGAAAATCAACGACTTTCTGCAAGCCGATACTGAAAAACTCGCCGAGATTATCGAAAAGTACCCGATGCAGATACCTGTTCCAGTGATTGCGGAGCTGTTCGGCTGTCATCAGGACACGCTCCGGAATGCATTACAGGAGCAGGGACTGCTCGGCATTGCAGAACGCAAAGCAGGCAAGCTCAACAGGGGCTTTGTCGTTCCGACAGCACATTTTGTCCGTTGGTATATGTGTCAGTGGAGATATTGATAGCAAACTCAAAACAGCAACATAAAGGTTTCTAAGCGGTTGAACCTTAATCAGCCGCATTCCAGAGCCGAAAGGCTACCTAAAACAGAAAGAAGGTGAAAATATGTCTGATAACCAAAAAACAATGAGAGTCAAAGGACATGTTGTACTGCATGATTGGATGATTAATGATTTAGACCTTGAAAAGAAAGAATTGATTATTTTTGCTATTATCTACGGTTTTTCACACACAGAAAACCAATATTTCACCGGGAGTTTGCAGTATTTGGCCGCATGGACAAAAACCACCAAGCGGAATGTCATCAGAGTTTTAAATTCTCTCATAGAAAAAGGCTATATTGGAAAAACAGAGCAGTATGTGAATGGTGTAAAGTATTGCAAATATTATGCCCAGTATTCTTCTGTGACTTCTGTCCAAAACAACAGTGACAAAATGCCACAGGCGGTGACAAAAAGTCATGGAGATGGTGACAAAATGTCATGGGGTAGTGACAAAATGTCATTCGATACATCTAATAATAATATAGAGTATAATATAGATGATAGGATAGAGAAAGAAACTCCTCCTCCAACTCCCGAAACAATTTCAGAATATGAAACTTTATCCAGCGAACAGCCAGCACCAGAAGAACGGACAGCAGCCACCCCATATGCTGAGATTCTGGAAGCATACAACACCATCTGCAAATCGCTTCCGAAAGCAATCCGCCTGAGCAACGACAGAAAAAAAGCCATCAGAGCAAGACTTCATGACGGCTACACGTTCGAACAGATGAGACGGGCCTTTGCAAATGCTGAGGCAAGCCCGTTCCTGACGGGAAAAGTCGCTGGCAGAGACGGACGGACTTTTAAGGCAGACTTTGACTGGATTATGACAGACAAGTATTTCATCAAAGTGCTGGAAAACAAGTATGCTGAAAACAAGCCGGCGCAGAGTCCGACACCGGATAACCCTTACTCTGGTCAGCTCTACGATGAAGAAACACTCAGACTGATGGGAGTAATCCCGTAATGAAAGGAGCATTGAAATGAATAACTTATTGCTGGATATTATTGACAGCTGGGAAGAAGCGGCCAATATCACAGAACAGGATTATGTCAACGAAGAAGACGGCCTGATTTACTGCGGAAAGTGCCATACACCCAAACAGCATAGATTCACTGAAGAACAGTGGCAGCTTGTCAGCCTCGGAAATCCGGAATTTCCTCGTGTCACCTGTCAGAAGTGTGACTGCATGGTTGCTGAGGACAAAAGACGGAAAGAGCTGGAAGACCTTGCTGAACTCGAACGGAAAAGAGATTTATGCTTTGCAGAACCACGGCTCAAAGCCTGTCGTTTCCAGAATGACAGAGGTGTCGGAGACAGAGAAGCCATGAGAAAAGCCAGAATCTACGCTGACAAGTTCCGTCAGGCACTGGAAAACAACATCGGTCTGCTGTTCTGGGGCGATGTCGGAGCTGGCAAGTCATACCTTGCCGCCTGTATTGCAAACAGCGCACTCGAACAGGGATATTCCTGCCTGATGACAAGCTTTCCAAGAATCATTGACGGCGCATGGGATGCAGACAAGCACAAGACGGAGTATTTTGACAGCTTTGCGCAGTATGACCTGCTGGTGATTGATGATTTCGGCACGGAGCGGCAGACGGGATATGTCAATGAAACTGTCACGAAGGTGATTGAATACCGATACAACAGCGGCAAGCCCATCATTCTGACAACGAATCTGACAATGACACAGCTGACGGGTACAGACGTATCAGAAAAATCAAAGCCGTCAATGGCGGACAAGCGCGTCTATGACAGACTGCTGGGAATGACAAAACAAATACTCGTTCAGTCTCCGAAGGGCAGTCTCCGGGGCGGTCAGGCAGTTGAAACCGCAAAGAAATCTATGGAAATCTTCGGATTTTAACAGAAAGGAGCTGAAATCAATGGAAGAATGCACACTGAATGAGCTGAAAATCATCTGCATGAATGCTCTGAGACGGGCATATATCCAGAATATCTATCTGGCTTATGATGAAGAAGCGGAAGCTGATACTGTTGCGGCGGCATATATGGTTTGCGACATCATGCTGAGTAATGCCGAACAGTTTCTGCAAAAGCAGAAAGCGGAGCGCATCACAAAGGCACAGACAGAAATCTTCTGGATGGAAGCGTTTGTAGAATATGCTAAGTACGGCAATGCAGAGCGTGTCAGACTGGCCGCTGGCTTTTATCCGACCATCAAATCTGAAATGATTGGATTTGACAAGTCCAGAAGAAAGAACATTAACGATGAATCACATGGAAAGGAAGAATGATTATGAGCGTATATGAAGAAAGCTGGAAGGAAAGAGCTGCTATCCAGCAGAAAGAAATTGAATCCATCAAGCCACGTCATTTCGTGCTGGAACTGTCGGACGCTGATGTAGAACGGCTTTATGAAAAGGCCTACAGCAGCAGTGCCACTCCGGAACAGGTGCTGAAAGACTTTGTTGGTAATCTGGTGTGCGGAACATACACTTCCGGCAGCGATGAAGTAGAAACAGCCAACGCCTATTTCGGACGTACTTATTGGGCATTGGAAGGCGACTTTCTGGCATGGGCCATGGAAGAATACCAGCTTGATGATGTGAAAGAAGCAATGGCAATCCGTGATGATGCTTCTGAAAATCTGGAATACTATGCTGAACACCCGGAATCAGCAGACCCCGATGACATCGAAGGCGCAGAAGAACAGCACAAAGCCGCTGAATCAGAACTCAGAGAAATTTACGAAATCTATGTCAGAGAGATGGAACAGCACAAATCAGGGGTAATCCAGAACTATGAAGAGGCCATCAACAGTGTGGGGAAATACCTGAGAGAACTGAAATGCATGAAGCATATCGGATATACCAGCTGGCCGGAATACTTTGCAGACCAGAGAAAGGACATTCCTCCGGAGGATAAAGCGTTCAAAGAACTGAAAGAATGGCTCGATTTAGATGCCCACCGTGTCAATTACTGTGCTGATGATAAGGACATCAACCGCAATCATGTAAATTATGGCTGTGTCATCACAACAGCAAGAGTGCTGAGAGAAATGGGACACAGAACGGATATTCCGGTGTGGGAAGATGAAAACGGCTGTCTGAGAATCCCGTATATTATCATTGATGACGAGAAAATCAGTTACACCGGAACTATGGCTGATGAAGAAGCCGACACCGCCGCGGAAGACAAGGCCGGATTCATTCAGGCAATCGGAAAGGCACTGCACAGAAAAGCACCGAGAACCGGAGTGACCGGAATCGAATATGTCAGCGATGGTACAGAAGAATTTGCAGTCATCACATTTGATAACGGCAGTCAGAAGCGTGTATGTGTCACAGCCGACAGCTGCCTTGCCATGCTGAATGACGTATACAGGGTGTTGAGATAAACAGAAAGTCCTCTGTCGAACCACCGACAGAGGACGCCTCGAAAGGCAATATCAAATATGGACTAAGTCCATTATATCATGAAAGAGAGGTTATGTCAAGTATGGAAGAGAAAAAAATCGTCACGGCTGTTGCGGTGAAAGAAAGAGCTGAAAGACCTGAAATCGTTGTTGTGTCAGACCGGCTCAGCAGGGCGAACCAGCTCGATACCAGCATCAAGCTCCGTGCGCAGGTCATCAACGAAAACCTGTTTGAAATGTGCAGAGAGCTGAAAGAAATGCGTGATGACAAGCTGTATCAGGAACTCGGCTATCAGAATTTTGAAGAATACTGCGAAAAAGCAGTAGGTATTACACGCCAGTATGCTTACGACCATATCAGTGTCTATGAAAATCTGCCCGAAGATTTTGTCAACTCGAGTTTACAAAATGGCGGCTCAAAAAAGAAGCTGATGCTGATTGCTAAGGCAAGTGAACCCGTCAGAACACAGGTCATAGAAGAAAATCCAGAGCTGAAACTGACAGTGAACCAACTGCAAGCACGTATCAAAAAGCTGGAAGAAATCCGTGCAAGACAGGAAACAGAGATTAAAGAAACGATGGAAGAAATAGAGCAGAAAGATACTATGTTTGCCGACCTTCGTCACCGTTTTGACATTCTCATGGATGAAAAGGATGAACTCTTTGAAGAGAACATTCAGCTCGGTGAAGAACTGGAAGATGCCAGAGCGCAGGCCGGACAGAACGCTGTCATTGAAGCTACTTACACGGATAACGCTGACAGAATCAACGAACTGGAAAGTCGGCTCCGGGAACAGGAAAAATCCCATCAGCAGGAAGTCCGCACCCTGAAAGAAGACTATGAAACAAAAATCGAAAAGGCAAAGTCAACAGCGGTCAGAGTGCCGGATTATACAGAAACCTATCTGCTTCTGGTTCAGAACGCAAAAGAAGCTATTGGAAAGCTGAAATCCTTCATGAAACAGCAATCTGAACTTACCGGAAGTGGCTATGATTATTATCATATGGTTTTTCTGACACTTGCCAATACCGAAGTACAGATTATCGATAAGAATAAGAAAGGGGATTGATTTGTCATGCGGTTGCCGACAGTGATTGAGCAGTCCGGTCAGCGTGTTCTGACCACTGCACAGCTTGCCGAAGCATACGGCACAACAGAAAAGGCAATCCGGAGCAATTTTGCCAACAATAAGAGCCGCTATATCGAAGGTATTCATTTCTACTGTCTGACAGGAAGTGACCTGAAACTGTTTAAGAGCGAAACCGAAAATTTGGGTGTCGCCATTCCGGCCAATGTGAATGTATTCTATCTCTGGACAGAGAGGGGCGCACTGCTTCACGCAAAAAGCCTGAACACTGACAAAGCGTGGGAAGTCTATGAGTTCCTGATGGAAAGTTATTTCAGAGTCAGAGAAAGCTACCTGATTGATGACAAAATCAAACGTGCGGAACGCTGGATTGAAGAACAGAAAGAAAAGAAGGCACTGGAAGCAAAGCTCTCTGAATTACAGCCCAAAGCAGATTATTTTGATGAACTCGTCAGCAGAAACCTGCTGACGGGCATCAGAGAAACGGCCAAAGAGCTGAAAGCCAAGGAAAAGGCTTTTGTTAAGTTCCTGATTTCAGAAAACTATGTTTATCGTGATAGCTCCGGAAAGCTCCGGCCTTATGCGGAGCATATCAGCTCCGGGCTGTTTGAGCTGAAAGAGTTCACCAGCAAGAAGAACAGCTTTGCCGGAACACAGTTGTTCATTACGCCCAAAGGCCGTGAAACGTTCCGCCTTCTGATGAAAAGTAAATCAGAAAAGAAGTAAGAACAATGTTGAATCTGAGCAGAAAGGAGGTGAATCAGATGGACAAAGAAAAAAAGAATACATATGACAGAAATCTGTATGCATGGCGGAAAGAAAATCATATCTGTGTGAGATGCGGCCGAAGGAAAGCAGAGGGCAGATATACCGCCTGCCTGATGTGCATGTCCTATAATAGTGAACATTGCCGGAAATATCTGGAAAAGCATAAGGAATATGTGTATTGTCGCAATAACAAAAACCGCAAGGCCAGATACAATGCTAAAAAGGCGGCAGGCATTTGTGTAAGGTGCGGCAAACGAAAGGCAGAATCAGGAAGAGTCCACTGTACATATTGTCTTGCAAGAAACAGACGGCAGCGTGAGAATGCCCGCAGGGAAAAAGGCATTATTTCTCATCAGATGGCTTATGAATTAGGATATTGCTATTGGTGCTGTAAGAGAAAGGCGATGCCCGGAAAGAAAATCTGCAAGGAATGTCATGACAAGTCTGTCATCACAACGCAGAAAGCCCGTAAGAAAAAGAAACAGATGCCAGACCAGTATTTCCGACTGGCAACCAACAGCTTCTGGCGCGAAGAACAGGCTAAGAAAAAGCCTGTGTAAAAAATTTCCAAAATACATCTTAAATATGTAGTTTAAGATGTACTTTGGAATAAACTGGTAAAAAGAGGTGAAAAACATGCAGATTACTGTTGGTGAGTACGGTCAGCATCTGTTACATAGCCAAAGCCTTTATGTCCGTGCTGTTGAGTCCGGCCTTGGCGTGAATGACCTCATAGAAGTGCCGGACGAGATTCTTTTCAGGCCTTATGCAATGCCGAAAACGACATCAGCACCAATGCTGGAAGAATATGCCGGAACATTCCTGACTCACAAGAAGCAGCTTGTCGGTGCTGGTTCGTACAGCCTGTATGACGAATATCTCAAAAACGGAATACTGCCGTTCTTCGGGACAATGCCGCTGGACAGCATCAGCGAAAACCGGATTCAGGATTTTGTAACAGTATCAGCGAGGAAAGGCCGTTCTTCGTCATATATCCGGTCACAGGTCATATTGCTGAAAAGCGTACTCCGGAATGCGGAGCGTGACGGCATTCTGAAAGCTCCCTCCATGCAGATTGTCTATCCGAAACAGAAAAAAGAAGAAATCGCTGTTCTGACTGACGAAGAATCTGAAAAACTAAACAATTATCTCCTACATGATATGAAAACTATCTCGACCGCCCTTCTGATTGCCCTGCATACCGGAATCAGAGTGGGGGAAATGTGTGGACTTCGCTGGAATGATATTGATTTCAGAAAGCAGTGCATTCACATTCAGCGGAGTGTCAAAAACTATTATCTGCCATCAGAACGGCACAGCGTCCGAGAAATCGGGGACACCAAAACACCGAAATCCAATCGCTGGATATATATGACCGATGATTTCACCCGTGTTCTCTATGAGCGTCAAGGAATAGGCTTTATTTATACCGGGACGGAGAATTTCATTGACACCTGTTCCGCCCGGCAAGCTCTCAACAGGCGACTCGAAAAGCTGGACATTCCGCATATCCGGTTTCATGCCCTGCGGCACGGTTTCGCAACGAGAGCCATTCAGCGAGGTGTTGACCCTAAGACCGTTGCCGCTATTCTGGGGCATGAAAAGTGTGACATTACGCTGAATATTTACACGTCCTGCACACCTGACATGCAGAGAGAAGCGATGAACAGAATGGAGATGAAAACAAGATGACAGAATCACAGGCTTT
>Ga0326514_10002548_pt1 | contig 11589 bp, 14 predicted proteins | sample 3_2548_0518_D_FD_203653 | JGI IMG/M metagenome (GOLD analysis project Ga0326514, IMG submission 203653) | Bovine rumen microbial communities from UC Davis, California, United States - 3_2548_0518 | ecosystem: Host-associated > Mammals > Digestive system > Stomach > Rumen | place: USA... | reverse complement strand
GAAGGATGGTTAGGTAAATTCGCTGGATTCTCTATCTATGAATCTAACTTAATTACTCCATCTGGAGAAGGAGCTCCTGCTGCTTACATTTATGCTTTCAGAGCTAAATCTTACAACTATGTAAGACAATTACTCAAAGCTAAAGTAACTGAAGCTGAAGGTGGAATGTACTACAACATTCTTGGACAAGTTGCACATGGAGGAAAAGTATTTGACCAAAATGCTGAACAACTTGTAAGAGCTTCTGTAACTGCTCTTGCTTAGTAGATAAAAGATGGGAGGACTACTCCTCCCCTCTTTAATAAATAGTCAGACTTTTAACTTATTATTTATTATTGAGCTAATGACAATTCAAGACTTATTGGAAGAAGCATACGAAGATACTAATACTTCTACTGCTAACTATCCATACACTAAAGGACTAAAAAAGCTGAATGAAATCTATTCTGAGATGTACAGAATGATAGTAACTACTCAGGAAGACTATTTTTGGACTTATTGGACTACTAACCTACAAGAATGAGCTAGAGAATATAAAGTAGAAAGAGAATGGACTACTCTATTAGATGAAAATGAGAATCCTGTACTAGATGACCAATGAAATGAAATCAAAGTACCATGAATAGAGAAAGTAAAGAAAGTGATAATCCGAACAGATGAAGAAAATAGCTATGAATTACCTGAATTATCAGACTTAGAAGAATCTAATGGTATGAAAGGATGGAAGCTAAAGGATAATCATATCTTTTTGAATTGGACTCCTGAGAAAGATATAGAGAACTGACTAGAGATACAATGAATACAGAATATAAATCCTGTAGAAGCTACAGATAATATTGAGGATGCTATATTCCCATGACATTCAGACTTAAAACAATTCCATAAAGTTTTGATGGACTGATTAAGAGCTGAACTATGGGAGCATAAACAAGATTTTGAGAAATCTGATAGAGCAAAAGCTAGATATGAAGAATGACTAGAGAAAATGAAAAGATATATCTCTCAGAGAGTACAAAGTATTTATTATTCTGATGTACAAAACTAATGGCAATAGATAACTTAAACTTTTACTCAAACTGATTACCTGCTGGACAGCTAACAGATAAATATTCAAGCCAACCATGATGTCTAAAGTCTAAAAATTTAGACATCTTTTCTAGTAGTAAGAGTGTGAAAGCTACTGCATGGAGTACTCCTAGTCAGACAGGAGCTGATATAATCAAACAAGACTGAAAACTAATACTAAAGACAGATGGTAAAGTGTATGATATAAGCTCATGAGAGGAAGTATTAGTAGTAGATCCTAGTGTAAATTTTCCTGTGTATCAAGTAAGTTATAACTGAAAGAATGGGACTTATGAAAATGCTCAATGGGGGACTGTACAAGATATGTCAGTAATGTACGAATGAAATGAATGGGACTCATTTGTTGTATTTACTGATAGAGCTATGCTCGTATATAGTAAGATAGCGACTGTATATGAAAAAGAAATAGATGCATGAAGTTGGACTCAGTCTTCATGAGTTACAGAGAATGGATATGAATTTACAGCAGACTCATTACCATGAAATAGATACCTTATAATACATATAAAAGAGCCAAAGTTCTGAAGTATGCCTTTAAGGTTATACTGTACAGAGCCTGAGACCACAGATGTAACCATCTCTGTAGAATCTATTACACTAGACTTTTTCCAAGAGAAATATTATTATGATGCTCAATTAGATGGTATGATAGGTACAGGTAGTGCTTCTAAATCAATATCATTTTCATGAACGATACAAGATGGAATCCTTGTGGATATTCCTATAGCTGAAAATATAGATAGCTATGACTATTGCAGAATACAGATAAACATCACTAGAACTAGGAGAGAATGAAAGTCATGAAACTCATGGAGTGGAGGTAAATTATATTTAGATATAAACTGATGACCTGAAGAAGATCATAGAATGACTATAAATAATGAAAAATCTGACTGAGATTACCATAAACAATATGATTATCTACCTGTAAGAGAGAGAAAGCTAGTAAGTATATGAAATTATGCCTATTCTCAAAGCTATTGGATAAAGGGTACAAGTTTTCAACCATTATATAAATGGAATGGAACTTGGGTAGAAGATGATGGAGAGAAAAAGATAAAATATGACTTTATAGCTGATATGTGATGGGAGACTGATCCAAGAATGGATGTAATCTGACTTATAACATGGAATGAGCAGGTATATATGATAGGTAATTTAGAATGAAACTGATACATAATACCATGTGATTTATCATGATGAAGATGAACTCCTTATATAGCTTATGGATGTACATTTACAGGGGTGGCTAATATAGACTATCTGATGTATCTAGTATGAGATGACAGAGGGATAAGTCAATTACGAGCTTATAACTGACAAGAATTAGTAAAAGTAATATGATGAAATAAGGAATCTAATACTAATGATCTAATAGATATAGAAGAACAGTATAAATTTGACTGAAAAATAGTAAAATATAGATGAAATCTGATACTTTCAACAAGTGATAACAGAATATTTGAGTATGGACAGACTTATGGAGGTAAAGGATGAGTATTTATTCATGAGATACCATGAACAATAGAGGAATTAAAATCTAACTGAAATGATTTGGAAGTAAAATATACTAATAACTGAGCGACATATATAACTACATATCAAGATGATACTCCAATAAAGAACTATAACACAGAATGGGAAGCAGTATATCCTATAGTATTATGAAACCACCTACTAGAGAAAGAAGAATCTGACCTATATGTGAGCTATATCCTACCAAGTGCAGAAACAAGTCTAGAATTTTGGGGTATGGCTAATCATTATCACTTTTGGACATTTACAAGCTCAGATAGTTATACATTCTCTACAACAGCAAGCTATAAGATGAAAGGATGTACATGAGATTATGAATTAAAGTTTATAGAGAAGAATGGAAATCAATATACATTCAGATTAGAGTGAGATTTGCCAATTCAGACCACTAACGATATGAAAATAACAGACACAGAATGAACTGAGCTGATAAATTATTCAGAATACAACCATTTCAGAAAAATAGGAGAGATTACAACGACAGAATACCAAGAATGAGAGTTTAGATTCCATAATCTGAATAATAAACTTGAATTGCCAAAGAGTCATAGTTTACAGATAATGGTAAAAGGAAAAGGAAATCAGAATTATACTCCTGAATTATTTAGCCTAGATTTAGTTGCTAATCAAAGAGAGAGATGATAGTATATGCAGGTAAACAGTTCTGAAACGAATTTAATAATGGAGATGAAGCATTATTCCAAGATGCTGACCGACCAAGAGATACTGATAAATTTAAGATACAGCAATGAATCCAAGCGAGAAAACAAGATTTAAGGACAGCCAACTCATGAATTGCTGCTCAAGGGACTTTCTACTGAGTCAAAGTACAGAGTGGACAGACTTATCTAACTGATTCTGATGGGAATTGGTTATTTAATAAAGCATATCTTAGGAATAGTTATACAGCTTCTGATATATCAGAGATAGACTGATATACTACAGCATGATGATATGTTTATAATGCTTCTAATGAAGCTAACTGACTAAAAGCAGTAATCTTATGAAGACCTTATGTGAATGCTGCTGACTGAGATGCGGTAATAGGTAAAACATGAGTATATGCAGTAACAGCTCAATGTATGTTTTTAGCACCTAATGGGTATAATGTAGGAGATTCAGCAAATTATAAGTTTTATGTATCATTATTATTGAATGGGAAACCATCATTATATACTCAGTCAAGATGATGTGGGGCAATGGATACATTCTCAGTATTCTATGTATGATTATTTGATACTTGAGATAAACTAAATACAGGATTCTTACATACATATACTACAAATCCATTTCTATGCCATACATCTATAAATCTGTATAGATTATCATAAAATCCACCAAAAAAGGAAATCTGATTATAATGCCACCAACTTTATATTGGTGGCTTTTTTGAATGATAGTATGGAAATCTAGGGAAGAAGTAAATACAGCTTGGACTGATAGCTGAAGAAATAAGCACAAAACCAAGAAGAGAGATTATATGCTTGGTAGCTTTTTTGCTATGGTACTAACTGCTATTACAGATACTAAAGACTGAAAAGCAATAAAGATAAAAACTGATCCAGCATATTTACATGATAGCAACTACTGAGTAAGGGAAGAAGCTACTACACAATGGAAAGTCAGATTTAGATCATAATTTTTATAGATATGACATTACCTGTAAAACCAATAAACGAGATAGAAGTAAAATCTGAAGTATCTGTCAATGATAAGATACTTATTTTAGATTCTGAATCAGAAGAAGCAAGATTAGCTAGTAAGGATGAACTTAAAGGAGATAAATGAGACAAAGGAGATACATGAGAGACTTGACCTCAATGACCACAAGGAATACAAGGTATCCAATGACCTAAAGGGGATAAGTGAGATACATGAGCAAAAGGGGACAAGTGAGATACATGAAATACCTGACCTACTTGACCTAAATGAGACAAGTGAGATAAATGAGATACTTGAGCTAAATGAGATAAAGGAGACACAGGGGCAACATGACCACAATGAGATACATGACCTAGAGGGAATTGAGTCACTACAGTAACTACATCTAAAAGCTGAAAAACCACTACAGTTACAATGAACTATGATTCATGAAATCCAACAGTTTTTCAAGTACAAGACTGAGCTGACTGACAAGGTAGTGGAGATATGAGTGCTAGTACATATGATCCGACAGGGAAGATGGCTGATGCTTTTGATTATGATAATATGTATAATACTCCAACTATACCATCTACAGCTGCTGATGTATGAGCATTACCTGATACAACAAAATACTGAGCGAATCTGAGTTTAACTATAAATAGTTCAACTTATGTAGTTACAGCTCAATTAAAGGATCAGAATTGAAATAATTTATGAACAGCACAGACAATAGACTTACCATTAGAAAGTGTAGTAGTAAGTGGTAGCTATGATAGTGCGACAAAAAAGGTAGTTCTGACTTTACAAAGTGGAAGTACGATAGAATTTAGTGTGGCAGATTTGGTAGCATGATTACAAAGTGAGATAACAAGCTCAAATAAATTAGATTCAGATTTGGTAGATGATACAAATCAGACTCATAAATTTGTTACAAGTACAGAGAAAACAACATTATCAAATACAAGCTGAACAAATACATGAGATGAAACAACAGCTAGTATAAAAACTAAACTATGAGCTGCTACAAGTAATGCTGACTGATACCTTGCAAAAGAAGATTTTGCTACATTTAACTGAAAGCAAGCTACTCTAGTAAGCTGAACTAACATAAAGACAGTAAATTGAAATTCATTATTAGGAAGTGGAAATGTGAGTGTATGAACTCTAACAGCAGAAACGGTAGTAAGTGGAGATAGCTGAGTTACTTATACAATAAAAGTTTCAACAACAGCTCCTGCTAGTTGAACCGCAAGCAATGTTATAACTTTTGTAAAAGAATAATCAGATTTATCTTTTTTCTTTTTTAGATATGGGAATTCAAATCTGAACAACAGATATAAGTAATATATTTCTATGATGACCTGTAGATAATCCAAGATTACCTAGTGCTTATCAAGAAGTAGAATATCTTGAAAGTAGTTGAACTCAATTTATAGAAACAGATGTAAATAATTTGACAGCTCCTTTTAAGGTTGAAGTAAAATATATGAAGCAAAATACAGGTACTTCAGACCAAACTTTAGTAGGACAAAGACAATTATGAAAATTCGTAAATATTTATAATAATTATTATGAAAATTTGTGGAGTAACTCTGCTAGTTGAACTGCTAGTTGAGATAATAATATTCATACAATTATAACAGATAGTTCAGCTTGATTATATAAAGATTGAACATTATTAGTATCAGGGACTTCTTGAAATAGAAGCTCTAGTTATAATGCTTTGATATTTGCTTTTTCAGAAGATAGTGCGGCTAATGCTAAATGGCTTTTTAAGGGTAGGATATATGAAGTGAAGATAACAAATAATGGAGTTTTATATAGACATTATATTCCTTGTTATAGAAAGAGTGATAATGTAATCTGAATGTATGAATTAGTTGCAGGGACTTTTAAGACAAATGCTTGAAGTTGAACATTTGCTAAATGAAGTAATGTAGATACAAATGTTTATCAGAAATTTAAAGAAGTATATGTTTGAACTACTAAAGTACGACCTAGTGCAACGCCTATAACAACAGCTTGAATATATCATAATCCTGGTTTATGACTTATTTCTTTGTCTTCAGACTGAACAAATTGGACTACTATTGCTGATAAGAATGTATGAAGCACTGTTGCTGGGACTTGAGCAGATAGCTATTGAAATTATTATAGTTGGAGTTGAAATACAGACTGTAGATGAAGTGTTACCACATCATATACTCCTCCAGAAGATTGGACTATTGGTTATTGGACTATAATTCCTACTTGATACCATATACCTACAACTACAGAATGTACAGATTTATTATTGCTATATCAGACAATTACTTGAAAAACAACTACAGCAGATTTCCAAGCAGACTTGCTAATACCTAAGGCTTGACAAAAACAAGCATCACAGACTACCATATCTTATGGTTGAAAATATCCTTATTGGCGAACTAAAGAAGAATATAGTTCTAGTAATTGATATTTCTTCAGAATAGCAAGTTTGAATATTTGAAATGTAGCAATATGAACAGGGTTTTCAGTAAGAGCTTTTAAAGATAGTTGAGTACAGCCAGATGGTAGCCGAACTAAGTTAAACTAATCCAGATTTATCTCTTTACTTTGTAGAAAAAACCAGTAAATATAAACTACTTCGTAACAGAAAAAGCTCTCAATTAAGAGAGCTTTTTTCTATAGAATCGCTGTCAGTCCATAACCTATGATATATCCATACATAAAGACACTAATCAGAAATAAAAGTCTGATTATGCTCATGTAGTAGTTGTTGCAGGTGGATATATACTTGTATATGGAGATGAAACGATCCATGATTTTCAATACACTACTACAGAGATAACCTGTAGCAAGATAGATAAAAGGCGAAAGGCTGATATACTTTTGAAGATGGGACATAATAAGCTAGACTGAGATAAAGACTGAGTTCCATGTGAGAATTTACCCTATAACCACAATAAATAATGAAGTGTATGAGATGTGGGAAAGAGAGTAAATGGGAGCTATGTAGAGAATGTAAGGAAGTAAAGCATAGATCTGGAGCTTTAATCTCTCAGAATAAAAAGAAATTAAGAAATCTGCTAGATAAAAACATATTAGAGCTAGAAAACTATAATAAGTTTATACTCTATACAGATAACATAAAAAAGAATGCAGAAACCTATATGGAGTTCGTTAAAGAAAAGCATTATACGATATTCAAATTTATAACCTGAACAAGTGTAGTCTTTAGTGTATTGCTATCGCTCTATTCAATATCTTCATTGGTAATACTATATATTTAAGAAAGTGTGGCTAGTGATTACATAGTCACACTTTTTTTATTAGCAATATAAGAGGGAGAAATCCCTCTTTTTTAGAAAAAGGGAGCATAAACTCCCCAATTCCAATAGACTAAACAATGAAGAAGAACTACAACTACTTATCGTAGCAAATGTAGTATAATCAAAAAATAAAAATTGGTGGATTTTAATTTTCCACCAAAAAGAAAAATCTGACTATAATGAAAGTACAAGAATTTTACTTTATAAGTAAATAAAATGCAGACAACAATTATCATTTTGATAGCAGCTGCTATGATTATTACTACCATAGTAAATTTTGCTAAACCAGCTTATGAGCAATTTGTAGGGAAATTCTGAACTACAATAAACATTGCTCTATCTTTTTTATTATGAGTATGTAGTGCTTTTGCTGTTGATCCATATCTTGAAATAGATTTATCAGTCTGAGCTTTGATATTGCTTTGACTAGCTTTGGGAACATGAGCTACGATTTTTTATGATATATGGAAATTGGTACAGAATTTTGGGAGCAAAAAACCTGACACTTTTATAGTAGATTTACCTCTTGATGAAGAAGAAGATGACAAAATTTAAGGCATATATAACAGATCCAAAGAACATAGTAGCTTTTATCGTTTTCTGCTTTTGATTAGGTGGGATGCGAGCTACTATGAATAGCAGAATCTCCTTATTAGAGGAGAAATGTCATGAAGTAGATACAGTAAAAGCTCAGATGTATGAGATTCAGACAAGTTTAGCACAAATCCAGACAGATATTCAACGAGTGAAAATGGCTTTAGAAAAATAAACTAAACAAAATGCGAGAATACAAACCTATCAGAACAGAAAGGTGACGAATCCTATCAAGAAAGAAACAGATGGGAAGACTGATTTTGCTCCAATATCTGAACTGACACGAGCTTTGGAGCATAAATAAAGGTACTGCTAAAGTATTCTATAATCAGCATAGTGTAGAAAGTGCTATAACTGTGATGAGGGCAAGAGATAAGAAGAAAGAGCAATTTTAGATTCTAGTAAATCATGATAACCTATTTAGAAGAAATAATAAATCAGATTATCAAACGATGGAGAGACAAACAATTCAGAAAAAAGATTTTAGAATATAAATCTAAACTGAATGAGAAAAAAAAGTCACGAAAGACCAAATAGGATAGTAGAGATAAACTGAGTTCAATGGAAACTCAATAGAGTAATAGACAAATATGCTACAGATATCCACCATATTATCAGTAGGAAGCAAAAAGCAAAATTCAAGGTAAGTGAAGATGCGAATCTCATTAGAATACCTAGAAGAAAACATATAGCATTAAATAACTTTTATGGAATGAAACAGACACCAAGAGAACAATTAAGAGAAATGTATGAGATTTGGAAAACTGCATTAAGCAGATGAGTAAGGCAAGAATTATATACAATTCTAGACCTACCAGATGATATGTTTTATAATGAAGAACTATTAAAAGATGGAAAGAAAAAGAAAAGTAAGACCTCAAATTCATGACTTCAGTGAGATAGTGATAGGGGCGAAATTCTGAAGACTGACAGTAGTTGAGATAAGGAGTTGAATGAAATACCATAATAGGCAAATCCTTTGTAAGTGCGACTGCTGAAAAACAGTAGAAACCACTAGACATAATATAGCTCATTGACAAGAAAGCTGCAGCTGTAAGCAGTATGAAGACAATAGAATCCGTGCTTATAAGCATGGTATGTGATGAACATGGAAGTGATGAAGACATAATAGGTTTTATGAAATCTATGCAAACATTGTGCATAGAACAAATTGAAAACCATTAAGCAAAAAAAGCAAATGCTATGAATGAATAAAGAATCTATGGAAAGACTTTGAAGAATTTAAGAATGATATGTATGAGAGTTACTTAGCTCATGTAAAGGAATATTGAGAAAAAGATACAACAATAGATAGAATAAATCCAAGCTGAAATTACTGTAAAGAGAATTGCAGATGGGCTACTATAAAAGAACAATGATATAATAAAAAGAATACAGTAAAAGCAATAATAAATGGTAAAGAATTGAATAGCTGAGATGTTATGAGAATGCTATGAGTGACAAGAAATACAGCAATAACTTATTTAAGAAATTATAATAAATAAAATGGAAGAAAAAAAATGGTACGAATACTGAGAAAACAAGTCAGAATGCAGATACTGATTAGCAAGTATCTTGAGTTGTAGGCAATGTCTTTTTGAAACTTTATGTAGATTAGAGAAAGACAAATGAAATGATACTCACGAAGCAGAGCTGACTTCTTAGAGCTTTTATATAATAAATATAAACCAATGGAGGAAGAAGTAATATCATGCTTAGGAGACTGAGCCAAAGATACAGACTTTGTATTATGTAATGGCAATTCAGACTTATTACCTACTCTTTATAAAAAAGATGAAATCAGATATGAATATAATCAGAGGAATTGGAAACGAGGTAGAGTAAGTTGTACTATATTTGCTGCAATGTGAATGGCATCAGACTTAACTAATTATGAATTTAGTGAAAAAGAGGCTAAAGAGATAGATGATACAAGTTATAATAACTCAGACTATCTACATATTAGAACTCCTTGACATTGATGGTATGTAAGTGATGCAGTAGATCACATGAGAAAGCGATGGAATAAAAACGAGAAGCTAGTAAAAAAATACTGAAAGCTGGCTTCATACCGTATCTCAAAATACGATGATGATATTATAGAAGACTGTATTGATAAATTATACACAATAGACTGAAATATGTGTCCTACAGCTGAATACATAACAGATTATACAGCTGACTGAATATTAGATGGTACAAAATTCTGAACTAATACTAACTGACATAGTCTATGTGTAATTAAGAAAGATGGACAAAGGAGTGTTAAAGATAACTACAAAGGTAGTAAATATAATATCTATGGATTAAAACATAAACTTAGTGAGATAACGAATTTTTGACCTAATTTCTATGTATATACATTAGTAAAGGAAGACAATTATGAAAGAATAAAAAAGCTGAATGAGATGAAGTCAAAGATAGTAAATGGATGTAGTATAAATTCAGAATTATGGAAGCTCTCAGGATCAGAATTTCATAAGAATAAGCTACATGATATGAATAATTTTTACAGAGAATGGCTAGAGCTGATAAATAATGAGTTAAAGGAATTGGTATAAAATCCACCAAAATAAAAAATCTGATTATAATGCACTCAAATAAATTGAGTGCTTTTTAATTTTTTCTCAAGAAATAAATGGCAGTAAGTTATGACAACCGAAAAAAGAGTTATGATGCAATGGATGACTCTCAAAAACAGCAGTATAATAATATGCTAAGTCAGAAATCAGAATCTCATATAGGTAATCAATATCTAAAGCAATGGCAACAAGAGCAACAGAATAACAACCAACAGCAGGCTTCAAACGAGTCTAATTTTAATAATCAGAATGGTACTAACTGACAAAATCAGACACAACAGCAACCTATACAGCAGACAGCTAATGGAGATACAAGACAAAATCCGAACTGAGTAGAAAAAACTGTAACTCAGGAAGAGATACAGAACTCAATAAATGAAGCTCAAGCTAACATGAAAAATCAGAATGTTTCTCCTGAATTAGATCAAACTAAATTTAATCAAGATCCATGAAAGATAACAGTACAGGAATGAACAGCTCAGCAAACATGAAGACCTGACTATTGAATCAGTACAGATGCTAGACTTAACGAGATGAAAGGAAATCTAGACCACTATTTCGCTACATCTCCACGAATGTTTAGTGATAGAGAAACATTCAATAGAGTTTTTGATTACAACAATAGAGAATCTGATGCTCAAAGACAGCTATTAGATAGTTATTGGAAAAGAAAGGAAGATATGGATAAGGCTTCAACATATACAAGCTGAGAATCTATCAATACATGAATGAAAAACTGAGAGATAACTACTGACCAGCTTAATCTTTTGAAAGAGTATAATCCTGAAGCATATAGAAAATGGCAACAGCTCCAAGAAGATGAAATCAAAATGAGA
>Ga0326514_10002546_pt1 | contig 11592 bp, 15 predicted proteins | sample 3_2548_0518_D_FD_203653 | JGI IMG/M metagenome (GOLD analysis project Ga0326514, IMG submission 203653) | Bovine rumen microbial communities from UC Davis, California, United States - 3_2548_0518 | ecosystem: Host-associated > Mammals > Digestive system > Stomach > Rumen | place: USA... | reverse complement strand
GCTCAACCTCTCGACAAAGATTAGCAAGGAATAGAGCCATGGCTGACATGGAGGTATTGGCCCCAGGAGGCCATCAGCACCTTGTAGGCAAGATAAAGGAGCAGCTCGATCTGAAGGCCGATGCTTCCCTTGCCAGCGCAGTCGAGAAGGTCATCGAGAACCAGCCGACCGCCGTCCTCGGCGGCGACCTGCTGACCGCATCAGATGCCTACGCGGCACCGCCTGTGGCGCTCACCGTGGATGGCAAGTCCACGCAGGACGGCACGCCTACGTCTGACGCGCCTGTGCCGATTGAGAGCGTGGAGGGCGTGGAGCTGGTGATGGCGGGGAAGAACATCCTGCCAAACGACGCGGTTGACCACTACACAATCGGTCCAAGTGGTGAGCGGATAAAGAGTGACCAATATACGCGCATAGCATCGGCGAACATTGCGTGTCAACCGTCCACATCATACGTGCTCTCCTCCGAACAGAGGCTTGCATTTGTATCCATCGGAATGTTCGACATTGACGGCACATTCATAGAGCGTGCGTCAAAGAACGTCCCCGGCGGAAGCGCAACGCTCCTGAAATTCACTACGCCATCAGATGCAGCGTATCTTATCGTGACAGCGCAGCCGAAAAATACAGACAGCACACCGATAGCAAACGCTTTCGGTGTGTGGACATGCCAGCTTGAACGCGGCTCTACCGCCACGGCATACGAACCATACGCAAGCACCACCGCCCCGCTCTACGACGGCACGCTCCGCTCCCTGCCCAATGGCACCAAGGACACACTCTCACTGACTTACCTCCGACCATCCACGCGCGAGGGGTGGGCGTGGTACTCGCCTACGCTGACGCAGGCAGTTGATACGCTAGACCTTGGCTCACAATCATGGAGCCGCATATCGTCAAACAGCATGATACTTCAGACGGGGCGAATAAGCACGATGCCAAACGTTTCGGGAAAAACCGCCGTCATGTGTGACGTATACGCAGCTCAAAACAGCGCGTCTGAACTTAGTGACAAGCATATCAAAGCGCAGAACAACTATAACCGCATCTGGGTTAGAGATGATGCATACAACGAGCTGACACCTGCTGACTTTAAGGCGTCTCTTAATGGCATTTATGCGCTCTATCCGCGTGCCACTCCCGTCATCACCACCCTCGACCCAATCGAGCTGCCCGTCCTCCCCGCGCCAGACGCGACGGTTTGGTGTGACCCGAGCACGGGGCTGCGGATGCGGTACGTGAGGGACATGCAGATTGTCATCGACTCCCTCAACTCCGAGATCGAGCGTGCGTACGCCGCCATAGCCCCGGTCGAGTCGACGACTGCCAAGTCGAACCACGCGGTGGGCGACTACCTCATGCTCGGCGGGACGCTGTGCAAGGTCACGTCCGCAATCGCGTCAGGCGAGACCATCGCCATCGGCACCAACGTGGTAGCCACGACCGTCGACGCAGAGCTTGCGTCCCTCGCATAATGGAAGCGATGGTGACGTGGCTCGCTCCCATCCTTGCGGCGCTCATCACGTGCGCCGGTCAGCTTTGGCTCAACAGTAAGTTTAAGCGGGCCGATGAGAAGAGGGATGCGGCGATGGCCGAGACCAAGGCGAAGCGTGAAGCTGAGGCTGAGTGGAGAGTGGCGGTCAGTCAGCGCATTGAGGACCAGGATGAGAAGATTAACTCGGTACTGGAAGCTCAATGCACACAGATGCGCAGCGACATCACGCATAAAATTCATCGCTATATGGATGACCTCAAGTGTGCGAGCACTGAGGAAAAGCAGAGCTTGTGGGCAGAGTACGAGGTCTACTGCGATATATGTGCAAAGCACGGCATCGTCAACCACTTTGTTGAGCAGCTCGTCAAGTCGGTGATGGATTTGCCTGACAGACCAACTAACTGATAGTACAGCAACAATTCAATGACTAAGGCCCTTCGGGGCCTTTTTCATATTCAGCCCGGCTAGGTCGGCCACCGAAAAGGGTGCGTCCGCCTTCCAACGTGCCCCGCCGGGCCTTTCTTTTTTGGGAGGCTTGCATGGAAGGCTGCATATGGAAGAGGTTTGGAAAGACGTCGTAGGCTACGAGGGACTGTACGAGGTAAGCAATCTTGGTCATGTGAGAAGTCTTGACCGCTACGTTGCACATCATACGGCTGGCATGGCGCTTCGCAGGGGAAAGATCATGAAAGGCTCATTCGATGGCAACTACCTTAATGTCAGCCTGACAAAAGACAGGAAGACCAAGTCGGTACGCATTCATCGCCTCGTGGCAATGGCGTTCATGCCGAACCATGATGGCTTGCCGCAGGTAGACCACATCGATTGCAACAAGTTGAACAACCGTGTCGACAACCTTCGCTGGTGTACATCGGCTGAAAACACGCGCTTTGCAAAAGAAAACGGATTGCTCCATCCCATTCCTTACGCAGAGCGTTCCGAGTGGTACCGCGAAAGGAGCGCCGCAGCAAACCGCAAACCCGTCATTAGGAGTGACGGTAAGTGGTACAAGAGCACAACCGACGCTGCAAAGGACCTTGGCGTCAGTCGTGGGGCTGTGTCTCACGTCCTTCGCGGCCTGACGCAGCTCTGTCAAGGCTACTCGTTCTCCTACGCATAGACGTTCGTTCAATGGCCCCACGGGGCTTTTTTGTTAGAGAAAGGAACATCAATGAGCGACTTCGTAAAGGCCGTCGCAATCCGCGCAATCCGAACCTTCGCGCAGGGCATGCTCGGCGCACTCGGCAGCACCGTGGTCGGTGTGGCCGAGGTCGACTGGCTTGGCGCGGCGAGCATCGGCGCAACCGCCGCAATCATCTCCGTCCTCATGGCTGTGGCCGGTGGGCTTCCCGAGGCTGGCGGCGAGCTTCCCGAGGCAGTCGAGTAGTCAACATCGGCATTTGGAGTACCAATGATTCAGGTTAGGGCTGCTGGCAGGGACGTGGACGTCACTTGTGACGAGACGCTGACCTCCGGCTCCGTGGGCGTTCCCGTCGAGGTGTCGCTCAGCGAGGACTTCGACGGGCTGACCGCCTTCATCTGCTACAAGGCGGGGGAGGTCAAGGCAGACCACGTCATCCACGAGTCCATGACCGTTCCACCGCAGGTTCTCGCAACCCACGGGGTGTCGCTGTACGTGGGCGTCTATGCCTGCGACTCCGAGAACAATGTTGTCATCCCGACCATGTGGGCCGACTGCGGCAGGATACGCATGGGCGCTGCGCTCTCGGGGGTTGACCCGCTGGAACCCGCACCATCGTGGGTGGCAGACGTGCAGGCGGCTGCGGTCAAGGCCGAGGAGGTAGCCCAGTCCGTGCGCGACGATGCCGACGCTGGCGTCTTCAAGGGCGACAAGGGTGACACCGGAGACCCTGCCACGGACGTGGACATCGACCACTGGATTGTGTTCCACAGGAACGCGCGGGGCAACGTCGTGGCGGGATACGCACAGCTCAGCTTCTCTGCACGCATCGGGTCGGAGAGGGCCGCGTGCACGCTCGACCTCCCATCGCCTGGGGCCTTTAACGTCGCGGAGAACGTCCCCGCCACCACCGAGCACGACGGCATGCTGGTGCTCACGTGGGCCGACGAGGCCGCGATCACGGATGACGATACGTATGATGTCACGCTCACGGTTGGCGAGCATGCGTTTCTGAGGTACCTCCAGCTCCGCGAGGTGGCTGACGGCAGCGACGGAACCGGCTTGTTCGTCTCATCGACGTCGGTGCCCATCCCGTCGCCAAGCTCCACGGGGACGACCCGCACTCACGTCATACCGTTCGGCTACACCAACCCGGACGGCTCCATGGTGTCTGGCGTCACGGGAACGGTCTCGGGGCTTCCCAGCGGCATGAGCTGGTCGTGCGATGCGTCGACCAACACCACGCCCGCGATGCTCAACCTCTCGTGGCCGGGGACGCGCGAGGTCGTGGACTCAGACATGGGGCAGTTCACGCTCACCGTCATGCGGCGGGATGGCACCGTCGACGTGCCCATCAACTGGCACAGGGTCAGGGACGGCATAGGCATCACCATCATGGGCGAGTCAATCGTCGTGCCCTGCGAGCGCGACGGCACCGCCACCGAGACCTACGAGAAGTCGATGCCCGTCTACGGATACGTCGGCTACGAGCGCATGGCGTGCACTGTCTCGGTGGGTTCGGGCGCGGTCGGCTCGGGCATGTCGTTCCGCGTTGACGGCAACGGCACCACAGGCGCGACCGTGGTTGCCTCTTGCGCTGCGGGCGACCAAATCGCGAGCACGCAGGTGGCAATCAACGTCACGTGCAACGGCAGGTCGTTCACGCGATACGTCAACGTCACGCCGATAAGGGACATAGACCAGATAGATAACGGCTCCGTTACGGACGCCAAGCTCGACCCACGTGGGCTTCTAGCCACCGTGGCCGCGCTTGAGCGCAGGGTCGCGGCCCTTGAGGGCAGGGCCTAGTACGGGGCATCTCTCCAGGAAGGGGTGATGTGCATGGGCGTCCGCGAGGACATCCTGCGCGAGGCAGAGAAGTACATAGGCGTTCCGTACAAGTCAATCTACGGTGGCACTGGCCCAGAGGACGGCGGCTTCACGTGCAGCGGCTTGACGTGGCGTGCCTACCACGATGCAGGCATCGAAATACCGATTGCGCAGGGAATCCACTCGTATTACACCAAGAGCTTCAACGGCTGGGAAACGCAGGCCGGATGGACGCTCAACAACGGCCACTTCACCGACGATGCCGACGAGCTTGAGGTGGGCGACCTGGTCTTCTACAGCCCAGTGTGGGACATGGAGCGCACGGGTCACGTGGCTATCTATGCCGGTGACGGCATGGTCATCCACGCCAACGGCGCTCCGGTGAGCGTCGACCCGCTCTCCGCTGGCGGCAACTTCGTCGGCGGTGGCTGGCCGCTTGTGGAGCTGCCCGAGGATGATGGCCCGCTGATGCTGTCTGCCAAGGGCACCGTGCGTTTCAAGTATGGCATGAACGTACGCACAGCCCCATCCACGAATGCCGACAAGGTTGGCGACGGCATCGCCTACCGGCAAGGCGAGACCTGCAACATCGACGGCATCGTGTTCAACGATGACCGTGTGTGGGGCCACTACGTCGGCGAATCTAGCGGCAAGGATCGCTATGTCGCGCTTACCGACAAGTCCCTTGCCTTCGTGGAGGTGGTCGAGTGATACGCGACATCGCGATAGCGGCCCTCTTCTCGGTCGGGTGCATTCTGCTGTACCTGTTCGTGAGGTGGGCCGTCGCATTCTGCGCGGCATTCTTCGTCGCGGGGTCGATATGAGGGACCGCAAGGTGGACCTCTGCCCCAAGTGCGGCGGGATGCTGCGCGAGCTTGAGGACAACAAGAGGACTGTGAGGGGCGGCGTGTGGACGGTGCTTTTCTGCCCGCGCTGCCTCCACATCGAGGACAAGTTCAGGAGGAACAGGCATGGCTGAGACGGTGATTCCCACCATCATGGGCATAGCCGGTGACCACGGTTGGCCTGGTGGCGAGATGCCCGACACGGTCATCGAGGCGCTTGGCGTACTTGCTGGCTACATCGGCGGCGGCGACGTCGACCCCGCAGTCATCGAGGCTGCTGTGAGGGACTGGCTTGACGACCACCCCGAGGCCACCACGACGGTCGCTGACGGCTCAATCACGACGGCCAAGTTCGCGAGCGACGTGTTCTCGGTGCTGTCCAACGCCGACATCGACGAGATGTTCTAAGGATTCCAGCATGGCAAACTACGAAACGCTGGCCGATGGCGGTCACGAGCACCTCATCGCCACTGTGAAGCCACTCGTCGATCAGAAGGCCAACGAGCACGACATCGACGTCAGCGTGAAGGAGCTGGTCGAGAACCAGCCCAGGGGGCAGCTCACCGGCGAGATTCTGTCAACATCCCATGCATACGACATGCCGCCTGTGTCGGTCATCGTCGATGGCAAGAGCACGCAGGTCACCACCACGGGCAAGAACCTGTTCGACAAATCAAACCGTGGATACTGGGATGGCAATGTAGGTACCGAAGGGCACATTTCTGGAGCCACTTCTAGCGTAGGCTATGCTTACTTTAGGATTTCCGTTACGGAGGGCGATACCGTCTACGTAAGGGACTCGCAAAGCGCACACCGCCTTGCTTGGAACAATGGACTAATTGTGGCAAACACTGGTATCACGTTCCCATATACGGTACCGTCAGGAGTAGACGAGGTATCCGGATACTTCCAGGGCAGTTACATCGATACTGGTATCGTCACCATCAACAACGCCGACACATCTTACGAGCCCTACACAGACGGCAAGCCGTCACCTAGTCCCGACTACCCGCAGGAGATTACGAGCGTGGACGGGTGTGCGTTGAAGTTTGCGGGAAAGAATCTAGCGCAATTAAGTGATGGCACCGAGACAAAGGTGGATAATGGCCTGACCTTTACGAAGAACGGGCAAAACCTGAAAGTAAGTGGTACGACTACAAACTGGAACATTGACTCAATGTATCTTAAATTGCAATCTGAACCACTACTGACAGCAGGCAATACCTATACGATATCGCTACAAGGTACCTATAATGGAATAACCAATTCCTCGCTCTACTACTATACGCGCATGCCAGATGGCATAGAAGAGACTATGTATTCCACCACAATCAGAAACCAGCAAATTAAGCTTGAGCCTCCATCTGACTGTATTGTCACTAAATTTAGATTACGTGTTGGGCAGACTAGTGGCACCGTGGATGTAGACGTGTACCCTCAGATTGAAGTTGGTAGCACGGCAACCGCCTACGAGCCATACGCATGCACCACCGTCCCCATCTACGACGGCACCCTCCGCAGCCTACCCGATGGCACCAAGGACAAACTGGCGCTCTCGTACCTCCGACCCTCCACGCGCGAGGGGTGGGCGTGGTACAGCAGAGTGGTTGAGCGCGTGATAAACATTGCAACAGCAAGCACATTCACAAGCTACGATGGAAGGACGCGCCACGGCTCCAATCCGGGCTGTGTGTTTGGAATTGCCATAGATGCACCCGCAGTAAATGTGCTTGGCTATTGCTCTCACGGCGTGTGGGTTGAAGGTACCACCGCGACAGAGAATTATGGACAGTTTGGTAGGGCGTGGGTGACGCACAATGACCCGAACCTGCTCAAATTCACGATTGCGCCCGACCGTTCTTCCCTCGCGCTTGGAAACGAGTGGCTCGCAGAGAACGGGCCAATCACTTTCGTGTACAAGCTCGCCACACCAGTCACCACCACCCTCGACCCCATAGAGCTGCCGCACATGCCATTGGGTGACGTGACCATATGGAGTGACCCAGTAACCGGCCTGATGGTCAACTACATCGTCGAGGGCAAGGCGATAGAGGAAACGCTTGAGACCGGGATTGCAAACGCACTGGCTGCGATTGCCACGGTCGAGACAAGCCCCACCACATACAACCACGCGGTCGGGAGCCGCATCGTCTACGACGAGGTGCTCTACCGCGTCACGTCGGCGATAGCTTCCGGTGAGGACATAGTTCCTGGAACCAACGTCGAGGCCACTACGGTCACCGACGAGATCAAGAGACTACAGCAGTAAGGAGCAAGTGATGAAGTACGTAGTGACCGAGATGCAGAACGGCGCAATCAACAACAACACGTGGGCCTATGAGGACCGTGCCAGCGCCGAGGTCAAGCTGTATCAGGTGCTCGCAGAGGTCGTCAAGTCTCCCATCGAGACCCACACGGTTATGCTCACGACCGACGAGGGCTTCGTGCTCGACTGCAAGTGCTACAAGCACGAGGTGCAGCCCGAGCCGGAACCCGAGGTCACCGAGGGCGAGTAGCTGACAGTGTTTTCGCCTCACCGAAACTGGGTATAATCTGCTTGCAGACGCACTGCGAAGGGTTGAGTCACTGGTTGTGACATAGACACGGCATGCGGGCTGTAGGGGAGCCATCCCAGTGACGCGGTACTGTCGCGCAGGTACCGCCGACGAAATGGCATTGCCCGCCTCCCAAGTGGTGGCCGGGTTGCGAGGGCGGGAGTCATGACCCGTTCTCAGAAAAGGTTCCTCCTCGCTGACAAGTGCTCCGTTGCACTTCCAAGGTGGATAGGCGGGGAGGTCATCAGGCGAGAACCCGCCATGCCTATGACGCAAGCAAACTCTGGCGGGTGTTCATAATAGAAGCCCCTCCCGCAATGGGAGGGGCTTTTTTGCTATGCCGCCCTTGCGAACATCAGAACGACCATGCCCTCCACGAGTGCGTATCTCCGTTCGCACAAATTCATCTCTGGGCTACCAGACTTCATCAGTGCGAACTCCACCTCGGGTTCGCACTTTTCTTTTATCCGCGACCACTCTATCCTCGCGGGTTGCCCGTTCGTGTCGTAGTTGAGCACCACATACACGGAGTCGTCTCCTACGACAACCTGGTACACGAAGGCGTCGAGCAGCGCCCTGTCATCCAGCGACAGCCCTCCTTGCAGGAAGTCAGCGAAGTCCTCGGGGTCAATCGTGGCCCTGCCCTGCCAAGCCCTCTCGTCGGCCTCGGCGCGGGACTCCTGCAACCTCAGCTCCGTGAGCCTGTCGGACACCATCGCGTATGGCATCCCGTCCTCCACGGCCTTCAAGATGTTGGCTATGCCCCTCCTCGCCTCGTCCTTGGACGCCCTTGCGGCCTTGAGCCTTCGATCGGCCATCTCGTCCGTCAGCCCGTCCGTGACGTCACCGGCGATCTGTAGCGCGGTCTCGCGGCTTGACAGCATCCTCCTTATCTCCGCCACGACGGCACCCTCAAGCCAGTCGGCCCTCACGGCCTTGCACCCGCACCTCTTGCCGCATCGGTAGTAGCTGTACTTGCTCCCGTTGTGCCCACGGCCAGACGTACCCACGAGGTTCATGCCGCACTCCATGCAGACGCCCCTCCCGGCGAAGGCGAAGTCCCCCCATTCCTCGGTGCCGCGAACCTTCTTTGACACGACCCTCTGCGCCTTCATGAACGTCTCCTCGTCTACTATGGCTGGCATGCCGCCGACGACCCTCGTGTCGCCCCACGAGTACACGCCGACGTACTTCTCGTTCCTCAGCATTGACGACACCATCGCATGGGTGCACGGCTTGTTCCTGCTCGTCCTCACGCCCCTCGCGGCAAGGTCCTTCGCTATGTGGTTGGGGGCCTCGCCGTCGAGCCGTCGCTGGAACACCTCGCGGACTATCTCGGCCTCCTCATCGTCTATGGCGTAGTGGCCGTCATCGCCGAAGCGGTACCCGAACACCCTGACCCCGTTGTGCATGCACTTGAGCGCGTTGCCCTCCATGCCACGGCTCGTCCTCTGCGCTATGTGCGCGGACTCCACAGCGGCCATCGCCTCGTATATGGACTCAAGCAGCATCGACTCGGGGCCATCGGGCATCGTCTCGGTTGCGGACAGCACCCTCACGCCCTTGTCGCGGAGCTTCTTCTTGTATATCGGCGCGTCGTAGATGTCGCGGCTGAACCTGTCCATCATGTAGACCAGCACCACGTCGGACTCTCCCGCGTTCTCTATCATGCGCTGGAACTCCGGCCTGTTGTCCGTCCTGCCCGATGCCGCGCGGTCGCAGTACTCCGCAACCACGAGGACGTTCCTCGCCGCGCACCACTCATGGCAAATCCTGAGCTGGTCCTCGATGGACGCTTCCCTCTGCTTCGAGCTTGAGAACCGCGCATAGATGACGGCTGTCCTGATTTCATCGCTCATATGTTCTTACTCATTCATTTCGTGGGTAACATGACGGAGTAATGGTGTGACAACGCCATTGTCTGGGTGCTATTCCACATCCGTATCGCTCATATATATCTCGTAGAACTCATTCGGCGTCATGCCGAGAGCGTCGATTATCATGAGCGCCTTTTCCCAGTCAACAGACTTCTGCTTCCCGCTCTTTAGCTTAGAGAAGTACGACTGATGCATGCCCGTCTTAGCGCAGATGTCAACAGGTCTCATGCCTTGTCTCTGCATTGCGATGACTAGGGCTTCGTAGAACGTCATGGCTAATCCAATCCGAGCACCAACCACATACACAGTTTACAGCAGGAATTTTTTCTTGCCAATATGCAAATTCCCTATTGCCAAGTTCCTAATTGGGAAGTAATATAGTTTTCAGCAAGTTCCCAATTGGGAAGTTGACGCGAGAAGGTGATGCCAATGAACAAGATCATAAACGAGAAACTGGGCGCGTGGCTTCTCAAGTCTGGAAACACCAGGGAGAAGCTCGCTGAGGAGATCGGCATCACGCGCCCAACGCTCAACGGGCGGCTTGACGGGAAGTCGAAGTGGCAGTTTGACGAAGTCGTTAAGGTCGCCCAGCTAACAGGGTGCTCACTGAACGAGCTTGCAGGCATCTCGTAGCTGAAACGAACCAAGCGTCACAAGCCACAAACACCGATAACCCGAACCCAGTCAGGAGCGCACCGATGACCAAGGAAAAGAAGCAGCAGAAGCCGATGACCTTAGAGGAAGCCCGCAAGGCGAACATGCGCCGCGTCCTCCTGCCGCTCTACTGGGAGTGGGTCGAGAAGGGAAAGCCCCTTCGCACATAGGCACCAAGTTCCCTCCTCCTTTTGACGAGTGAGGGGGAGGGACTGGTCTAAGCCCGTCGATGGGATGGTTCTTCCGCAAAAGCATGTCACAGGCAGCTACATGCATCTTCTTTCTCCTTTCACTCGGCATAGCCTAACCGATCTCGGGAGAACCATTCCACCGCTGGGCTTAACCAGCACGCACGAGGCACCTTGCGGGGTTTCGCATTTTGCGGGGCCTGAAAACGAGCCGCACAGGGCTTTGCAGGGTAGTAACCAAGCCTTCCGTAGCCATCACGAGGCGATGGTAGCGGGACTCCGTGACCTGTGTTGTCACGGATGAGTGCGTAGTCCCATCCAGCGCGGGACGGCAAGGGCATGCCTGGGACCCTCTACGGAGAGCCCGACGAGCACCGTGGCTGAAGAGGTCACGGAACCTCAGAGCGTTGAACCGCATAACGACTCCGATGCGAGCTGAGCAAGGAAAGTGCCGCACAAGGGGGCTTCACCATTGGTGATGGCTGACCTCTGGCGCGGCTGAGCAACAGGGCCCTTCGGAGCGTGTGTAGAGAACAACATTGCCCCTTTAGCATAACGGCGAGTGCAAGCGGCTCATAACCGCCTGAACAGAGTTCGACTCTCTGAGGGGGCACCAGTCGCGGACATAGTTCAATGGATTGAACAGTCGCCTCCTAAGCGACAGATTCCCGGTTCGAGTCCGGGTGTCCGCACCAAGAACAAAGCGCGGGAAACCGCGTGACATAAGAGTAAGCGGGGCCTTCCAGCGCCAACTGGGAGGCCCCTTTGCCGTCTCAACTTTGCGGGGAGAGACGGCATCGATTCTACCGGGTGTGAAAAGCCACGGGAGGGTGGTGCAGATGAGTGGTCGGCACAGGTACGGCAACAGGCACGAGCCAGATACCAGGGAGGTAGTCCTCGGCTACATCTTCCTGATTCTCGTCCTTGCCGCATTCGCGCTCGCCGGAACAATCGACTGGCAGAGCGAGCAGGCATACATGAACAGCTGGAACGAGGAGACGAAATTG
>Ga0326514_10002545_pt1 | contig 11593 bp, 12 predicted proteins | sample 3_2548_0518_D_FD_203653 | JGI IMG/M metagenome (GOLD analysis project Ga0326514, IMG submission 203653) | Bovine rumen microbial communities from UC Davis, California, United States - 3_2548_0518 | ecosystem: Host-associated > Mammals > Digestive system > Stomach > Rumen | place: USA... | reverse complement strand
GGTGCCCGCACGTCGGCAAATCCTTTCGCCATGCAGGCCCTGGCAGATGCGCTGAAGGGCGTGGATGTGCCAGTGTTTGTGAAGAATCCCGTCAACCCCGACCTCGAACTGTGGGTGGGTGCCCTGGAGCGCCTCAACCAGGCCGGTGTTAAGCGGCTGGGGGCTATCCATCGCGGGTTTTCGAGCTATGAGAAGAAAATCTACCGCAACATGCCGATGTGGCAGATTCCCATCGAGTTGCGTCGCCGTATACCGGAGTTGCCCATGATATGCGACCCCAGTCATATCGGTGGTCGCCGTGAACTGATTGCCCCGCTCTGTCAGCAGGCTATGGACCTGGGCTTCGACGGCCTTATCGTGGAAAGCCACTGCGACCCCGACAAGGCATGGAGCGATGCCAAGCAGCAGGTGACGCCCGACGTGCTCGACTATATACTGGGACTGCTCGTCATCCGTGATGAGCACACCACCACCGAAGGACTCTCTACGCTGCGCAAGCAGATTGACGAACTCGACAACCAGTTGATGGACCTGCTGGCCAAGCGTATGCGCGTGTGCAGGGAGATAGGCCAGTACAAGAAGGAGCACAATATGACGGTGCTGCAGGCCAACCGCTATAACGAGATACTCAACAAGCGTGGCGCACAAGGTTCACTCTGCGGCATGGATCCAGAGTTTGTGGCCCACGTCTTCGAGAATATCCACGAGGAGAGCGTGCGCCAGCAGATAGAAATCATCAATAAGTAAAAACAGAAGAAACTTTTCAGCTCTATGAAGATATTAGTCATGGGAGCAGGCAAGATGGGAAGTTTTTTCATCGACCTGCTTAGTTTCGACCACGAGGTGGCGGTCTTTGAGAGAGACCCTCGCCGCATGCGTTTCACCTATAATTGTCAGCGCTTTACGACCTACGACGAGATAGAGGCCTTCAAGCCGGAGTTGCTTATCAATGCCGTCACGCTGAAGTACACGATACCGGTTTTCCAGGAGGTTATCCCTCATCTGCCCAAGACGTGCATCATCAGCGATATCGCCTCGGTGAAGACCGACCTGAAGGAGTTTTACGAGTCTACGGGTATGCCCTACGTGAGTACCCATCCGATGTTCGGACCTACGTTTGCCAACCTGCAGCAACTGTCGGAAGAGAACGCCATCATTATCAGCGAGGGCGACTATATGGGGCGCATCTTCTTCAAGGACCTCTATCAGCGTCTGGGACTCAACATCTATGAGTACACCTTCGAGGAGCACGACAAGACGGTGGCCTATTCGCTGTCGATACCTTTTGTGTCGACATTCGTCTTTGCTGCCGTGATGAAGCATCAGGATGCGCCGGGCACCACCTTCAAGCGCCATATGCGTATAGCCAAGGGCGTGCTCAACGAGGACGACTACCTGCTTCAGGAAATCCTCTTCAACCCCTATACCCACGACCAAGTGAGCCAGATTCGTACGGAACTGAAGGAACTGCTGGAGATTATCGACACGAAGGATGCCGAGGGTATGAAGGGCTATCTGACGAAAATCCGCAACAACGTGAAGCGGGACATCGAGATAAAGAAGTGAAGGATTTAAAGACTGAAGAATTGAAGGACTGAAGCATGATGCTTCAGTCCTTCAGCAGGTCTGGGCGCAGCCGGCGAGTGCGCTCCAAGGCCTGATTGAGTTCCCACTCACGAATCTTGGCTTCATGGCCACTGAGCAGAATCTCCGGCACCTTCCAGCCTTTGTAGTCGGCAGGACGGGTGTAGATGGGTGCTGCCAGCAGGTCGTCCTGGAAACAGTCGGAGAGTGCGCTCTGTTCGTCGCCAATGACACCAGGCACCACGCGCACGATGGCATCGGCAATCATGGCTGCCACCAGTTCTCCGCCCGTCAGCACGAAGTCGCCTATGCTGATTTCGCGTGTGATAAGGTGGTCGCGTATGCGCTGGTCAATCCCTTTATAATGGCCTGCGAGGATAATCAGGTTGCCCTTCATCGAGAGTTCGTTGGCGATGTGCTGGTCAAAGCGCTCCCCGTCGGGCGAAGTGAAGATGACCTCGTCGTAGTCGCGCTCAGCCTTGAGGGCCGTGATGCAGCGGTCTATGGGTTCGCACTGCATCACCATCCCTGCCGAGCCGCCGTAAGGGTAGTCGTCTACCCGCCGCCATTTGTCGAGGGTATAGTCGCGCAGGTTGTGCAAGCGTATCTCTGCCAGTCCTTTCTTCTCTGCACGTGCCAGAATCGACTCGTGCACGAAGCCTTCGAGCATCTCTGGCAGTACGGTTATAATGTCTATTCTCATATCTCGTAAAATGATTTTATGCGTTCGATATAGCGTTCGCCCATCGCCCGTCCGATGTCGTAGACACGTCTCATCTCCTCGGGGTCGTGGGAGATGTGGCCGATGGGCAACTTTTCTTCGGGGCGTATAACGAGACAGCGCCCCTGCTGTTCTGCTTTTCTCACGTAGGCCAGCTGTGCGTTGTACATCACGTGGCGCGTCGCCATGGCCTCTATCATCCTTGGATATTTTCTCAGGGCGAGCCGTATCAGTGGCATCAGCCGGTTGGGGTGCTTTACGTAGCCGTCGGGCTGTGTGAGTACCACCACGTTGCGGTCGTAGCCTGCACCCTCGAAATATTCCAGGGGGATGGAGTCGGCCACGCCACCGTCGAGCAGCGTCAGGCCTTCGAGCCGCACCACCTTAGAGGCCAGCGGCATCGAGGCGGAGGCGCGAATCCAGTCGTAGGTCTCCACGCTGGCCTTGTCCAGCTGCCTGTAGACGGCCTTGCCCGTCTCCACATCGGTGCAAACGGCGATGAATGTCATGGGATTGGTGTCGAAGGCATGGTCGTCGAAGACATCGTACTGTTTTGGCACGATATGGTAGGCAAACTCGCCGTTGAAGTAGTCGCCCGTAGTGAGCAGCGACCTCAATCCGCTGTATCGCGGGTCTTTGGCGAAGCGCATGTTGTAGCGGATGGCCCTGCCTGGCTGCCGTGACTTGTAGTTGCAGCCAAAGGCGGCACCTGCCGAAACCCCTATGAGGCCGTCGGGCTCTACACCGTGCTCCATCATCACGTCGATGATACCTGCGCTGAACAGCCCGCGCATGGCTCCTCCTTCGAGTACTAATCCTCGCTTCATTTCGTTTGTTGTGGTTTTACGCTGCAAAGTTACAAATAATTTCTGATATTCGCTGTCCTCCTGCCTGAATTTATTCCCAATAGCTGATGGTGCGCGTCTGTTCCAACTCCATCTGCTGTGGTGCACCGTCGTTTCTGTCGTAAGTGTAGTGCAGCCGGTTGTGGGTCCAGTTGCCGTGGTCGTCGAATGCCGAGTAGTCGTTTTCCTGAGTCATCGTGAGCGAACACTGTCCTGTGGTGTCGTAGATGCGCTGTCGCCGGGTGCTTATCCGCCCGTCGGCATCGTAGGTGTATTCCGTTACGATGCGGTCGCCGCTGACGGTGTCTCTCGCTGTACGGCGGAGCAGTCGCAGGTCTTCGTCGTATTCATAGCCTATCGTGTCGCCTTCCTCAGTACTGGCACTCAGCAGATAGCCGGCAATGGCATATTCGCGGTGGATGAGTTCCGGATCAACGAGGCGACCGGAGGCCTCGAAGCGTTCGGTTCGCCGCTCGCTGACGGGATTCTCCGTGACCACTTCCCTGACGTTTCCAAAGAGTCCCATATTGAGGGCATCCTTGAAGTAGTGGCCCTGGGTAAGATAAAGCACCTGGATGTTGCGCGACTTGTCGGCATCGATGGTATTCGAGAATCTCACATAGCCCTTGGTGGTCAGCTTGTGCAGCGAACCGTCGCCTTTGGCGTAGAGGTTGCCGTGGTCTTGCTGGATTTTGCGCAGCAGGTATTTCTGGTTCTTGTCGAAGAGGGCATAGGTGGAGTAGGGGCCAAGGCTGACGAGTGCTGTTGAGAGCAGTCGTGTGTCGGTGCTGGTGCTCACCACGAGCCTGGCTTTCAGACCGTAGTAGCTGCCGTGGAAGTAGTAGGTGCCAGGCTCACCATCCTCTACGGTCATGGGTTCGAACCCTATTCCCTTGAGGTTGGGCAGGAACACGCTGTCGGGGCCTTCCAGCGGGCAATCCATGAGGCTGAGGGCATGCGGGTCGGTGAAGACCTGAGCCGGCATTGGCAGCGGGCCACAGAGCCAGAGGAGCAGGGCGATGATGAACCGTGTCATTCCAACTCGTATTTCGCCAGAAACTCTTCCTCGCTCATGACGGGTATGCCCAGTTTCTGTGCTTTCTGGAGTTTCGACGGGCCCATATTGTCGCCTGCGAGTATGAATGAGGTCTTGCCACTGATGCTGCCCACGTTTTTGCCGCCGTTCTGCTCGATGATGGCCTTGTACTCGTCGCGGCTGTGGTGAGCGAAGACACCGCTAATGACGATGCTCTGTCCTTCGAGCTTGGCAGAGACGGGACCGCTCTGTGCTGAGAGTTGCATCTGCAGGCCGTAGCCACGCAGCCGTTCCACTATTCTGAGGTTCTCATCATTGTGGAAGTAGCTGATGATGCTCTTGGCCATCACCTCGCCTATGCCCTCTACCTCCTGCAGTTCTTCGAGGCCTGCCGACATCAGTGCGTCGATGCTCTTGAAATGTCGCGCCAGCAGTCGGGCGTTGGTCTCACCTACAAAGCGTATGCCGAGTGCGAAGACCACGCGTTCGAAGGGCACGTTTTTCGATGCGGCTATGCCGTTGACAATCTTCTGTGCCGACTTGGTGCGCGAGCCGTCGCCATTGATCTGCTGCACCTGGATGTCGTAGAGGTCGGCCACGTTATGGATGAGTCCCTGCCGCCAGTAGTCGTCGATGGTCTCTGGTCCCAGCGAGTCGATGTTCATGGCCTTGCGGGCTATGAAGTGCTCTATGCGCCCTTTGATTTGCGGTGGACAGCCAGTGTCGTTGGGACAGTACCATGCTGATTCGCCTTCATAGCGCACCAACGGAGTGCCGCATTCGGGACAGCGCTTGATAAACGTCACTGGCTGTGCGATGATGGGGCGCTGGTCGATGTCCACACCTACGATTTTGGGGATAATCTCTCCGCCTTTCTCTACATAGACATAGTCGCCGATATGGAGGTCGAACGAGCGGATGAAGTCCTCGTTGTTGAGCGTGGCACGCTTCACGGTGGTGCCTGCCAGTTGTACGGGGTCCATGTTTGCCACGGGGGTGACGGCGCCGGTGCGTCCTACCTGATAGGTCACTTCGTTGAGACGGGTGCAGGCGCGCTCAGCCTTGAACTTGTAGGCGATGGCCCAGCGTGGACTTTTTGCCGTGAATCCCAGTGCGCGCTGCTGCCTGAGTGCGTTCACCTTGAGCACAATGCCGTCGGTAGCCACGGGCAACTGTTTGCGGGCGGTGTCCCAGTAGTTGATGAAGTCGTAGATCTCCTGGAGTGTCTTCACCTTCTTCATGCCTTCCGATATCTTGAAGCCCCACTGCCGCGCTGCCTCCAGGTTCTCGTAGTGACCCTCGGCAGGCAGTTCCTCGCCCAGGAGATAGTAGAGATAGGCATCGAGTTGGCGGCTGGCTACGAGACTTGACTTCTGACTCTTCAGTGTGCCGCTGGCGGCATTGCGCGGATTGGCGAAGAGGGGTTCTCCGGATTCCTCGCGCTCCTTGTTGAGCCGTTCGAAGACGCGCCACGGCATCAGAATTTCGCCCCGAATCTCAAACTCGCGAGGGTAGGAGGGCGCAGCAAAGAGATCATTGCCGTCTGTAGGCGGTGCAAGCACCAAGGGAATCGAACGGATGGTCTTTACGTTGGCCGTCACATCGTCGCCGTGCACGCCGTCGCCTCGCGTTACTGCCTGTGTCAGACGGCCATCGACGTAGGTCAGTGAGATACTGAGTCCGTCGTACTTCATCTCGCAGCACACCTCGAAGTCTTCGCCTGCCAGTCCTTTCCTGACGCTCTCGTACCAATCTGCCACGTCCTGCTCGTTGTAGGTGTTTGCCAGCGAGAGCATCGGGTATTTGTGTTCCACTTGGCGGAACTCTTCGTTCAGGTCGCTGCCCACGCGCTGTGTAGGCGAGTTGGGATCGGCCATCTCTGGGTGGCGAGCTTCCAAGTCCTGTAGCTCGTGCATCAGGAAGTCGAAGTCTTGGTCGCCGATGGTCGGCTGGTTCAACACGTAGTAGCGATAGTTGTGCTCGTGCAGTTCCCTGCGGAGCTGTTCTATGCGTTGTCTTTCATCCATGTTTTCAGTTGTTTTGGTTGCAAAGGTACATATTTTAATTGATAATCAAAGGCGAGTGGAGATTTTTTCTCCACTCGCCGCTCAAATTATTACCATCTTTTACCATCTATTACCATCTTCCTCCGGGCATCTGTCCTCCGCCCATGCCGCCTCCGCCCATCGAGCCGCTGATGCCTGTGCTGGCAGTTACGTCGACCGACTGCGAGCCGCTGCCGATAGTGCATCCAGTCACGAGGTTGTAGAAGGCCGTGCCGCCAGTGAGTTCACAACCTGCGCGGAGGGTGTAGGTAGAGCCGCTCTTGAGCACGGGCGATGAAATCATCAGTGCGGTGCCCGAGTTGGCCGTTGGGGTGGTGTAGCCGAGGATGGCCGTAGTGCCGTTGAGCAGTCCGATTCTGGTGCCCAGCGATGCCGAGACGGAGATGCAGGCTTGTTTGGATGAAGAAGATATTTCCTGCATGCCACCGCCTACAGCAATCACTGTGCCACCGTTGATGTATGCTGTATATCCCTCAGCAGCGTCAATACCGCACTCTGGCTGGCTGCCGCCCTCGGCGATGACCACGCCGCCGTTGATATAGAGGTTCTTGTTGGAGTCTATGGCATCGTTGTTGGTGGCACGGGCATACACGTAGCCGCCTTCTATATAGAGCTCGCCTGCTGTGTTGATGGCGTCGTCGTAGGTGTAGCACTCTACGGTGCCTGCGGTGATATACATCTTGCCCTTGCTCTCAATGCCTTCCGTGCCGTCGCCGCTGCCTTCGCAGCGCACCTGTGTCTGTCCGCCCTTGATGTAGATGTCACCGTCGGCCTTGATGCCCTTTGGCGATGTGCTGCCCTGATTGTCCTTCTGGCGCTTGCCGGTGGTTATCACGCGTATGGTGCCGTCGTTGATGCGTATCTCGCCGTCGCTGTTGATGCCCTTGCCGCCAGTGCCCGTCGACTTGACGTTCAGTTCACCGCCGTTGATGTTCACCACGCTGTCGGCTTTCACGCCGGCACAGGCAGAATAGTCGTTGTCATCTGAGTCCCATTCATAGCCGCCACTGGTCATGATTGTCGTGCGACCGCCGTCCATGCGGAACTCGCCGTCGGTGGATATGCCTTTGTCGGCCGTGCCGGTGATGTTGACATTGATTACACCGCCGCTCACGATTACGGCATCATTGCCGCGGATGCCATTGCCTGCCGAAGCGTCTACGTAGATATTGGTCTTGGGCATCGTCCTGACGTAGTCATCGCTGCGGATGCCGGCCTTGCAGTTGGCATCGACTTCCAGATAGCCGGAGCCGCTGAACACGAGTTGCCCCTCGCTGAAGAGGCAGGCCTTCATATCCTCGGTATCGGTAGCGTCGGCATATTTCGTACCGTCGGTCAGATAGTTCTTCGTGCCGTCGTTTACCACTACGAAGGTGCGCTTCTTGCTCTGGTTGTTGATGGCGGCACCGTCGGGATTGGTTATGCTTACGCTGTTGAGCACGATGGCCTGTTTCTTGGTGCTGTAGAGTTTGAAGAAACCGTCGCTGGTCTCACCAGTAAGCACGTATCTGATGACCTCCGAGCCATTGTTGGTGGCCACAACGTCGTTGCCGCTTACGGCTACGATGCCACCCTCGTCGCCACTCACCGTGGCACTGCCCGAGTTGCTGAATGTGATGGTGATGGTGCGGGCAAAGGTGGTGTTCTCGATGTAGTCGTCATCCTCGCTGTTCACAGTGAGGTCTTCCGAGAGGGCGTTCTTGTTGAACGCCACGCTAAACGTGGTCACGTCGCCGTCGCTCGATACGCCGCTGACCACATTGTCGGCGGTGCTCTTCGTCGTGCTGTTGTCATCACTGCTCTCTGTTGTCGCTGAGGTTGCCTGGGTCCATGTCGACTCATTCCAACTGTCGTCTTTTGTGCAGGCGGCGATGGCGAATGCTACCATCGTCAACATCCAAAATCGGTTCATCTTCTTCATGTCGTTTTCAATTTTTTATTCGTTGATTCTTTGATTTTATGCTGCAAAGGTAGTCGTTCCTGTTGGATGATACTATTTTTTTCAGTGAATTGCCGGTTTTATTCAGCGAATATCATTACCTTTGCACCCATGTTGCATAATCCGTTTCTTATCCTGCGACTCCTGCTGCACGTCAGGTGTCCCAGCCGCCAAACCGACATGGTGGCCGTCAGCGACGGCTTCTGGCTGCGGCGGGGCTACGAGGCGCTGACATTCTTCGGCACCATCGTCACCCATTCGCAGGAGGAGGCCGACATGCTGAACGCCCGATTCTCTGCTCTCAAGCACCACGAGATGATTCATCTGCGGCAGGCACAGTCGACGGGCGACTCCTGGCTGCGCTTCTACTTATTATATATATGGTATTGGCTCAAGGCCCAGCGCTACTGCCGACGGCTGCCCAATGCGGGCTATCGGCTGAACCCCTTCGAGATAGAGGCCTACCGACACATGAACGACCTCGGCTATGCCGACCGCTGCCGCAAGGAGGGGGCTACGGAGTGGCGCATCTATGCCGCCATGCCGCTCGATGAGAGAAGGAAATTCTTGTACAGACAGTAAATCTTAAAAGAGTACATATCACAGTGTCAAACAAAAAACTTCAAGCGCACAGCGCTATCTTCCTGGCCAACTGCATCTTTGGCCTTGGTGTTCCCGTTACAAAACTGCTGCTCGACGATTGGGTCACGCCGATGGGCTACATGGCCTCGCGCAGCCTCGGTGCAGCACTCGTGTTCTGGCTCATCGCCGCCTTCCTGCCCAAGGAGCCTGTAGGACGGCGCGACCTGGTGACTATCCTCTTTGGCGGACTCTTGGGCTTTGTCATCTCACAGACGCTGACGGCATGGGCACTCGACTTTACCAGTCCTGTCTATTTCTCGCTCATCGCCACACTCACCCCGGTGGCTGTCATGCTCTGTGCCGCCCTCTTTATCGGTGAGAAAATCACGCCCCTCAAGGCGCTTGGTGTGCTGCTGGGCATTGGCGGAGCCGTGCTCATGGTGCTCATGAGCCAGTCGATGGGTTCGGGGAAGAACGACCTGCTGGGCATCGTGCTCGCACTACTCAGCGTACTCACCTGGGCCATCTATCTCATCATCACCCGCAAGGTGGCTGCCAAGTACTCGCCGGTCACGCAGATGAAGTACGTGTTCCTCATATCGGCTGTCGTCACCGTGCCTATGGCCCTGCCCGAACTTCCGCTCTGTGCGCTCTACACGTCGGCAGTAGCGTGGAGTGGGGTGGTAGAGATGCTTTTCATCGTCCTCGGTGCTACGGCGCTCGGTTACTTCCTCATCCCCTTCGCCATGAAATATCTGCAGGCCACCACCGTCAGCATCTATACCAACCTACAGCCAATGGTGGCCTCGTTTGTGGCCATCATCCTCGGACAGGACATGCTCACCTGGGACAAGCCCGTGGCTGCCATCCTGGTACTTCTCAGTGCCTATATCGTTACCGTGGTGACTGCGAAGGACTGACCTTCTTGACCACGCGGCAAGGGTTGCCCACGGCTATCGAGTCGGCGGGGATATCCTTTACCACCACGCTGCCCGCACCGATGATGCAGCGGTCGCCGATGGTGATCAGTCCGCCGTCGAGCATCGTGCCGTTGTAGTTGATAAACACGTTCTCGCCCAGCTTGATGCCGTGTGGAGAATTTACTTCTTTCTGGGGCAAAGCCTCGGATGGCGACGCTGCATCCTGAACTACAGACTCGAATACTCCGACTGGGCATCGAAGCAGGGGCAGTTCTTGTGGACGTTGGGCAGGTCGCGGTGGCCAAGGATGCGGGCATCGGGATGTGCTTTCTTCAGACGGCGCAGCAGTTTTAGCAGAGCAGTCTTCTGCGCTTTCGTCCTCGTATCGGTTGCTTCTCCGCGCTCGTCGTAGCCACCTTCGTAGCAGACCCCCAGCGAATGACTGTTGTAGCCTACGGCATGGGCACCCACTAACTGCTCATGGCGCGTCTGGTAGGTCGTGCCGTTGCGGGTGATGTAGTAGTGGTAGCCTGTGAAACCGAATCTTTCCGCGTGACAGCGGATGAGGGCTGTCACGGGAAAGTTCTGGTTCGAGTGCGTGGCCGAACAGTGAACGACAATCAGATCAATGTGCCGCATGACTGTACGAAGAATGAACTGATAATGGCCGTAAGCACGGTGATGATGAACTGGATGATGGTCTTCCAGCGTTTCATGTCCTTAAAAATCTTCATAATCTTTCAATCGTTTAAATGTGAATACTAATTGCGTTTCCGCTACACCATTATTCATCGCCGGCGTCATTTCCCCCGTCGGGCTCGGAGTTGATCTCCAGCATGGTGTCTTTAGTCGGCATCTGGAACGAACCGGTGTAGATTCCATCGTTCTCTGTCAGCGGGATACTGTTGCCGTTGACCTTAGCAACAGGCTCTTTACCCTCTGCTGGTACGACACTGATGTTCACGTTAGAGCCGGAATGTACCTGGTCGTTACTGTTGATTTCCTGCTCGCTGTCGTCGGTTACGGTCGAACTGCCACTTCCATACTTGTAGATGACCAGTTTGTAGTCACCCTCCTGGTCCTGCTGACTGCCACTCTGCGCCCCATTGCCGCCCTGGTTCTGTGAGCCTCCTGTATTACTGTCAACACCCGTCGGAGTCGTGCCGCCACCGTTGCCACTTGTCTTCGATGTGGCACTGGCCTTCTTCAGCGTTGCTTCCAGGTTCAGGCTCTTAGTGATCAGTTCGCCGGTGGCACGGGCACGCAGTTTCACGCCCTTGATGTTCTTCGAGACGCTGAAGGTGTCCTCGGAAGCGGCACCGCCATTGTTCTTGATGCCGAGCGAGAAGATGGCAAGGTCGGCAATCTTTACGTTCTTGCCCTCCAAGAGCAGTTCCTTGATACAGTTCACCATGTCGGTGAGCACCCCCTTGATGGCTCCCTTAGAGTAGGGCGTGTTGTGGTTCGACATGTGTTCGGAGAGTCCGTCCAGGTTGACCGTCTCCTCAATCACGGGGTAGGCATACCATTTGCCATAAGCAGCAGACTTCATGTTCTTGTTCTGCTTCAAAAGGTAGAGAATCATAATCGAAATAAATGAAAAGTGAAAAATGAAAAGTGAAGAATTTGCTACCGCGCGACTTGCATTTTCATCAACTTTGTCAGAGCATTTCTCTGATAGTGCAAAGGTACGACATTTGGAATGGGTGATTCCCGCTTTGTGCAGGCTTGTACCGATAACGCCACATAACGCACGATAAAGACGCAAAAAAACGTAGCCAGCCGTGTGACTACGTTTCCAGATCGATACAGAACCTGTCTGCTATCCATTTCACGATGTGGGGTGGCAGCACCCTCATGCCCGGCTTCAGTCCCATCCGTGTCAGTTCCTTGCGGTATG
>Ga0326514_10002543_pt1 | contig 11599 bp, 8 predicted proteins | sample 3_2548_0518_D_FD_203653 | JGI IMG/M metagenome (GOLD analysis project Ga0326514, IMG submission 203653) | Bovine rumen microbial communities from UC Davis, California, United States - 3_2548_0518 | ecosystem: Host-associated > Mammals > Digestive system > Stomach > Rumen | place: USA: California... | reverse complement strand
CTGTTCGTAGCAGCTGCCGAGCTGCATAGCTGTAGTGTAATCGGTCTTTGTGGAGTCAAGTTCGAGAGCCTTGATATAGTTTTCGATGGCACCCTTGAAATCTGAATTGCTGAAGCAAGCGTCACCTGCATTACAATACTCCAGATAAGTGGTTTGTGCATTCATGCCAAGTGCAAAAAGTGCGCTGGCAGCAAAAAGGAATAGCTTTTTCATATTTATTGTTCTGTGTTATTTGTCTTTAGGACTTTGTGTCGGTCAAAAGGTTTATTAACCATTATTTGGGTGCAAAGATAAAAAAACATATGGAAAAAAGCAATTTTATCAACAAAAAAATAACAATTTGTAAAAAAATGAAGGGCTAATACTCTATTTTTCTAAATTTTTTATATCATAATTAAAAAATTACATTATATTTGCATCGTTAAATAGAGCATAATTAGATTATTCATAAATCAAGTTTAAGTGATAAAATTCATTTCTTTTTCTGCTTTTGTTTTGTGCTTCTGTTCAACGGCAATGGCAGGTTATCATGTTTCTACAGAAATCCAGAATCGCCATGCAATTCTGGAGGAATTCACAGGTATCCATTGCGTTTATTGCCCTCAAGGACATAAGATTGCCGCATCTCTTTTGGAAGAGTATCCTGACCAGGTGGAGGTAATCAGTGTGCATTATGGAAGTTTTGCTGTGGCTCAATATGAAGACCAACCGGACTTTACTACTGATGAGGGCAATGCTATTGGTAATTATTTCGAGCCATCCAGTTTCCCTATTGGTATGGTCAATCGCCGTGAATATTATGGAAACGTCTGTACTTCCCGCTCCTTGTGGGAGGGACAGGTGGAACAATACATTGCAGAAACCACACCAGTCAATCTTTGGTCTGCATCCTCCTATGATGTGAATACAGGTCTTCTGTCGATTGACGTAGAGGGTTATGTGCAATATGTTGATGAAGATTCCCAGAACCCGCTTTATCTTTCTGTTGCCTTGACTCAGGATTCTATTCTTGGTCCTCAGAAAGGCGGTTTGATGGGAGATGAGTACCCGCATAATCATGTGCTTCGTGACTATCTGACTCCTGTTTGGGGCGATGCGCTCGGACTTTATTCAAAGGGCAGCTATTTCAAGCGTCACTATGAGTATCAGGTTCCCGCTTCGTATAAGAATACAGAGGTAGATTATAAGCAGCTTGAATTGATAACGATTCTGACCAATGAGAAACATGAGGTAATCAACTCTACGCATTGTAAGCCATCGACAGATCCCTGGCATGTGGGTACTGCAGAGGAGCCACGTCATGCCCTTATTGAGGATTATACAGGCATCCTTTGCGGCAATTGTCCAGATGGCGATGCTGTGATAGAGAAGGTTCTCTTGGCACAGCCAGACCTCGTTCATAGCATTTCTATTCACACCGGACATTATGCTGAGCCAGGCAATGGTCTACCGGATTATCGCACGGAGGTAGGTGATTCGATAGCTGCTTATTATGGTCCCGATGCTTTCCCTTCGGGTATGGTCAATCGTCGAGACGTGGATGGTACGGGAGCCATTGTCTCTCGTGGGGTATGGGTGGCTCGTTCCCGTATGGAGGCACAGACCATTGCTCCTGTCAATCTTTGGATGCAGAGTGCATATACAGCATCCAATCGCTCGATAAGTGTTGACGTGGAGGGTTATGTACAGGAAGCAGACACCATGCATCTGGCCATAGCCTTGACACAGAATCACCTCGTTAGTTATCAGTCGGGAGGTGGTGACAATAGCATGGCTTATGACCATTCACGCGTGTTGCGCGACTATTTGACCCCTGTTTGGGGTGATCCTCTTGGTGTTCTTGAGGCAGGCACTTATTTCAAGCGACATTATGATTATGTGCTCCCTGAGGATTATCGTGGAGAAGCCGTTGTTCCCGAGAATCTGGAACTGACATGCATCGTAACCGACAATAGCCACAATGTGGTGAACTGTTTGGGGAATAAGCCGACTTCCAGAGACTTCACATTGCCTCTCGGTTTTGAACTTGAGCCCTATAAGGTGATGCCAACCCGCAATTGGGGATTCAACTTCGTCGAAGCCTATCTCGTGAATACCGGAAACGTGGATATCACCTCTGTAACTTTTGATGTGACTCTCAATGAAAATACCGTACAGACGGTTTGGAATGGATATATTCCAGGTCAGACGCGTGGTGAGGTGACCCTTCCTGTCAATTGGATACAGACACAGGAGGAGGGTCGCAATGAATATTCCATCACAGCGACTTCGGTCAATGGTGAGGCTTGTGAGGCACAAAGCATCAGTGGATCGTTCAATTCACTTATCGATGTTGAGGGTAATGTTACGGTAAAGATCAAGGAAGACTACTACGCATCAGACAATCGTTTCCTGCTGCGTGATACCACAGGAGTGATTCTTTATGAGACAGGTCCGTTCCCCGATAGCACCAAGCAGGTGACCTATGTGGATACACTTTATCTCGAACCTGGTAATATCTATTGTTACGAATTGACAGACAGCTGGGGCAATGGCATCATGTCTCCTCGTGGCAATGTGAAATGGTATTCTGAATCTGGTTCTTTGCTTGCCCAGCAGCTCGAATTCACCTCCTATGGATATCGAATCTTCTTCCGTACAGCTGAAAAGGAACCCGAATCCATCGAGGAGATTCATGAAGAGAAGAAGGGTGCGGGTGTGCGTTATGAATGGCGTAATGGCCAACTCGTAATCTTCAATCCGCAGACAGGGCAAGCCTACAGTCTCATGGGTTCTATTTTGAAATAACGAACATATTTATAAATATATGAAGAAATTCTACACTTTATTTGCTGTTGCAGCTTTCTGCTCAGCCACGGCCTATGCACAGTGGAGCACAGACCGAGATGTTGCTACTACGATTTTCCCTAGCGACAGAAACATCTATTCCAATGAGGTTTGTGTGGGTGTCGATGGTACTATTTGGTTTTTCTGTGACAACCCGGCAAGCACTTCGATGGATAGTATCTACACTACCTCTTATGTGATGCGTGTGCAGGCTTTCACCCCAGAAGGCGAACGCAAGTTCGGAGATACAGGCTTGGAGCTTTCAAGCTACGACAATCAGTCGTGGACTGTTTGCAATCAATACATGTGTGCTAACAGGGATTCAACAGTTACCATTGTCGTTCATGATCGTCGAAACAGCACCGATGGGACAATGAATTATACTGCTTATCGTCTTCGTCCAGATGGCACTCATGTCTGGGATGAGGATGGTGTGCCTGTTGACAATGCCATGGCTAATTCGAGCAATGCTGCCATGAGCATCTGTGAACTCGAAGATGGTTCAAACATCTTTGCCTGGCTTTGGGTCAATACTTCCTCTGCAGTTTCACTCCAGAAGATTACCAAGGAAGGCGAGCCAATGTGGGATCCAAGTGAGACGAAATTGGCAGGTTCTTACAATGATTTTCCATACGTTGTGGATGCAGGGAACAACCAGTTCATCCTGGTTTGGGGACGTTCTTCGAGCGAATATCTCACAGCAATGAAGTACAATGCAGATGGCACTCAGGCTTGGAACAAGCGTGTGACTATCTACGATGGAGGATTTGGTATTTCTCCTCTTTGGACCTTCCTCGACGTAAAGCCTTCGGGCGATGGTGGCGTGATTTGTGCATGGTTTGACGATCGTGCTGCAATCAATGTTCCTTCGGTTTACATGGCATACGTCAAGAATGATGGCACCTTGGGCTTCACCAATGCTGAGGGTGGTGCAGACATCAAGTTGAGTTATTCGGGATGGAATCAGTATGGTCCCGATGTTTATCCTGATGGACAGGGCACCGGATTCATTGCTGTTTACGAGCAGACAAGTGCAGGTCAGTCTTATGGCAATATTGCAATCCAGCATGTATCCATGGAAGGTGAGCTTCTCTATGGCGACGAAGGTATCGAACTGATGCGTCTGGATGATGAGCCTAAGTCTGTTGGATATGCATCCATCAAATCGGGTAAGGACGGCACTTTTGCCGTGTTCTATCAGACACATTACACCTATTACAATACATTGTGTGAGATGTCGATTCGTAACCTTTCGGATGGAGAGCCACGTTCTGAAGCAGACAGTGTAATCTCCATTGTTGATGGTGGTCGTTGGCGTGCCAGTCTCATGAGTTTTGCCGATTTCAATCGTGAGTGCTGGTATGCATACTGGTCAGATAATGGAGGTAGCCCAGAAGATAAGCGTGATGCCTATTGCCTCCAGCGCATCGGCTTTGATGGCTCTATGCCAGGCGTTAGTTCTTTGAATTCAATTCGCAACGACAATGCAAATCGTCAGATCTTCGACCTTCAGGGTCGTCCAGTGAATAGCGAAAAGGCTCTCAAGGGCATCTATATGGTGCGCGAGAATGGTCAGACTCGCAAGGTACTTTATTAGTATTCTCTATTTGTTAACTAAAATATTTACTACTATGAAGAAATTCTCTATCTTCTTTGCTGCTTTCTTTGCAGCAACAACATTGGCAGAGGCCCAGGTTGCTTCTGGTTATGGATTCCAAACTGCTGAGGCAACGGCTGAACAGGTTGCTTTATTTCACCTCGTCGATTTTAACAAGGTGATTACAGCAGGCACATCGCTTGATGCAAACTATCAGTACTTTTTCTCTGATGGACAAGTAGCCACCTCTCAGTGGGGTAGCACCACTGGAAAGGCCTTCGAAATTGGTTTCGATTTTCCATTTGCCGGTGACGTTGTCAACTACTTTGTTCCAAGTGCAGGTGGTGCTCTGAAGCTTGGCAAGACCGAGGAACTTGAAGTTGTAGCAAATCGCTATTTTATGACAAACGATGGTTCAGAATACGACAACACCGTATTCTTTGCTAATCAGTATGGTACAACTCAAGCAGCTTCCTTTGAGATGGGTTATGTATTAATGGGAGAGGCTCCTAATCGAGTTCTTGCTGTCGGTTACAAGTATTATGGTATTTCCAATTCTTCTTGGAACGACGTTCCAACTGATTCCATTAATTTTGCAATTGCTCTTTATGAGGATGGTACAATTATGTTCGGTGTAAATGGAACTTCAACCCTTACAGAATCTTATACCTATTTGGCAGGTGTTCGTGGTGTTGGTTCAAGTGATATCACTTGCATTGATGGCAATTTCGACAGTGTTGCTCATGCGAGGTCTGCTAATGCAACTATGAGTTCTTCGGTAAAGGATAATAGTGTATTTTTGCTTACTTATCCTACTGACGTTGTTGCTCCAATGACCCAGCCAACTGACTTTGTGGTAAATGAGGCTACCGCTACCGAGATTTCCGGTTCATTCACTCCTGCTGAGGCAGATTACTATCTGGTAGTTGTTTCTGAAGGCGCTCTCAACGCTGTTCCTGAGGCTAAGAAGGCTTATGAGGAAGGTGATGCTCTGGGCAATGGTACCGTTGTAGCTTATTCTCCTAAAACCGAATTCAGGGCATGGAATCTGAAGGGCTCTACCGATTACACCTTCACCGTATTTGCAAGCAATTACTTTGGTGCAAATGGCCCACAGTATAACACTGTAGATCCTCTCGTAGGAACCGCTGCTACTACTCCTGGCAAGCCTGGTGCTGTCAGCATCTATGATGTTACCACCGAAAGCTTCACCCTCGACATCGCTGCTGATGAGGCTGGTGATCAGGTATTCGTTGTTGTAAGTGACACCACTCACAATCCTGGCAACTATGGCGTTCGTGCATACCATGGTGAGATTTCTGCAGCCTACAAGACTGGTGATGAAATTGATGGTGGTGGCAAGGTTGCTTACTTCGGTCCTGCAGTCAATGGCTTCAAGTTGGAAGGTCTCGAGGCAAGCAAGGAGTATTACTTCCTCGCTTACAGCTACAATGACAAGTATGGCTTCTCGGTAACTCCTGACACCGTAATGGCAAAGGCTGTCACCATTATCGAGCTTCCTTGGGCATATACTTCTGGTGCTAACAGCTTGTACGAGGCTCCTACAGGCTGGGATTCCAACCTCTCTATTTCTGAGGCTGGATACTTTGGCACATTGGTATCCACTGATCCAAGTGGCTATCAGCTCTGGACCAATTATGGTTATGGCAAGAACTATGCAAAGGTTTCTCCAATGTCTATCAACCAGACAGAGGCTGTCTTCTCATTCGACTTCGCAGCATTCACCTGGAGCCGCTTCACCACTCCTAACTACAATGCCTATACCTGGAAGGATGAGGATAAGCTCTATGCTGTTGTTCATACCGCTGAGGCAAGTGACACTGTTGCAATTCTCGATGGTGCATCCTTCGTTGAGCCTGACTCACTGGGCTTCGTAAACTATACCGTTGATTTGAGCGAATATTATGACAAGACCGTTCAGGTTGAGGTTGTATTCGACGTTACTTCCAATGTCTTCATCGTCATGGAGAACTTCAAGGCAGAGGGCAAGGATGTTACCACTGCTATCTCGAAGATCAATGGCGAGGCTATCGAAGGCAAGGCTTATGACCTCCAGGGTCGTCGTGTAACCAATGCTACTGGTCTTATGATCAAGAATGGCAAAGTAATCATGGTCAAGTGATCCGAATAGTTTCCCGATAAATGATTTAGGGAGTGTGCTCAATGCGGCACACTCCCTAATTTTTTTGCAGGGCCTCGAATTTGCCCTTTATTTTGCGTCTGTTGGACTTTATTCGTGCTTGGATAGTCTTTCCCATGCCAGCTGTTCGAACTTCGTTCCAGGGCGTCCATAGTTGGCGTATGGATGGATGGCAATGCCACCACGGGAGGTGAACATTCCGGTTACCTCGATGTAGCGTGGGTCCATCAGTTTGATGAGATCCTTCATGATGATGTTGACGCAATCCTCATGGAAGTCTCCATGGCTGCGGAAGGAGAACAGGTAGAGCTTCAGTGACTTTGATTCTACCATCTTGATGTCTGGAATGTATGAGATGATGATGTTGGCAAAGTCGGGTTGTCCGGTAATGGGGCAAAGAGAGGTGAATTCCGGGCAGTTGAACTTTACCCAATAATCATTCTCCGGATGCTTGTTCTCGAAGGTTTCAAGCACTTCGGGGGAATAGTCCTGCTTATAGAATGTCTTCTTGTTGCCAAGGAGGGTAATCGTCTTTTCGTCTTTTCTTTCCATAGTGTATATGTTTTATCTGATTCTTTCGATGGTCGGGAAGGATGTTTCCTTTGTGGGTGCAAATATAAAGCATTCTTTTGAAAAAAGCAAAAAAAAGAGGAAAATTCTGCGCTGAATTTTCCTCACCTCGTGTTTTCCTTTCTTAAATTCAAGGTTTCATTGAATTCTTCTCTTATCTCATTATTAAATTTCTTCTAACATTGTAACTTCTGAGACATCACTGTTTCATTTAGACGTTGCAAAGATAATATAAATCGGAGCAATATGCAAATTTTTTTTGTAACATTTTCGTTTTGATTACATAAATAGTCTGTTTTGCAATGTATATTTTATCAATTTGGTACTTTTTAGACGATTTTCCTCCCGTTTTCGAGTTTCTAAAATGAAATTGAAAATGTGTCATTTTGACATTTGCGAGTCTCCATAATCTATGATTTTCTATGGTTCAAATTGCAAAAAGTTATTAAATGCCCTATCTTTCCCTTGTGTCAACCCTTGTGCAATGATCAAACAATAAGAGTCACGCTATAAAAAAAGATGTCAAAACTCGCGTTTTGGCATCTTCTTTTATGTAGGATGATTTAAGACGAAATTTACTGCATCGAACCGCCCACGATATCGAGGAGTTCTGCTGTAATGGCAGCCTGACGACCCTTGTTGTAGAGGATACGCAGTTCGTCGAGCAACTCATTGGCATTGTCGGTTGCAGTCTGCATGGCTACGGTACGTGCTGCATGTTCAGCAGCCTGGGCATCGAGCATGATGGTATAGATCTTCATGCAGAGAGCATCTGGAATGAGGGTATTGAGGACATCTTCGGGGGTTGGCTCGATGATGTAGCCTGCTGTGGTGAATTCTCCCTCTTTAGGAGCTTCAAGCTGTACGGGCAGGAACACTTCGCGTGTTGGCACCTGGGTAGCAGTGTTCTTGAAGTGCATGTATTGCAGTTCCACACGGTCAATGCGGCCATTGAGGTAGTCTGTCATCAGACGATTGGCCAGTTCCTGCGCAGTAGCAAATGCAGGGTTGTCACCCTTCTCGACATAATCCTTGATGTGGTTGAAGCCTTTCAGCTTGTTGAGCGACTGATCGAGCTTGCGACCGATGACGTAGCAATCGATGGCATCATCTGTCAATCCTGCAGCAGCATACTCATGGAGCAGGGCAGTGGTATGGCGCAACGAATTGCTGTTGTAGCCACCGCAAAGGCTTGAGTTGCTGGCAATGGTAACTATGGCCACGCGCTTCACCTCGCCATGAGGATGGCAGAGAGGAGTGGTAACCTTAGTTTCCCCGCTTAGCAGGCTGACCATGATCTTATGCAGTTGGCGGTCATAAGGGAGCATGCTCTCGATAGCCTGCTGTGCCTTGTGGAGCTTGGCAGAGGCTACGAGCTTCATTGCGGAGGTAATCTTGAGAGTACCTTCGACTGATCCGATGCGACCTTTGATTTCCTTTAATGAAGCCATTTTGTTGTGTTTATCAATTAAAAGTTAAAAATCAGATGTCTGCAGGGGTTGCACTTCATTTAATTTCTAACTTTTAATTATTCATTTATTTAGTCAGTTCGGTGCAAACAGCAGCAGCCAGGTCAGAGATGATACCCATGATGGTGTCATCGATCTTACCTGCAGCCAGAGGCTTGATAACGTCGTCAGCATGAGAAGCACGAAGCAACTCAAGGAACTTGCTCTGGAACTCAGGAACCTGGTCAACGGCGATCTTCGACATCAAGCCCTTGGTGCCGCAGTAGAGGATAGCAATCTGCTCGCCTACAGGCATTGGGCTATACTGTGGCTGGATGAGCAGTTTGTTATTCTTACGACCACGGTCAATGGCCATTGCAGTTACGGCATCCATATCGCTTGAGAACTTCGAGAAGGCCTCGAGCTCACGATACTGTGCCTGGTCAATCTTCAGGGTACCTGCCACCTTCTTCATTGACTTAACCTGTGCCGAACCACCTACACGAGATACCGAGATACCTACGTTGATGGCAGGACGGAAGCCCTGGTTGAAGAGGTCGGTCTCGAGGAAGATCTGACCGTCGGTAATGGAGATCACGTTGGTTGGGATGTATGCCGATACGTCACCTGCCTGGGTCTCGATGATAGGAAGGGCGGTGAGTGAACCACCTGCCTTGACATGGCCCTTGAGGCTCTCTGGGAGGTCGTTCATCTGCTCAGCAACTTCCTGCTGCTCGATGATCTTGGCTGCACGCTCCAACAGACGAGAGTGGAGGTAGAACACATCACCAGGATATGCCTCACGTCCGGAAGGACGACGCAGGATCAACGATACCTCACGATAGGAAACGGCCTGCTTCGAAAGGTCATCATAGACAACGAGGGCGTGACGTCCTGTATCACGAATGAACTCGCCGATGGCAGCACCCGCAAATGGTGCAAAGTACTGGAGGGCTGCAGAGTCGGCTGCAGTAGCTGCAACAACGACAGTGTATGGCATAGCGCCCTTCTCACGCAGAGTCTGCACGAGGGAAGCTACGGTAGAACCCTTCTGGCCAATGGCTACGTAGATACAGTATACAGGATCACCTGCCTCGTAGTTATCCTTCTGGTTGATGATGGTATCGATGGCGATGGCAGTCTTACCAGTCTGACGGTCACCAATGATAAGCTCACGCTGGCCACGTCCGATAGGAATCATGGCATCGACAGCCTTCAGACCGGTCTGCAGAGGACGCTTTACCGGCTGACGGAATACAACGCCAGGGGCCTTGCGCTCCAGAGGCATCTCGAACTTCTTGCCTGGGATAGGTCCCATGCCGTCGAGTGGCTCTCCGAGTGGGTTGATGACACGGCCGAACATGTTCTCATTGACCTGGATAGAGGCGATGCGGTTGGTACGCTTCACTACCATACCCTCTCTGACCTTCTCAGATCCACCGAGGAGCACGGCACCGACATTGTCTTCCTCCAGGTTCATGACGATGGCCATGACACCATTTTCGAATTCCAGCAACTCGTTCATCTCAGCATTGCGCAGGCCGTAGATACGTGCCACACCGTCACCGATGGTCAACACCGTTCCGACTTCGTCGAAATGGGTCGAGTTGTCGATGCCATGCAGCTGCTGCAACAGTACTTCGCTGACTTCGCTGGCTTTGATATTACTCATAGTATGTACAAGTTAAAAATTAAAAGCTGCAAATTAAAAGTTGTCGAGGAATCACGATGAGACGTGGTTAGGGTCTGTTATCTTCAATTCTTCGCTTTTAATTCTTTAGACGATTCTCTTGTTTTTCTCAATAAACTGTTTCTTGATCAACTCAAATTGCTGACGCACGGAGGCATCGAGGCGCATATCGTCGATCTGGAAGATGAAACCGCCCAGGATGTCGGGATCGACAGAGGTTTCGAGGATTACGTCGACTGAATTCTTCGAGTGGTTTTCCACCATCTTCTCCAGTCGTTTCTTCTCCTTGTCTGCCACGGGTACCGCAGTGATGAGCTTGCCAATGCTGATGTGTTTCAGCTCACGGTACAATGTGACAAAGTTATGGGCGATGAAGAGCATGAACGATTCGCGACGATGAGCTACAACCAATGCAGCAAATTTCTTAAAGACATCGCTGGGTGCGGTGGCTGAGACAGCCTTGCACAGGTAGTCTATCTTTTGCTGCTGTGGCAGGAGTGGGTTGCCCAGCACTTGTGACAGCTGGGGCACCTCCCGATAGGTCGCAGCGAACTGCAGGACCTCCTTATACACGGTGTCCTCGCATTTCTGTTCAACGGCGAAATCGAGCAGCGCCTTGGCGTATCGTTTGGCAATTACTCCAATATCCATGTTTTATTCTTTGGTTTGTAACTCATCCAGCATGCGGTCGATCATTGCCATCTGGTCCTTGTCGGTCTTAAGGCTTTGGCGAAGCACCTTTTCAGAGATCTCTACAGAGAGGAGTCCCACCTGGCGACGGATGTCGCGGATGGCATCTTCCTTCTCCACCTCGATCTGCTGCTTAGCTTCTGCCAGAATCTTCTGGCCTGCTACAGTAGCTTCGGTCTTTGCCTTCTCGACAATCTGATTGCGGGTCTCAACGGCTTCAGCCAAGATCTTGGACTGCTGGTCCTGAGCCTCTTTCAGCATTGCGGCGGTCTTTGCCTGGATGTTGGCCAGTTCATCATTGGCCAGCTTTGCCTTTGCAATGCTGTCGTCAATGTACTTGGCACGTTCGTCCAGCATCTTGGTGAATGCTGGCCATCCGAACTTCCAAAGCACAAAGAGGACTACGCAGAATGCAAGAAGCATCCAAATGAAAAGTCCGCTTTCGGGAATTAGCAATGACATATAATGCTTGGATTTAAATTAAAATTAGGGTTGGGAAATGAAGGCCGATGACGATCAGCCTTCATTTCTTGAAACATTAGGATGCGAGGAGGCAGACAACCACAGCGAAGAGGCTAACACCCTCAACGAGTGCGCCGATGATGATCATTGGGGTC
>Ga0326514_10002542_pt1 | contig 11600 bp, 14 predicted proteins | sample 3_2548_0518_D_FD_203653 | JGI IMG/M metagenome (GOLD analysis project Ga0326514, IMG submission 203653) | Bovine rumen microbial communities from UC Davis, California, United States - 3_2548_0518 | ecosystem: Host-associated > Mammals > Digestive system > Stomach > Rumen | place: USA... | reverse complement strand
ATCTGATCCGGAGGCTTGTGCCGCGCTCTCCATACCTGAAGTAGTCGCTCTTGCCTCCGTTGTCTAAGAACTCTCTGATTGCTTTGTCGTCGGCCTTCTTGGTGACGACGTCCTTGCGGAACTGATCAGGCAGCTCGTCCGGCTCCACGTTGTAGATGATCGGAGTCTTGCCTCCGTTGCCGGCCACTGTCAGCTTGAAGATGCCGGCCTTCATGCTCTTAATGTCATTCGATTCCAGGATATACTTAAGTAGGTCTTTCTCCCGCTTCAGCCGTGCCTTGGCGGCGATGGCCTTCTCGGTCCATTTGCGGGCTTCCTTCTCGTAGGCGTCCGCGTCGATCTCGATGTTGCTGATCGCTCTGGCCAGCTGCTCTGCCAGATCTTCCAGCTCGAAGTCCATGCTTTCAATGGTGTCCTCGATGGCCTGCACCTCGGTGCTGATCACCGCGTTCTCAGGATCATCCGCCCGGAGCAGGGCCTGACGTTGTTTAAGCATCTCGATGTTGTCCAGCAGCTGCTGGATCTCTTGCCTTACGAAGTAGCCGTTCATTTCTCCACCTCCTCGTCCAGAAGGCCGATGGTCTTAACCTCGCCGGCTCTGACGAGCAGCGTCTTTCCGACCATGACGATGGCGTCCGGTCTTGCCTCGTTCAGGTTCGAGGCGATGGTTCCGAGATCATAGCGTCCGTCAATGACGCCGTTCACATATTCGCCGTTATTGAATACGACTCTGATTTTCATGTTGTTCTCCTCCTTATCTGGTGATGGCTCCGGCCTCGGCCGTGCATCTTCTAAACTCCTGTTCCCAGTACATAGTCCCGGGAAGATTCCCGCCCTCGTGGTAGAACTTTGCGTTCTCAAAGCAGACCTTGGCGGCTGCCATCTTGGACGCTCTCATGCTGAGGAGCTGGCGGCGCTCTCTCTGTCTCGCTTCGTGCAACTGTTGTCTGATAGTTTTCATGTGCTTACCTCCTGGTGTCTCTTGTGGTTAGTGCTCTCGCGAGCAGGTCGCTCGGATTCTGGCGGAGCCGCTGGCATAGGTAGAAGTACTGCTCCCCATTCATCCGCCGCGGGTTGTTGATCCTGTTCCTCCATGCCCGGCCGGTGCCCTCGCCGATCTGGTCATAGCTGACGTCGGCGTCGATCATGGCCTTCCGGATCTCCCTGGTGAGGAATGTGTCTATGGGTTCGGGTTTCATGTCGTGCCTCCGGTGTAAACTTTAAGTTTCCACTTCGGGCAATAAAAGAGCGTCTACGTCTACGCCGTAGAGACTCGCCAGCCCGAGCAGCTGGAGGTGGTCAGGCTCAGCCTGTCCGCGTTCCCATGCGCCGATTGTGCTGAGGCCGATCTTGCCGATCTCGGCCACGTCCTTCTGCGTGAGTCCTTTGTTGACCCGCGCAGCCTTGAGGGTTATCTTTTCCATGCCTTTCCTTTCTAAAGCGGGCACCAGGCTGGCCCCGCTGCACAGCCTGGCCATCGTTGCATCTATCCGCTTTTCGTCGCCTGTTTGGATTTTGCCATGCGGCAACAGGCAAGCCTCTTCCCGGAATCGAACCGGGTCACGGGCTGGTTGACGCCAGCCTGCTATTCGCCAAGATAAAGAGGCGCCTTTCACAAGGCCGTGTTTGACGGCCTGAACTTTAAGTTCACACTCAGAATACCATAACTTTAGGTTTATGTCAACAACTTTATGTTTGCATTTCAAACTTTTTGTTTACACCGCAGCACCGCCGGTGTATAATCAAAGTAGAAGGGAGGCGACAACATGAAGAACGGATTCGGCATTGACGAAGATGCCTACAAGGCTATTTTTGCTAAGAACTTGCGGGACTGGTTATATGTTCGGGACATATCCCAGCGCGAGCTGGCGGACAAACTCGGAGTGAGTCCCACCATCGTGTCCGCCTGGTGCCGTGGCGAGAAGTCTCCCAGGATGTCCAAGGTCGACCTGATCTGCCAGGTGCTGAACGTGAAACGCTCCGATCTGATGCTTGAGAAGGACGAAGTGCCGGAGCCTTCTGACGAAGCCATCGCCCTGGCTCGGAAGATCATGAGACTCGATGCGTACCGCAAGGCCCTGATCGAGTCCATCATCAACACAGAGCCCGAGACAAAAAAATAAACGAGAAAGGAGCCGTTCGCAGCGGCTCCCCTCTCGTTCCATTTTACGAGGTTGATTCACATGAGTACTAAATACCCACCCTATAGACAAGATATTATACCATATCTGGAAGGAGGAAACAATGCCTACCGCTAAGAGATTACCATCCGGCACCTGGCGCGTCCGTGTCTACGTCGGGAAGAAGGACGGCAAGACCATCACGCAGTCCTTCACAGGCCCATCCAAAAAGGACGCAGAGCGGAAGGCTGCCACGTTCCTCGCTATATCCAAACACAACGAGCTTACCTTTGGCGAGGCGGCAGAGAAGTACATCGAAGCGAAGGCCAACGTCCTCAGCCCCAACACCGTCCGCACGTACCGGCTCCACCGCACCCGCCTGTCTTCACTGGATGACGTCCGGCTCTCCCGGCTCGACTCCGAGAAGGCCCAGCGGGCCGTGGATCAGCTGAGCCGGTCCCTGGCTCCGAAGACTGTGGCCTCAACCTATGGCTTCCTGACGGCGGTGCTCTCCATGTTCGAGCCGGCGGCGGTGCTGCGTGTCACTCTGCCGGAGCGCCAGAAGAAGGAGACGCCCATCCCGACGGATGAGGAAGTGGATCTCATGATCCGGGAGGCCCCGAGCGAGGACCTGCGCCTTGCGATCCAGCTGGCGGCCTTCGGTTCTCTTCGATCAGGCGAGGCCTGCGCTCTGTCCCGTGACATGGTTTTTGATAACCACATCCGGATCTCACGCACCTACGCGATGGATGAGCGCCACGACTGGGTCATTAAGCAGTCGGCCAAGACTTCGGCCGGCAATCGTTCCGTCCCTCTTCCAAGCCCTCTAATGGACTCTATACGGGCTTCTATGCATGAGGACGGGAGAATCATCAAATACACGCCCTCGTCCCTTCATGACGCTTTCAGACGCCTTACGAAGAGGCTCAAGCTCTACCCGTACAAGTTCCACTCGCTCCGGCACTACTTCGCCTCGATGCTCCACGCCCAGGGCGTGCCGGACAAGGTCATCGCCAAGCTGGGCGGCTGGGAAGATGTCTCCACCCTGCAGCGGATCTATCAGCACGCCACGGCTGACAAGCTGGAAGAGGCCGGTCAGATCCTTAATGATCTTTTCGCTGATCGGGTGAGCTCATAAAAAAGGTTGACACAAAGGTTGACACGCCGCTCTTGAAAGAGCCATCAAAGCCGCATGAACAGCGGCCTCCGGTCAAGGCGCGTATAGAGTTCAAATCTCTTCATCTCCGTCAAACAAAGAACAGCGGTTTTCTTAGGAAAGCCGCTGTTTTTGCGCCTTCCGGGCATCTTTGAACGTGCATTTTCTGACTCTGATTTTTCCAAAAATACCCTCGTTTTTCAAAAAAGGTTGACACAAAGGTTGACACAAGTGTCCAGTATATTGGACACAAAAAAAGAAGGGCCGAGTGCTTCAGGCACCCAGCCCTTCAAGTGAAGAAAGGAGAGGAACAATATGACAAAAATTAGTTAATGTTTGAGTAATGCGCCCCAGGTATCAGGTCCGACCACTCCGTCGGCCTCCAGCCCGTGGGCTCTCTGGTAGTCCATGACCGCCTCCTCGGTACCATCGCCGAAGATGCCGTCACAGCCTCCGCACCAGCTGAGGTCGTGACCGTTCGCCTCCAGGATGCCCTGAAGGGCCTTGACGTCGTTGCCCTCGTCTTCGATCCCTAAGTTCCGGATCGTGATGGTTGTCGTGTACTGCGGTTCTGGTTCGGGCGGTTCCGGCTTTGGAGGTTCAGGATCAGGCGATCCAAGCCGGCGGTTTACCTCTTTCGCTATCTCGCCCTCCCGGTTATAGATCCAATCACCGGGGCAAGCCTTGGCGGCGAACCATCTGTGGGCCACCATGTTCTGGTAGTCTTCGGACAAATTGAAGTCCCTGGCATAGTCCGCATCTGCCGCCCATGCCAGGCGTTTGATTCCGTGAGCCTTGCAGCGGTCCACCAGCAGCTTGATCAGGGCCTCATAGGCGTCCTCATTGACCGCATAAGGGTGGAAGCTGTCCGTGGCCATCTCGATCGTGATGAGATCATAGTCGAGCTCCGTGGACGTGCACCAGCTCCGGTTCTCATCATCCACCGCACAGCCGATCCGGCCGTCAGTGCCGACGACGTAGTTCGCCGAGGCGTCCCTGGGATTTCTGAAGGCATTGACGCCCCGCTCCACTGTGATCTGACCAGGGAAGCAGTGGATGGCGAAGCCCCGCACCTTGTGGCTCCCTCTGGGGTCATAGTTGGGGCTTTTGACGTAGTAGCTGACAAGTGGCGAGTAGCTCATTTCTCGCCCTCCTCTTCCGTTTTTTTCAGTCTATTGAGCAGATAATCCGTCCCCGCGTTATCGAGAAAAGCCTGATCAGTCAGCCCTTCGCCGATCACGTAGCCGATCACTGTGGCGCCCGCCATGATGATGCTGGCGATCTGGCCGCTCTCGCCTTCGGTCATGCCGGCGGCCATGAGGATCAGCGTCACGAAGCTGGCGACGGAGATCCAAAACTTTCTACTTGTTAGCTTTCTTTTCCAGTCGATTTTCATGAGAGTCTCCTTCCGTTTGGTTTTTATCGCGCCCAACGCGTTGGAAGCGATGGATGCGCATTATGCGCCTTTCTTCTCGAGGTCGGCGATCCTGTTGTTGGCCACTTTGATGCGCTCCTCCAGGACGGCCTGATTCTCCTCGAGCCGGTATGTCCTTTCAATGACTGAATTGTGGCGGTCGACCTTGGCCTCCAGCTGCCCGATGCGGTAGTCAATCAGAGCAGCGGAGTCCTTGGCGGCCTTCCTATTTGAGTAATATACACCGAGGAAGCTCCCGGCGGCGCTGATCAGCGCAACGATCACGGGCACCCAGATCTCCATGTTATGCCTCGCCTTCGCCTTCTTCGGTCTCGGCCTTGTGTTCGTACTTCTCCGACTTCAGGAAGCGCCCGTCACTGGTCAGCATGACGCAGGAGTGGCACTCCACTGGGCTCACAGCGGCGGCCGCGAGGACCGTGTGGTACTTCTGCTCTGCTTCATTGAATGAGTCGTGCGAGGTCGTGAGCGTGCCGACAGAGCCGTCGGCGTTCTCCTGGATCTCGAATACAATATACTTCATGGGTGGCCTCCTTAGATTACCGCATAGGCAGACACAAGGCGCCCGCCCGACGGAATTGATTTAAGTGTTACTGTGCATGTACTGCCGGATCTTTTGATGGCGAACTGCGTCGTGCCTGTGGAGTCCGTCCATCCCCAAAGAGTCTCGGCTGTCGTTATGCTGGCTGTAGGGATGAGAGCGCTCTGGTTTTCAATTCTGCCGGTGCGCCCGACGATGCACAGCATGCGGACGCCTGTGATGTTGAACGACCACGAAGAGTTTGCCGACGTCAAGGCGTTCGTCGCCTTCTCCGCGCCTATGGTGTCGGCGTTCACATACTTGAACGTGCCCGTTCCAGAGCATGAGATTGACGAGCAGCTGATCGGCCCACAATACAGTGAGCCCTCGTTCTCGTCGTTTTGGTTTCTGCCGAGCCATATCGCGCCCGGGGACAAGAACGTGCGACTCGACGCACCGGTCAACGGATTCCCGTTCACGTCCACGTCTCCATTTGACAGTCTTATATATCCGCTGTCAGATGTTATATAAATACCGACCCGTTGCTTCCAGATCGAGCTCACGAGCTGCCTGAGGTCGAGGTAAGACGCTTGGGATTCAAGCATCCATGTCTGGTTGTTTCCGTAGCTTCTAATGTGATCTGCGATCAGGTTCCGGATCTCGACCAACTCAGCGTTTATATATCCGCTTTGGATGTATGTCGCATTGAGGTATAGCTTCCCGTTGTTCAGGTAGATGCCCTGCGTCTCGCCGTTGTTCGTCAGCTTGTTGAAGATGTCGCGCTGTGTCTGCCCATCCACCGCCGCAGCTGCCGCCTTGTCGCTATACGCTGCCGCGTCCTCCGGAGCCGGCTGCCACTTGGTGGCGTTCGTGCCTCGCTCCAGCTGGAGGTTATAAAGGTAGTACGTTCCGGCGGGGAAGTCGATATACAGAGAGTCGTTGTCCACCACCGCCACTTCCGGGAAGGCCATGACGTACCTGTCGAAGGATGACGTGATGTCCAGCGTGTCGACCGATCCGCCGCAGGTGATCGTCAGCGTTCTGGCCGCGTTGGCTTTGACCACCAGCTGGAAGAGGTAGTCATCCGGAGCGTTGACTATACCCTGGAATTTATAGGAGCATGCCTCCGTGCAGACGATGCGGGCGCACACGATCGGGATGCCCTGATACGTCTGCGTCGTCTGTGTTATCGTAGGTGTTGCCATAAATCCTCCTTTCTTCGTGAAACAACAGTTTGGCGAATATTGGCAAGGAAGTCATAAACCTCTATGAATCCCATGCCGTTGGTGCTTCTATTGGGTACACAGGATGCTCGTTTACTGTACCCAAGCGGTGCATCGTTAGAATATCCCTCTACTACACTTATTCAGCACCTTCGGAAATAGCCCTGTGTGGTAGTGCTTCGGGTAATCAGGTTGTCCTCGCTCATGCTTCTGCCGTAAGTGGAATAACGAATGTATCCATATCATGTACCGCCATCGTTGGGCAAGGTACTTACTACGTTTGGGCAAAATCAGGAAGTTCAGCAAATAACAACGTAGCCGTTGTAGCTTATCAGATTGAGCCGTAAGGATTGCGGAAAGCAACAGTTTAACGAATAGTTTGAAGCTTGGAGATTGGACGGCGAATCTTACACTTCCGTATACGCCGACTTCCGATGGTTTTATTAGCGTATGGCTGAATCCAAGCTCAACATCCGGTGCTTATGCAAGATTGTCTGTGACTGGAGATTCTCACGCTATGGGATTAAACGCAAAGGGCGGCGATGGCGTAACTCTTGTATTCCCTATAAAAAAGAATTCAACTGTAGCACAAGCGGCCCTTTCTAATGGAACGTTGTCCGTGAGATTTATTTCAATATTCGGCTAAACGTGTGCTTAATCCTTATACCACACTCGCAGATTCAGTCCCTTTATAACCACACCCGCATCACCGCCAACAAAGAATTTGGTTTGTGCATCATACATACCTGCTATAAAAAACGCTCCTGTCGTAGAAGACCACGAAAGAATGTTTATAGCAACTATCTGCTTTCCGACAACTGCGGAAGGTTTGTCAAAAGAAGCCTCATGATTTGAGCCGATGGTGATATCAGGGTAAGCCCCAGTATCATAATATTTCGTTAAACTGTTGTTTAACGCAGAAATGGACGAGTTGACGTCGCTGAGGAAGTTTGCCTTGGTTTCCTTGTAGTCCGTGCCTCCGCTGTTGACGTGGATCAGATCGGTGTTTGCGGTGGCGGTGCGCTCGGTTAAGTTCGGTAAACTTGTATTAGCCATAGTATTTTACCTCCAGATTGTTGCCGTTGACGGTTGCCTGGTTCCCGTTGTACATGAACATCCAGGCGAAGGAGTCGCTCTCATAGCTGAGCGTGTTGCTCTCCCGGATGTAGTTCCGGCCGCCGACGTCAATGTTCACACTCGCCTGGATCTGCATCTCGCCGGTCTCCAGGTTCCAGAAGTTTCGCCCTGTCCGATCCCGGATGATGCCGGCCGTAATGTTCGAGGCGTTGATGTTGATCACGTTGATCTGCGACATGTCCAGCGTCCCGTTTATCGTCCAGGCCGAAGAGTACGGGCCGGAGATACCAGACTGCGAGAAGCCTATGCCGTTGGCGTTGATCCGGATGCAGTTGACCGCCGTGTCCGGGTCTGTCGTGTCCATGAAGATGATCCCGACGGGGTTCCCGTTGGCATCCGTCTGCGTAACCACGGAGGCGCCTGTCAGATCGCCGTTGATCAGAGCCGTGGCCTGTGCCAGGGCCTGCGTCATGAAGGTCTGCTGGTTAGCTTCGCTCTGTTTGATCTGCTCCGTCGTGCTGGCAATGGTGTCCGCCAGCGTGAAACGCTCATCGCCGATCTTGAAGGACACGAAGCGCTCCGTCAGCACGTCGAATACTGTCTCGATAACTTTGGCCTTGGCTGAGACCCCGAAGGGCGGGAAGATGATCGTCACAATGTCGCAAAGGTCGATCCGCTCCGAGAGGGCGGTGCCTTTATAGTTCAGTGCCTGGGCCAGGGTCTCCGCTGAGATCTCGAAGCTGACCTTCGGCACTCCGATGTTGTTGTCTATGATGTACTGTTGCCCAGCTGTACGCAGCTGCGCTTCTGTCGGCTTCTCCTGAAAGTCTCCCGACATATCAACAACCACTGTCCGCTTGTATGGGAAGCTGGTGGCGTTCGGCGAGTAAAGAACCACCTCCGGCAGCCAGTAGACGGACTCGGTCTCTCCGTCCTTGCCGACCCAGTAGGGAACGATGCCGGTGATGGTGTCCTCGATGCTCTGGTCCTGTTCCAGGCTTTGGAGATTCTTGCCGTACCTGATCTCGGTGCCCCGGTCGACGCCTCTGGCCGCCAGCAGATTGACGTTGAAGCCGTCGAAGAGATACTCTCCCTGGTACACCTGAAGGACGGAGCCCTGCTCACCTGCCAACCGGTTCCGAAGGCTTGCGGGTTCCGTCTGCGTGTATGTGCCCGCCCTGGTCACGTCCGTGTAGAACGTAAACGGGCAAGTCTCCACTGCGTGGCTCTTCAAGCCTTGGAGGGCATCATTCGCAGATGTCGCGGTAAAGGGAAGGACCGGGATCAGGCTCAGCCGGTAGCTGATATGCTGCGCCCGGATCGTGGCCATCATGCCGTCCATCGTCTTCTCGATGGAGTAGACCTCGAACGGCTGCGCCGCCCTGGTGGGCGAGGGCTTTGCCGTGATGATCGAGCCAAGGCCGATCTCGCTGAAGTGCAGGCCATTGATCGGCATTTCCAGCTCCAGCTCGAACTGGCCGTTCCGCTGTTCGGTGACATGCGCAAAGGTGCAGTCGATCAGCCGGCCGAGGCCGTTGGTCGTGAACGTCGACTGGTTCGATGCGTATAATACAGGGATCATACCGTCCACCACCTCGGGGTCACTTCAATCTTTGTGATTGTACCGGAGCTGATCGTGATCTGGTTCGCACCAGGCGCCAGCGTCGGGAAGTAGTCCCCAACGGTGACGAACGTGTTGGCGTTCTGGCCCAGATATGTGCAGTTCATCAGTTCGCAGTCGATGTCAATATAGGCGAGGCCGTTCTGCTCGATCGTGATCGTCCGGTCTCCGGCTGTGAATGAGCCGTAGCCGTACACCCGGAGCAGCGGCTTCGCCGTGAAGTTTGTCGGATTAGTTATGGTTCCGGTTTCCGTGAATGTCTGCGCCGTTTCCCCTGATTTTAACCAAAGCTGGGGCATACAGTTGAAGACCAGGTCAAACGATCCGGCGTCAGCTGCCCAGCTGATCTCGTCCGGATTGATCGGAGAGCTGACGGATGCCATCCGGAAGTGGTCCGGCTGGTAGTCATCCTCTAATCGGTAATAGCCTTTATGAGACAGGAGCCAAGCCTGGACGGCCTTGATCATCTGCCGGAAGTCCGCCAGGATGAAGCTGCCTGGATAGGTCAGCTCTATGTTTTGGAATCTCCCGTTATCATAAACAAGATCCCCGGATCTCCCGGGGATGCTTACATATTCGAGATCCGGCTGGGGCGCAGCGTACACGCCACTGCCGCTGATATAGATGCCGAAGGTGTCAGATCTCACGCCGGCAAAGGTAAAAGTCTTTCTCATGCACTCACCGCCCTCGCTCTGTTCACGCTCTGCTGGATTCGTCTCGCCACCATGTCCGCCAGCTCTGCCTGGCTCTGGCCCGGCTGCTGCACGATGGTGATGTTATTCGTCACGCCTCCGGAGCTGCCGACCAGCTCCTGCAGCTTATTAAGTCCGATTACGATCTCCGCACCCGTTCCGTCTCCAAAGCCCTTCAGCCCGGAGCCGGTGCCCAGAACTGTTGGCTGCGTGAAGAGCACGGGGTTGTTATATGCCTTTTTGTACCACTCCACGGACAGCTTCGGGATGCTCGGCGGGTTCAGAGAGAAGCCGCCGGTTATACTGAAGTGCGGGAGGGCGATCTTGGGCAGCTCCCAGTCGAAGTCGAAGAAGCCCTTGATCTTCTCGACCACGCCGGAGACGAACTCCTTGACCGCGTCGAGCTTTTCCGTGAAGGCGTCTTTAATGTCGCCGAGGACGCCCTTGACGGTCTCGAGGGCCGCAGAAAGTTTCCCACCAGTCAAGTCGTCGATCGTCGTGAAGGCGCCTTTCCAGGCTTCGACGTAGTTCTCGCCAAGTGCTCCGATGACGCCACCGATGCCGCCGCCGTGCTCCTCGACGTTTTGCTTCATGTTTTCCCAGGTCTCGGAGGTATTCTCCTTGACTGTGCTCCACACGTTGGAGAGGGTTTCCTTGACAGCGTTAAACTTCTCGGAGACGCCGGTCTTGATGTTGTCCCATGTCTGTGATGCCTTTTCCTTCAGGCCGTCCCAGACCTCGGTCAGCTTTGTCTTGATGCCGTTCCACACTTCGGTCGCTTTGGTCTTGACTGCGTTCCAGGCGTTGGCAATGCCTTCCTTGATTTTGTTGAAGGTTTCCTTGATGGAGTTCCACAGTCCGATCGCCCATTCCTTGATCTCATCCCAGTGCTTATAGACCAGGACTCCGATGGCGATCACGGCGGCAATGGCTGCCACGATGCCGGCAATGGGGCCGACGGCCGCCAGGTTGAGCGCTGCGCTCACTCCGGCGATCAGCGTCTTCAGGGCCTTCACTGTCTCGATGACCTTCAGCACGATGGCGATGGCCGGGCCGATGGCCACGACCAGCCCCGTGATGGTCAGAATCGTCTGCTGGACGTTCGGGTCGAGATTCTGGAACCACTGCGACAGGTTGGTGATGGCGGTGGTCACGGCGGTGATCGCCGGGGCCAGCATCACGCCGATGGTGTTCTTCAGTGCGATGCCCGCCTGCTCCAGACGGACAAAGCTGTCATCCATCTCTCCGAGGGAGCCAAGGGCGTCCTGATCGAGGACGGCGCCCATGTCGTGGGCTTCCTGTGCGTAGGCTTCAATGCCGGCGCGCCCTGTTTCGATCAGCGGGTTCAGTTCCTGGGCGCTCTTGCCGAAGATCTCCATCGCCAGAGCGTCCCGCTGCGTGCCGGACTCCATCATTCCGAGGCGGTCAATGACCTCGAGGAATACTTCGTCCGCAGCCTTCAGCTGGCCGTTGGCGTCGTAGATGTTGACGCCCAGCTGCTTCATGGCGTCGGAAGCTTCGCCGGACTTCGCCATCTCGCCCATGCTCTTGGTCAGCTTGGACATGGAGCCGGTGATGGTCGAGAGGTCGGTATCTGTGAGCCCCGCCATGTACTGGAACTCCTGGAGGCTGTCCGTGCTCATGCCGAACTGCGTCGACAGCGTCAGGATGTCGTCCGCATAACCGGCAGACTCGACGGCGGAATCCTTCAGGTAGCCCGCCAGCTTTTTGGCGGCTTCGCAGGCCTTGTCGAGGCCTT
>Ga0326514_10002541_pt1 | contig 11602 bp, 12 predicted proteins | sample 3_2548_0518_D_FD_203653 | JGI IMG/M metagenome (GOLD analysis project Ga0326514, IMG submission 203653) | Bovine rumen microbial communities from UC Davis, California, United States - 3_2548_0518 | ecosystem: Host-associated > Mammals > Digestive system > Stomach > Rumen | place: USA... | reverse complement strand
CGTGCTTGAGCATGGCCTCAAATCGATTCTGAGCCTTTCCTCAGACAGACGCAGCCGTTCTCGTTTGCCCCACAAACCATCCGAGTCGAGTACAATCATCTCTTGAAAACCACGATTCATCACTGCCGCGCAGACGAACGTATTCTGTCGGCTTCCGATACAGGAGGTAGCACCATGTTCTGTCCCGAATGTGGCAAAGAGATCAGGGATGACGCGAGATACTGTCCAGAGTGCGGGGCCTACATCGAGGGGACCCCGAATCGCGTGCCAGACGGCCCCCAGGTTCCGGGAGGCGGCCCTGATGAGGCCACCCGCAAGAAGCGCCGCCGTCGTGCCCTTATCATCGGTGGCGTCGTGATCGCCTGTGCCTTTGTCGCAGGCATTGTCGTCTCAATCGCAAGCGTGACGAGAGCCTATAGTGCCGCCCATGGCCCGCATCCCGTCACCTTCATCGTCGGAATCGACGACTACGACAAGACCTGCTCCCGCATTCCCGTCGAAATCACCGGAAAAGACACCGACGGCAACGAGGTGAACGAGACCATCTATCTGGAATATGTCGGAGAGCAGGACTGCGAGCTCAAAAAGGGCACCTACCACGCGCGGATACTGGGCTCACCCATCACCGGCAAGGGCAAGATCTTCGAGATTCCCACAGAGGAGGTTGACTTCGAGGTATCGGAAAGCCTAAAGCCGGGAGAGGAGTGCGTCGTCGAGAGCGGTGACTCCTTCAAATTCGAGCCCGTTAAGGCAGACGAGGTAACCGACGACGAGATCAAGGATGCGGTCGAATGGGCCAAGAAGGACGAGGGCTTAGACCTCGATGTGGATGCCCTCGAAAAGGCCGCCTACAAGAGAAGGGACGATGCCAAGGCGGGCATCGACGTGGACTTCGAAGTCCACATGGACACGCCGACGTCCGGCGTCTTCTAAGACGCAGGGTCCTTTCGACCCCTGCTTCTCAGCCAGCCGGGCATCCGACAGGTGAGCAGCGATATGAGGACCAAGATCACAAACCAGAGCACGCTCTGCCAGACGGGGAGGATACGCACCCTGAGAAAGGGATACGGCCCGTCTAGGATACCGGCGACATTCAAGCCGTAGGCAAAGACCGCGTAGGCGCAGGTGCAGACAAACCCAACGTAGTGGTCACGACCCATGGCAGCCGGTCCCGTCCAAGCGTACGCGTAGCCACAGACGACGAGAATCGGTCCCAGAACATGCGTGACGATACGGGTCGAGGTGAAGAACATCTCCTTGATACCGTCAAGGCCCGCGGCATAGGCTGCCGGGACGAGGACGAACACCACGACGAGCGCGGTCATCACCAGCATGGCCGACGCGGCATAGCGAACAAGGGTGACGACACGATCCAGCCTGCCGTCACGCAAGAAAGCGTACGCGACCAGCGTCAGAGCACAAGAGACGAGCCCTGCCGCATTCGCCCATTGCGTGTAGTAAGCAAACGCCTTGATGCCCTCATGGAAGGTCCATGACCCGAAGAGGGCCACGCCCTCGAGGATGAGAACCACGAGATTCAGTGTGATATCAAGGAGTCTCCTGCAGGCTAGATCCATCTCACACGGGCCTCGTCGAAGCGCGACTCACCCTTCGGCTCGACCAACTTGTCAGGGTGTCCCAACGCGACGAGCGCGAAGGGTGTGATGCCCTCCTCCATCGAGACCGCCTCAGCCACGGCGTCCATACGGTCCTGCAAGGGATAGATGCCCAGCCACACGGCACCGAGGCCAAGTTCCACGGCACGCAACAGCACGTTTTCCGTCGCCGCACCCATGTCCTGGGGAAGCATCACCTTGAACCTGGCACCCTCCTCGCGCATGGCAAGCACGATGGTCGCGGCCGAGCCTGCCGCGGGCTTCGCATAGGGACTGACACGGGAGAGTTTCTCCAATACCCTCTTGTCCCTCACGATAAAGAGCTCCCATGGCATCTGGTTGCCGGCCGAAGGTGCCGCCATAGCGGCAACGGCAAGAGCGCGCAAGTCCTCGTCGCTCACCGGCTCGTCGGTAAAAGACCTCACGCTCACTCGCTCGGAAATTACATCAGTCCTTTTCGGTCACCCACCTTATTTATCCCATAAACATTACCTTGGTAGTATAAGCTAATGCTATGGTGTTCGCGTATCAGCGAGAGAGGTTGCAACTATGGGTCTGTTCAACAAGAAGCGCTCCGTGGGCGCCTTGGGTGATGACGCTCTTGCCGCTATCAAGGACGAACTCGACTCTGTTCTGTCGGTCGCCAAGAGCTATGACCAGGTCATGCTGTCCAAGGCAGATGGCATCATAATCAGTCTCGAGGGTCGCATCAGGGGAGACCTCTTGGCCTTCATGCTCTACCTCTCAGGCATAGAAAAGGGTGTCGACCCCAACGAGATCCTGACCGTCAACAAGCTGTTCGATATCGACCTGTCAAACGTCGACTTCCAGATCTTCCGCAACGACGTCTCGAACAAGAACTTCGAGCGGTCCGTCCCGCCCGCCATCTGGCTCACCCTCGAACTCGGCGACACCCTCGAGCGCGAAGCCCGCAAAGAGGAGAGCGGTGACGAGACCAGTGAGTCCACCGGCGTGCTCGCCCAAACCATCGCCGATGACCTCATCAACGCCTACGCCTTGATCGGCAGCGCCTTCATCAGCGCCGACTCCACGGTGACCGAGCGCGAGTCGGGAGACCTCGTGCGCTATCTCTACCTCATGAGCGACGCCGTGCATGGTGAGGGGGCACCCTTGCCTATGGGCGCGGCCACCCGAGCCGAGCAGGCCCACGTCCGCCTCTTTGGCAAGAAGCCCAAGCGCAAGAAGTAGAAAAGCGTCCAAGACTGAGCGCAGTGCGGCCTGACTACCGACGGGGTGTGTCAGGCCGCACTATTTCTATATGGGAATGCATCGCAAGACTTCCCGCATCACCCGTCAGAAGCGCACCTTGAAGATGGTCTCGCCCGCGACGGGAGGAATCTCCTCTTGCTCAGCGATGGTATAGGAGGGACAGAACCTGCCCCATGAGTGCGGCAGAGTTCCGAAGAACTTGGCAATCTGGTCGTCGGTACCCTGCAGCTCCATGGAGACCGAGCCATCCCACTCGTTTCTCACCCAGCCGGTGAGATCCAGCTTGTTCGCAATGTTTCTCGTCGTCCAACGAAAACCGACTCCCTGCACCTCTCCCACAAAGCAGAGCTTCAGACGTCTCACTCCCGATGCGGCCATCATCCCTCCTCAAACGCTTACCAATCAGATTTTACGATACGAACCCCATTACGCGCCACGTGAATGCGAATGAGGCCCCGCATCCGTTTGGGATACGGGGCCTCATTGAAGTGCCGGACTGTTCTGCGTGGGCTAGCGGTCTTCCCTGAAGTATGGCAAGCCCAGATGCTCGGGTGGTTGGTTTTCTCGTTTCTGTCGCATCGAGGAGAGAACCAGTACGACGATGGTGACGATGTACGGCAGCATCTTGTAGATCTCCTTGATCTCCATCGACTCGCCCGTCGGGATGAAGAGGTAGAGGATGTAGAGGCCGCCGAAGAGGATGGAGGCCGGCACGGCCAAGTTCGGACGCCAGACCGTGAAGATAACGAGAGCGATGGCGAGCCAGCCACGGTCTCCGAAGGCGTCGTTCGACCAGACGCCATTGGCATAGTCCATCACGTAGTAGAGGCCGCCGAGGCCGGCGATGACGCAACCCAGACAGGTGGCAACGTACTTGTAGCGGGTGATGTTGATGCCAGCGGCATCTGCCGTTGCCGGGTCCTCGCCCACTGCGCGAAGCTGCAGGCCGACGCGGGTATGGTTCAGGACCCAGGAGGACACGAAGGCGATGATGATGGCGACGTAGGCCAAGAAGCTGTAGGAGAACAGAAGCTGTCCGATGGCACCGGTCACCCCGGCAAAGGGAAGCTCGGTCCTGAAGAGGTTGGAGGTGCTCGAAAGCGCGATCGAGGGCACGGAGGCACCGGTGAGCTTGATGAGGGAGCCGCCCCAGAAGTTGCCGAAGCCCACGCCAAAGGTGGTCATGGCAAGACCGGTTACGTTCTGGTTGGCGCGCAGGTTGACCGTCAGGAAACAGTACAGAAGGCCCATCAAGAAGGAGCCGAGAATGCAGCAGCCAAGCGGAATGAGGATTCCCAAGACCGGGTTGATCATCGAGGGGTCGGAAAGCGAGCGCTCGTAGAGGAAGGACCCGATAACGCCCGAAATGCCACCCACGTACATGACGCCAGGAATGCCCAGGTTCAGGTTGCCTGACTTCTCGGTGATGATCTCACCCGTGCAGCCAAAGAGCAAGGGAATGCTTTGCACGACCGCGCGGGGAATGAAAGAGACTAAGAAATCAAACATCTTGGACCTCCTTCTTGCTGAAGACGATGCGATAATTGATGAAGAAGTCGGTGCCGATAATGAAGAAGAGGATGATGCCCGTAAGGATGTCACCGAAGCTCTGGTTCAGGCCATAGATCGTCGAGATCTCCGAGGCGCCGCAGGACAAGAACTCGAGCAAGAGCGCGGAGCCGATCATGATGTAGGGATTGAAGCCCGCAAGCCAGGCGACCATGACCGCCGTGAAACCACGCCCGCCCGCAATCGTCGTCGTGAGCGTGTGGTTGGTGCCGGCGACCAAGAGGAACCCCGCGAAGCCGCAGATGGCACCAGAGATCAAGAGGGTACGGATGATAACGCGATCGACCTTGATGCCGACATAGCGCGCCGTGTTCTGCGACTCGCCGACGACCGAGATCTCATAGCCCTGCTTGGTGTGGCTCAGATAGACCTGCAAGAGTACGCAGACCAAAAGGACCAAGACGACGTTCAGAAGGTACTTGTTGTCGAGGACCCTGGGAAGCCAACCAGCATTGGTGGACTGGTTGATGATGCCGATCTGGCCGGACCCCTTCGGCTTCTCCCAGACGATCACGAAGAAGGCGACGAGCTGGGTGGCCACGTAGTTCATCATCAGGGTGAAGAGGGTCTCGTTCGTGTTCCATTTTGCCTTGAAGATGGCTGGAATCATGGCCCAGATGGCGCCTGCGGCAAGGGAGGCCACGAACATCACGAGGATGAGCGCCGCGTTCGGCATCGACTCACCGAACAAGATCATGCAGGCAGCCGAGGCGAGCGCGCCGACGAGTATCTGACCCTCTCCTCCGAGGTTCCAGAACTTCATGCGGAAGGCTGGCGTCAGGGCCAAGGAAACGCACAGGAGCATGGCCGCCTCCTGCAGTAAGATCCAGACCTTGCGCGTCGACCCGACGGCGCCCGTGATCATCGTGCCGTAGACGTCTAGGGGATTCAGGCCACACGTCAGCGTCGTGACGATGGCGCAGACTATCAAGGCCAGCACGATGACACCCACCCGAATCGCAATCTGGTGGGCCATGGGCATCGAGCTTCGCTTCACCACATGTATCATGCGGCATCACCTCCTCCGACCTTGGTCATCAATAGACCGACCTCGTTCTTGCTGGTGGTCCTTCCGTCCACGATGCCCGAGACCTTGCCCGCGCAGAGGACCAAGATCCTGTCGCAGAGCTCGAGAAGGACATCGAGGTCCTCGCCCACGTACATGACACAGACGCCGTTTTGCTTCTGCATGTTTAACAGGTCGTAGATTACGTATGAGGAGTTCACGTCGAGGCCGCGCACCGCATATGCGCTCATCAGCACCGTCGGTGCAGCGGCGATCTCACGACCGACCAGGACCTTCTGCACGTTGCCGCCCGAGAGCCTGCCGACCGGCGTGTTGATGCTAGGGGTATCGACGCCGAGGGCCTCGACCACGACCTCCGCCAGGTGCCTCGGTTCCGAACGGTCCGTGAAGGGGGTGTTGGTGTTTCTGAAGGACCGCAGCATCATGTTGTCCGTCAGGTCCATGGAACTCACGAGACCCATGCCCAGACGGTCCTCGGGCACGAAGGAGAGCATGACGCCCATGTTGCGGATATCGACGGAATCCATACCGATGAGCTCCTTGGTCTCGTTCTCATCGATGAAGTAGGTGACCGAGCCCCCCTCGACCTTGGTCAAGCCCGCGATGGACTCGAGGAGCTCCCTCTGGCCCGAGCCAGAGATGCCGGCGATTCCCAAGATCTCGCCCGTATAGGCGGAGAAGGACACGTCATCGACCTTCACGAGGCCGTCGGTGCCCCGCACGGTAAGGTGCTCGACCCTGATGCGCTCCATCCGATAGTCCTCCTCGATGGGCGGACGCTCGATGTTGAGCTTCACGGCATGTCCCACCATCATCTCCGTCATCTGGTCGGCAGTGGACTGCGCCGTGATCATCTCGCCGACGTACTCGCCCTTACGCAAGACCACGACGCGGTCAGAGATGTCGGAGACCTCTTGGAGCTTGTGGGTGATGATCACGACGGCTTTGCCATCGTCACGCATATTGCGAAGGACCGCAAAGAGTTTTTCGGTCTCCTGCGGCGTCAGGACGGCCGTGGGCTCGTCCAAGATCAAGATGTCGGCACCGCGGTAGAGCGCCTTCACGATCTCGACGGTCTGCTTTTCCGACACGCTCATGTCGTAGACCTTCTTGTCCGGGTCGACGACGAATCCGTACTCGTCGCAAATCTCGGCCACGCGGGCCTTTACCCGGTTGAGGTCGAAACCGGCGTCCTCCTTGAGGCCGAGCACGATGTTCTCGGCGGCCGTGAAGACGTTGATGAGCTTGAAGTGCTGGTGAATCATTCCGATACCATAATCAAAGGCATCTCTCGGTGAGCCGATCGAGACGTGCTTGCCATCGATCTCGATCTCGCCGCTGTCAGGGAAGTAAATGCCCGACAGCATGTTCATGAGGGTGGTCTTTCCGCTGCCGTTCTCGCCGAGGAGCGCAAGCACCTCTCCGCGATAGATGTCAAAGGACACGTTCTGGTTGGCCTTGACGGGGCCAAATGATTTGCTGATGCCTTTCAGCCTAACAGCCAGCTGCTTTTCGCTCATAGTTTCCCATCACTCGGACTTAAAGCTAGCCAATAGAAAAAAAGTGAAACAGAAGCAAAAGGGACGGCCCCTTGAACTGGGTACCGTCCCCTCCATGACTGAGTGTCTTTAGAACTGTTGGTCGAGCAACGTGATGCCGTCGATGGTGGCATCGAAGTACGGGGCCGAACGATACTCGGACTCGTGCAGGTAGCCATCGTAGACGAGTTTGGTCTCGGGATCGAAGGTCGGATCGGTCGCCTCGCCCGGAGCGAAGGTGTCGAGCTCCTTGCCGTCGACCGTGAAGGCGGACACGTCGTAAGCGTGCACGCTGCCGTCGATAAGGCCAGCCTTGACCTCTTCGAGCGCCTCAACGGTGCCCTTGGCTGCAGCAGCCTCGTTCACGTCAGTCAGTTGGACGGAGTCGGTCTCGATGGTGCCGGTCCAGTCGGTGTCAAAGGGCTGGCCCTCCATGGTGGCACCGATGGAGTAGACGAAGTAAGGAGCCCAGTTGATGCGGCTGGAGACGATAAAGGTCTTGGGGCAGGCATCGACCGTGGAACCGTTGTAGCTCACGTTGGGGATGCCAGCGGTCTCGCAGGCGGTCGGGGCGCCCATGGAGTCGGCATGCTGGGAGATGAGCACGCAGCCACCCTTGATGAGCTTGTTGGCGGCCTCCTTCTCAGCCGTCTCATCGTACCAGGAGCCGGTGAAGGTGACGTCCATGGTGACCTCGGGCACGATGCTCTTGGCACCCAGATAGAAGCTGGAATAGCCACTGACGACCTCGGCGTAGGTGAAGGCGCCGACATAGCCCATCTTAGCCTCGTCGGCCGTGATCTCACCGTTGTCGATCATTTCCTTGAGCTTCAGGCCAGCGGCGACGCCAGCGAGGTAACGACCGTCGTAGATGGCGGCAAAGGCGTTGTGGTAGTTGGCAAGGCCCTCGGTGTGTGCCTTGGTGCCGGTCGCGTGGGCGAACTGGACCTCAGGGAACTCCTTGGCAGCCTCGATCATGAAGTCCTCGTGGCCGAAGGAGTCAGCGAAGACGTAGGAGCAGCCCATATCGACGAGCTCAGCGGCCGCGTCATAGCAAGCCTCGCCCTCGTCGATGCCAGTCTTGATGTAGTAGTTCTCCTCAGGAATGCCAAGCTGCTCGCAAGCCTCCTTGGCGCCATTGATGAAGTTGAGGTCATAGGTGGAGTTCTCGTCGTGCAGGCAGATGAAGCCGACCTTGATGTTGGCAGCATCAACGGCTCCTGCTGCGCTGTCACCCTCGGCCGCGCTCGTGTCAGCGCCACCATTAGAGCCGCCGCAGGCAGCGAGCGTGAGAGCGAAAACGCTCCCAGCGCCGAGCGTGACGGCCTGACGGCGATTCAGCATGATTTGGTCCATTTTCCTCATAACTTAAAGTCTCCTTTCAGCGCGGAGCGGGCATAGACCCTGCGTCCGCCTCCCTTTACAAAGGAATTCCTACGAGCGGAAGACAATCTCCTCGCTCGACATGGACTCGATCGGTGCGAGCGCGTCGATGCGCAGACCCTCCGCGCGCAGCGCGTCTCCCGCACCAGTGAAGCACTTCTCGATTGCGATCACGACGCCTGCGACGGAGGCTCCCGCCTTCTCGCACAGGTGGATGAGGCCCCGCAGGGCGTGACCATTGGCCAAGAAGTCATCGGCAATAAGAACATGGTCATCCGCCGTCAGATAGTCTCGGCTGACAACCACGTTGTAATCTTCGTTATGCGTGAAAGAGTGCACCACCGTGGAATACACCGAGCCATCGACATTCGACGTCCGATGCTTCTTCGCAAAGACCACGGGCACGCCCATGAACATGCCGGCGGCGGCAGCCATGGGAATGCCGCTCGCCTCTATCGTAAGTATTTTGGTGATGGGTTCGCCCTCGTAGAGGCGCACGACTTCCCTGCCTATTTGGCCTAAGAGAGCCGTGTCGATCTGTTGGTTGAGAAAGCTGCCAACCTTCAGTATGTCGCCCGGCAGAACCTGCCCCTCAGCGGCGATCCTCTCTTCCAGCTCTTTCATGAATGCCCCTAACAGCGTTTGGAGATTCCGATTTCTACGGGAAACATGACTTTACGACAAACGCTTGGCTTTGTCGAAGCTCTTTTCCCCTTAAACGTAGGTTACATAAAATACACGGTGAGTTAGGCAAGTGATATGAAAAACGGCTCTGAAAGGTTGAAAATCACGCCTTTCAGAGCCGTTTGCACATATTATCTTCACACTTCTTGGCGGTTATACTCCAGAAGCTCCGATACCGTGATGAAGGAATACCCCTGGGCACGAAGCTCCGGCACCGCACGTGCCAGCGCCTCGACGGTCTGCGACCGGTCGCCGCCACCGTCGTGCATGAGGATGACCTGGCCCGGTTTCACGCTCATGATCGCCTGATAGATGGCATCTGCACCCGGCTTTGACCAGTCCTCGGTGTCGACCTCCCAGCCGATTTCGGCGTCCAGGTAGGGTTCCAGGGTCTTTACGATATCACCGTAGAAGTTGCCGCCCGGGGCACGCATGATGCGCGGGGCCTCCGTACCGATTACCTCACTGATTGCGTCCATGCCCTTCTGGACCTCTTCGATCTGGTCATCCGCGCTCATGTAGGTGAGGTTCACGCCGCCACCGTCGCCAGCCGCATGGTCCCAAGAGTGGGTGCAGACCTCGCAGCCCATCTCATAGGCGCGGCGCACGGCCTCGGGATTCTCGGCGATCTGGTTGCCGATCGTGAAGAAGGTGGCACGCGCCCCGTTCTCCTCGAGTATGTCCAGAATCTCGTCGGTGGTGGTGGGCCACGGACCGTCGTCGAAGGTCAGGGCGCACACCAGGTCGGATCCAACGTCAGCCGTGCAGATCCTGAACCCCGCATTGATGACCGGGGTGACCTCCTCGGTCACGACCTTGCCGGACAGCTCACCCGTGCGAGTCACCGTAAGGCCGTCCTGGCCACGCTCGTATACGTGCAGGGCACCGTTGAAATAGCTGGCGAACTCCGCTTCGGATGAGTCGTCCCCGTGCGGTATGACCTCCTCGGTCTCGCTGTAGGGTTCGGTGGTGTCGGCACCGTCGGAGATATCGATCACGTCACCACGTTCGACCTTGTACTCGCCGTCGGTGGTGGGGTTGCCGTTCACAGTGGCGGAGAAGGCGTTGCCGCCACCGCCCTTGTAGACGGACCCGTCAACAGCGAGCATGTCGCCCGGCGCAGGGGTCACAGCCCCGTCCTCGATGATCTTGCCAATCGTGGTGCCGCGGTTCACCGCAAGGGTTGATCCGTTCACGACCACGTCGTAGCGAAGCGGATAGATGAAGACGAAGACCACCACGAGAATGATGGCAAGGATCGCAACACCGCCGATGATGAAGGGGACCGGTGAGCGCCGACGGACGTTTCTCGCAGAATGGCGCGGCTCTGCCACCCTCTGGAAGTCACGCGCTCCCGAAGAGGGATAGCGCTCGCCGTCGCCCTGCCGACGCGCCCTCGCATCATGCCCCTGCGCGGAATGCGACGGCTGTCGACGCTGGTGAGCACCCTGACGCGCCTGTCCCGGGGCGGCACCCTGACGGGAGCCAGGACTCCTCCTTGCCGGCTGCCTTGTGGCCCTCTGGCCGGATGTCGAGCGACGAGCCTGCGAAGAGCCTTCGTTGCGACCCCTTCGTTCCTGGTCGTCTCGATAGTATCGATCGTCTGTCACGTTCAGACCTTTCTCTCAGCAGCGTTTATATTACGTATAAATCCCCGTGTAACTCCATCATATTTCATCGGGAGAGCTCAAGGGCACGATTCAGCACATCTTCCACATCTGCACCCACGATATCAATACCATCAGCACGGATAAATCGCAATTTGGGTATATGCCAGAAATAATCAGACAGGGTCTGTATATATCCGAATACGTGGTCGTCCGCGGCCTCTGGCCATGGGCCTCCGCAGGTGGAGACGAACGTGAGGCTCTGTGCGGCAATCAGGCTCTTGTAGCGGCCCGTCCCGTCCACATCGAAGGTCACGCCCTGAGCGCAGACCAGCTCGAGATAGTCGTGCAAGCGCGCGGGCAGGGCCATGTTCCAGAGGGGTCCGGCCATGATGATGTCTGTCGCCTGCGCGAATTGCTTGGCATAGTCGAAAATCGGGTCCGAGTAGTCACCGGTCGAAACGCCCCTGCCGTAGATGCCGATGTTGGCCTTCGTGAAGGGCACGATATCGCGACCCATCAGGTCAATCTCGTCGGTGACCTCGACGCCCTCGCGCTCGATCCACGCCCGGGCCAACCTCTCCGTCCTCGATCCCTCACGGGCACACGCGTTCACGAACAGCACGCTCACGGCCAATCCTCCTTGGTCCCAACCACGTTATGTCCAAACAAGTTGACTATAGCGAAGAGGAGGGGCAAAACGGGCGGCAGGCTCAACCCCTACCGAAAAGCTATCGCGCAACTATCGCACACCAGTGGCTCGCGCGCCCTAGAGCACGTCTTTGATGATGGGGATATGACGGCAGACCTTGACCGATGCGAAAGTGAGGGCCAAGACCGCACAGAACGTGGTCACCTCGAAGAAGGGCGACGGGACGAGCGCGGGACTCAGCACCATGAGGGCCAGATGCACATAGAAGGGATGGATCACGTAGATCCCAAAACTCT